>ERZ1034920.2287-NODE-2287-length-11015-cov-8.863139_pt1 | contig 11015 bp, 21 predicted proteins | sample MGYA00520688_ERZ1034920 | MGnify/ENA primary metagenome ERZ1034920 (study PRJEB33766, sample SAMN09781785) | gut metagenome | biome: gut microbiome | host: Homo sapiens | place: Madagascar | study: EMG produced TPA metagenomics assembly of the PRJNA485056 data...
AACCGGTGTGCCCTTCTGACATCCTCCGGCAGCAGATTCAATGCGTTTACATAATTCGGAGATCCTTTCAGCAGATCGACGTTATCCTCGACCGTCGCTTTCAGAAACAGATAATCGTCCGGATTCTCTTCCGGCAGAAAATCTCTTGTGACAAAGATTCTCTTCACCCACTGGTGCCCAACGCCGCCGGGGTTGCAGGTAAGGTACATTCTCTTCGGGAATGGCGATGCGCCACGGCAACATGCCGCAATTCCGCGGAACTCCAGTTCCGTAAATTGCGTTGCTTCTTCCATGAAAATCCAGTCGTATTCCTGACCCTGATACTTGCCTGTAACCGCCGAGCTGTACCCGTCCATGTTGCCGAATTTGATGCTGGACCCATTCACAAACGTCAGAAGATGCTTCTGCTTGTTGTAGTCCGCAAGCCCTGGAGGAATCAATTTCAAAATCGGCTCTATGACAGAGTTTTCAAGGTCTTCATATCTCCGCCGGACAATCAAAACTTTGAGCCCCGGATACTCAATGCACCCACCCACGGGCTTTCTCTGCGTACACCACGACTTTCCGCCGCCTCTCGCGCCGCCGTAGCACGTGTATTTCACCCGGCTTTCAAAGAACCGCCTCTGCGGCTCGCTGTTCGGGCAGCCAAGATTCAGCGTGATCGCTCCGCCCTTTGCTGTTTGCTTTCTCGCCATAGCGCCCTCCGCCCGTGCTCACCTTGACGCCCGGATTGCTCCGGGACGCCAAAGTAAGGAGGATTGAAACGTTGGCTCGCCGCCAAGGTCAACACGGGATTTTTGAAAAATTTGAGATTCGATTTGTGCAAAGGGGTACGCCGTTTTTCTCCCACCCCTCCCAATGAATGGGAAAAGCTTTGGAAGGGCATGCATGGGGGAGCTGGATATAACTATACATACAGGAGACCGCGCCCCCTGTTTTTCCGCTACCCCCTCCATTGCCAGATCGTTCGCGGGAGGGCATACCCGGCAGCGCCTTCCCGCGCGCATGCCCTCAGAAAAAACGCGCGGGGGCTTATAGGCCCGCGAGCGCCGCCCTTATCGCCCCTCGAGCCATGCAGCCCGCGCCCAGCCGTGCCCGTCATTATGCCGAATGATAATTGACAGTAATATAACTATGTCTACTATATAGCATAAAGTTGCGCATTTACCTATAAACTCGGCATACTCCTAACTATTTGCGAAAAACGAACGCAACAAAATAGATATTTGGTGGCGTTGACTACTTGAAAGCCGTTTTGGACCCGCCGAACTCAATATTGATCGTCAGCTCTCCGGAGCTTTTGCCGTCCTCGGCCTTATCGATCATCTTGCAGCCGTCGAAGTCCTGTTTATTGGCAAAGATGCTCTTGGACGAGTTCGGACCCGACCAGCCCGGAGCCGTGTTGTACTGGCCGCGAATCCAGGTGGCAAACTTTTTTAGCTCGCGCGCCACGTCCATTTTATTGGCCGGAGGACTCTTAATCGCTTTTGACACACTCTCGGCATCCATGCCGATTGTGCCGCAGAAATGCCACCAATCCGCCTTTGGGTACTCCCCTGTCTCGACCTTATGTTTGTAATCGTTGATCGCCGTCACTGTCTGCTTGTAGCTTAATGGAAATACAGCTTTCCCGGCCAAATCGTCACCTCCCCGAACATTTCGCAGCAAAAGCCAGTCTTAAAAAATCTTCGATGCGTGGAGATTCAAACGCGGAAAACGAAAACGAGTTTTCGTTTCCGCTTATTGAATCTCCCCAGATGTATATATATCACAGATTTTTTGACCACCAATAAAAAGCCGTTTATTGCTTCTTAAAAATATTGATTTTTTCGGGCAAAAAAGCGTTGGAAATGCAGGAAAAACCGTGATTTGAAAAAATTTTATAAAATAGTGGGCGTAGGGTCTTGACAAAAATAATCAGAATTTTCCATCTGTGAAATCAGGCTGCGCACGGGCGTAATCGAGCCGCCGCATCTGGCCTTGTCCGTCATGCAGCACTTTAAACACACTATAATACAATCAGTGCAAATACATTGCAAAAAATGCCCTCGAAAAAAATTTTTGAAAAGGGCTTGACATATACGGTTTGCCCGTATATAATAAGGCCATACAGCAAAACAAAAAACAAACCCCAACACGGGGCAGGAGGAAACGAAAATGAAGGTTACTATTTACGAGAACTACGGAATGCTTGCAGCTGAAAAGCGCTGCATCTACACCACGGCCGAAACCGACGCCACCGTCTCCGAGCCGCTTGACGTCGTCATTCCCGAGAAGTTCGCCCCGGCGAAAAACGCTGCTGGCGAAATCGTCGTCACGCTGGACGGTTACAATTATCGCTTGCAGGATGTTCTGTGCGGCAACGAACAGCCCTGCGTCATGATCCCGGGGTACACCACCAGATACGAGCAGCTCGCTCGTGCCTAAGCCAAAGCGAGGGAATCCAAATGCCAACTGATGCACAAAAACGCGCCCGGAACAAGTGGGACGCGGAGAACCGCACCGTAATTGGGTGCAAGATGCGGCGAGAAGACGCGGAAGCGTTTAAGGCCGCCGCGCAAGAAGACGGAACAAACCCCAACGAGCTCTTGCGCGGCTGGATCGGGGACTACATGAGCAGGGAGGTGACGACTATGACAACCGAGCAGATTCAGGCGCTGGCGACGATCTTTGCGATTTGCCGCAAGGCCACGAAAACGCAGAGCCAGAGCGACATTGACAATGCACAGCGTTACCCCATCAAGTGGGCGACCATTATGGTGCGCAAGCTTCACGCGATGGGCAAAGCAACGGACGATATCGACCGCGCAATCGCCGAGCAGTACGGCAAAATCGACATCGATACGTTTACGGCCAACTTTGACAAATGCCTCACGCTCGAGCAGCAAGGCGTTTGGAGCCTTGCATTTTACAAGGCGATGCAATAAAAAAATCCCCGATGCCAGACCGGCACCGGGGTATCTTTATATAAAGAGAAGCTGCACCCGTTTTGGATGCAGCTTTTGTTTTATGATCTTCCGACAAGCTCATCAAGCGACACGCCGTAAGCGTCCGCAAGCTCACACAGCATAGGGACATCCGGCAGCGGATACCCATCCAGCCCGACAAGCTGCACACGCCCTTCCAGCGCGCCAAGAAGTCTTGCGCCAATGCCTGTCTTTGATCACGCTTTTGCGTTTGTCATCCCTCGTTTTGTAACATCTCCCCATCATCTGCCCGAACTCCCGAACCCATTGTCCCCGCGTTCCGTTTCATCGAGTGAGCTGACCACTTCCAGCTCCGGAAGGATGCAGGGCAGTATAACAAGCTGCGAGATCTTATCGCCCTTGCAGACCTTGTAAGGATTGCTCCCGTGGTTGTAGAGCTTGACCATGATGCTTCCGGTGTAGCCGACGTCTATAACCCCTTCGCTTGTGATTCCGTGCTTGACGTTCAGACCGCTTTTGCTCTTGATGAATCCAACCGTATTCTTCGGCAGCTGAATGTGAACGCCTGTATCAAATAGGAAGCTTCCTCCGGGGGATATCCAAATATCGTAGTTCGCGGAATACAGGTCTAACCCCGCGTCGTATTCATGCGCCCTTGTGGGCATGATCGCCCACGGTTCCAAAACAAGCTTCATTTCCGCTTTTCCTCCAAGATGTCTTTCAGACACGCACACAGAAAAGCTCCGTTTGTCATCACGTGCCAAATAGACGGCAGCCCGGATTCTGCGTCAATGTGCGTTGGGTCATCCCAAATCGCGAGGACATGCCGTAAAAGCGCTTCGTGCCATCTCTCCGGCGCAATGCTGCGCCAGTCCTCCGCGTCTTTGTACTTTTGAAGCCCGTATTCCCGCGTTGCCATGATCGCCTCTATCGCCTCCACGGGGACGGTGGACGGTCTGGGCTTTCCGCCGTCAAACTTCGCGCCCTTCAATTGCTCCATGCGCTTCCTCCTTTCATTTCACCCACCAATCCTTGATCGTATCGTTCCGTTCGAAAAACGGCTGAAAGAACGGACCACAGAGCTTCTTGAGGCTCGAGTCCAGCCGGTGAATTGCATCGTCGGATTCCTTCTTGCCCAGCCATGCCACGCCGTACTCTGTGTCCAGCTGCTCCATTTTGTCCAGAAGTTCCTTTGCCTTCGCCGGGCTTTTGAGCATGCCAAGTTCATGCGCCGCTACAAAGAAAAGGTCCGTCACCTTCTGCTTTCCGGCTTCCATACCGGCGGCAAAATAAGCCTTGTTGCTTCTGCGAATACGCTTTGCCAGATCGTTCATTGTGCTCATAGCTGTATCCCCCTCTCACAAGAAAACGGTCTCATCGGTGACTTGTCCATTGTCTGTGATTTCTACTTCCATTTCATCAGATAATTTCACGCGGATTTCTGCCCGCTTTGCATGAAATGGCGCAAATGACGAGTTATAGCAGTCGCATACAATGTAGTCTCCATCAAAACGGAACGTGTTTTTGTGGCAGTCCTTGTATTCTGCATTCCTGTTGCAGGTTGAAAGCTTTGCCCATCGTCCCTTCCAGTCCGGAGCTTTGATTTTGTAATCAGGATACGCTTTTTGGAATGCTGCATACTTTTCCGGGAATAAACCCCGTAGCTGATGCAAAAACATCGGAACAGTTTGGTCCTGATAACCCAGAATTACGCTGCCCATCATTGATCGTGGGATAAAATTGCAAATCCTCTTAATATTTTCTGGCGTGAGTTTATCGGCGCTTATGTACAGTTCGTTTGCGCCATAACGCGGGTTATCGCAACGGATTTCCCCGGCAAAATCCTCCAACCATGTATAAGGAACGGTGAGAAAAGCGTCTTCTCCTATGCGTGTAATCAAATTGGTTGATGGATATTGCAATTTCCCATAAGATGGATTTGTTCTGGCTTCTTTCTGAACCTGTAAAAACGCCTTTGACCGTTTTGTTCCACCATCCACAATTGTGATCTTACCGTTGGGGCATCTGACGCCAAATAGTGTTGTTACGCAAAAACACTTTCCATTTTTATAGGCAGAGCATTCCTCGGCGCGGTTGCAGCAGATGTATTCCGCTCTTAACCTACAATCCCTTCTACCATCTCCATATAAATGCGCGCAAATGCAGTTATCGTTCATAGCTGTATCCCCCTTATGTACTTGTCAAAAAACGTTGTTGCTACCGCCATCGCCGCCCACATATCCGCTGCGAACCCGTAAAAGAAACCGGGGTTCTTCTTTGTTCCCTTTCCGAAGTTCGGCTCTCCGGGCGCGTAGCGGTCGACGAGGGCTTGTCGGATGTTCCTATCCTTCGCCGACGCTCTGCCGCATAAGTAAAGCTTTTCTTCCCGGCGGAAGATCTTCTGTATCTGGTACCCCTTCCGGTAAAGCTCGGCGTACTCCCAGAACCGCCCAATCCAGAAGCACGTATCAAACACCTCTTGACCGACTGGCATACCCATACCGGCAACCATTTCGATTGCCAAGTGCTGATACTCCCGGCAGAGAACGGGGAATATCTCCTCGTTCGGAACTTTCCCAACATCCAACACCTTCCGGATTTCCTTCCCGTCGTGCTCTACGAGGACATACCCGGATTGAATGTTGCCGGGGTCAATCGCCAGAATCGTTCCCACGTTTTGCCCTCGCTTTCCAAAACATACTGTTGTAGATGTCGTATCGGTGTTGGATGTAGGTACTCATGACTTCCGGTCGAAGTCTGAACCAGCTCTCATACAGACCGCATGTCTGCATCTCCGGGCAGCCGCACCGATAAACGCAGTTTGGCACGAGCACGTCCGAGATTTCCGGCTGCACCTCATGCAGCGCCGCTTTGAAATCCTCGGCATACGCGCGCGTCTCCGGGTCTGCCTGACTGCATAACCGCTTGCGCATGGAGTCAATCAAAGCTTGTACGTTCGCTTCTCCCTCGAAGATCACCGGCGCGTCCTGCGGCAGCTTGTCCCTCGGTGTTCCGGTCCGGTCGGTTCTCTGCGTAGAGATAAAGCACTCCCATTTGTGCCTTGACCAGTGCGTCGCAATCCAGCTCTTAATGCCTTGCCAAACCCACGATACCGAGATACGCCGAATCGGCGAGTGTTCAGCAATCAGAATTCGGCGCTTAAACTCCTCGCTCGGCTCATGCCAAAGAGGACCTTTGCCGGAAGTGGCGCGGCAGGTGTCCACGACCTCCTGCCAGTCGCCCTTGATGTTTGTAATGTGTGTGTTCATAGCAGCACGTCCTTTCCGCTCATCCGGTCATCATTTGGCATAGTGGTAACGCTTATCCACGGCTGGACATACGGTTTACACTTATCAGCCGCCATCCAAACCCAGTGGTCGTCTTTCCAAATCAAAAACGCGCTATTCTGCGGGTATACGGCATATACCCAGAAAACACCGCCTGATAAAAGCTCAATCTGAAACATGGTCGTTACCTCCTTACCTCCGTTCTCCGTAGCTGCAAAAATCATCCGGTTCTACGCAAACCGCGCACAGATAACACAGCCCGTCCGGATAGTTTCTGTAGTGCTTGCAGTCCTTGCACCGCACCACGGGCACGGCGTCAACGGTCGGTGCGTCGTTAATGATGTTAATAAGGCCGTTCCAGCCAGCGCAATAATCCGCAGGTAGAATATCTCTACTACAGCGCCCCACACCGAGCGCGTCAGCATCAATCAGCCGCATCGTCGTTACCTCCTTCCCTTCGTTCTCCGTAGCTGCAATACCCGTCAGGCTCCGGGTCTGAAAGCCCTCTCCGATCTGCGCAGTACGGGTCATTTTCTTCATTCCGACGGAAATTCTTGCAATCTTGGCAACGCACGACCGGTTCAGCGTCTACCGAGGGTGCATATGCAATCAGCTTCTGAATTTTCTGTCGCGCTTGGCTCAACATTACGCACGTGATAACATTCTCGGTTTTGCTCCGATCTTCCATGTACTTTTCTTCTGCTGCGTCGTATAGCCGGTTCGCATCAATCAGCCACATTATTGCTACCTCCTGTATTTGTCTGATACTCACCGTAGCTGCAAAAGTCCGTTTCCTTCCGCCAGAAGCCATCGTTTGTTCGCAGGCACACCATAGCGCCGTTCGGCTTGCTGTCGTATGAGCCGTATTTGCAGTCCTTGCAGCGAAGCACCCTAGCGTAATCTTCTTTCATCACGTTTTTGAAAATGTTCAGAGCGGTTTCCACCTCGTCCGTGTTTCTCACCATTTGCACAAGCTGCGCTTTGCTCATCTTGCACAGATCGTTCAGCATCTGCTCAAAATCACCCATTGTCTGCGTCCTCCATCCAGCCGTCCATGCGTGCCCCGCAGTGCGGGCAGTAATCCATTCGCGCGTCAAATCCGATGTCGCACGCCGAGCAATACTGGATATCTCCTGCCGCTTCGCTATGGAACGGAATCCACTTCGCGTGAACCACCTCCACAACGTCGGCGGCTGGGATTTCATCAAGCAATTCAATATCAGTTTCGCAACCATCCAACAATGCACCGGAGTATTCGTCATGCACGTCTTCCTTTAGCCACATCAAACGCTTCGAGAATCTCTTCTTCGCCAGATCTCGTCGGATATAATCACCCGCCATGCCGCACCTCCACATTTGCCTTTTCCAGAAGATCGTCGAGATCTGTTTCATCGCTGTTCGCGAGGAAATTGTCATCTTCGTCGTAGTAGTTGTAAGCCGTGTATACGCGAGCCTGGATTCCGGCGTATTTCTTGAGCAGTTTATTCGCCCCCTCGATTCCAAACGTGCAGGCATCTTCCAGCTCTTCCATCTGCGATTTTGAGATAAACTTAGCCATTCTCATCACTCTCCGTTTCAAATACATTCTGGCAAATTGTGCTGTCAGCCAACACCCCCGCAACAACAGGAAACGCACAGTCGTTTGCATAGGGTAGCCACCAAGCGCAATCTTTTCCGATACACTGACTGACATGCGTATTCCCCCCAGCAACCATGATCGGACAATACTTCCCGTGTTCAGCCATCCTTCTTGCCCTCCATTTCCTGCAAAGCCTTCTCGGCTTCTTCGCGGCTCAAAAATACGGTCTTGCCGAATTTCTCGGTAAAGGTAACTCTCTCGCCGACCAGCTCGACGCACAGTGTCATATCGTCCGCGAAGTACATATCGCGTACTTCGTCCCGTGTGATGTGTGGTTCTCCGTCCCGGACAATGCGCCACACTGTATCCCACACCTTGCACGGTAGCACCACGACGCGCCCGTCCTTGTCGGCTTCGGCAAGCTCGCGGAGGCGGTCAAACCCGCCGCACAACTCGGCAATGTCCTCGTAGGCCGCAAGTCGATCAACAAAATCCGCCTGGTACTGCACTCCGCTGAAATTTACCCGCCAGCATCCGTCTTTGAAATAAGTCAATCGTTCCATAGCTCTTCCTCCACATACCGCCAGCTCTGCGGCGGGCGTGTGATGGGCACCGGTTCTGCTCCGAATTTTGTCTGTCGCAAGCCGGTAAATTCGCGCAGTTCTCGCGGCGTATCGTAAATCTTGAGATTTGAGATGTGCCAGCCGTAAAGAACCGGTGTGCCAGCTCCATACACGTTGAGTTCTTCTTTTGACACGCACGACGCGGATATTGCTTTGATTTCGGTTTCAATATCGTCATTGCCCCATTCGTTGAGCGAAAGATAACAATAATCGAAATTTTCTGGGATTCCACGCTTCTGAATGTCGTAAATTTTGTCACAAGTAAATTCTCCGATAACTTTTCCATTGCCGAGATAATGACGCTCTTGGCACTCTCTCAAATTAGCGCATACAGCTACCAGCCCGTCATACTCCTTCCTCGAATGATCGTTTAACACCCACAATCTATCAGGGTCTTTCCCGTTCCGCGTGCAGTAGATATAGCACTTAAACGGCGGATTTAGTTTCGGGTGCGTCTTGCGCACCTCGATCGTTTTCTCTCCGCTTATGATCTTCTCGCACCACTTCGGGCGGATGCTGATTAAAACAGCTTTCATGCCTTTTCTCCTTCCTCCGGCGCTTCCGGCAAGCCGCGCCATTCCCAGTTGCTTCGTCCAAGACTACAACTCACACACTTGCAATTTTGCTTTTTTGTGCAATCGCAGCACGTAAGCAGCAGCGACTCTTGGTGGTAACAGCGGTGGTTGCAGCAGTGTTTGCAAGCGGCACACCCGGCAAATATCTTCAGATCTACAATTGCCGCGTCCCTCTCGGCTTCTGCCTTTGCCTGCTCCTTCTGGGCGAGTGCAATCACCATGTCCTTCCCTTCAAGTTCTCTTCTGAGACTTTTTATCTCGTCCGATTGCCCATCTGTCAGCGCGCGCAGAAATTCAATGGATTTTTCATATGCTATTTTCTGCGGGCGTTTTACTTTCCCAAGACTCGCGCCTTCGCGGAGCGCCACATTCTCGGCGGTCAGGCGCTCGATCAAATCAATGGCTGCCTCGCGTAAATGCACGATACAATCCTCGTCGCTAAAAAGCGGGCATAAACCACCGTCTGCACAAACTTCTTTTTCGCAGCACCGCAGCGCCTGTATAATTTCCTTGTATGTCATAGCGTCACATTTCCCCTCCTATTTTCCGTTTCCCTCTTGCCGCCCTTCGGCAGTTTCTCGCCCCTCCGCTCGTCATCTGGCTTATGTCGATGATCTCGGCGCGCCTGCCGTAGCTTTTCAGCCGTTCTCCCTTCACGGCGTTCCAAGCCTCGCATGACGCGCTGCAACCGGCTTTCCGGTTTGGGCAGTCCTTCGCGCACGGTCCGAAATTGCTCATGTCTTCCTCCTGACCTGCACCGTCACTTCCGCCTCCCAGCACTCCGGCGCGCGGATGACGATCTTCTTGTCTCTGCCTTCTTCCGGGTCGCGGACGCTGACCAGATAAAACGTCATGTTCTTGTTCTTCTGCGGGTACTTCCGCGCCCGAATGGGTGTGTTGAGCTTCGGCATGAGCCGTGGGAAGATGGGCAGCGGTTTTTGAATGACGATAAACACTTCTTTCCCCTTCATCGCCTGAGCCTCCAATTTTTGTCTGTTCCCGTGAAGCGGAGATAGTGCCCCTTTGACCGCTCAAAGACTCTCGAGCCGAGCGCCTCGTCGAGGTCTAAGAGCTCTTCTACACTCCGTTCCGTCGAGATGACCGTCAGTTTCCCCGGCTGGTTGTACCGCGCCATAATGACCTCCAGCGCGACGTCAAGGTCTGCCTTCGTCGGCTGCTCATTCCTGCCGCACTTGAGAAAATCGTCTATGTACAAAACATCTGCCGTCTTGTATGCTTTAAGCAGCGCATCTCGTTCTTCCGGCTCGGTAAATGCTTTAAGCCGGTTGATTTGGTCGCGCCACATGAGATACCGTACAGCCCTTCCCTGTGTAAGCAGATTGCCGCAGATCGCCACGCATAAATGGGACTTCCCAGAGCCTACAGCACCGGATGCAACAAACCACCCCGTCTTGTCTTCCAGATACCGCTCTGCCGCCCTTTTCGCTGCCGCCTGCCACGGTTCCACGGTCTGGTACGTTTCCAGCGTGTAGTCTCTCAGGAGGTCTTGCAGCCCGCTTTCTGCCGCTCTCTGGATGCTTGCCCTCGCGTCCATGCAGCCGCACCGGATGCAAATTCTCCGATTGTCGCGGTACTCCATCACGTAGCCCTTGTTCCGGCAGACGGGGCAGTCATAGCCGGTCAGGTTTCCGGCCTTTGCGTTCTCGGAGTCGCATACCAGCTGCTCGTAGGCCGCCGCGTCAAAGGACGATCGCGTCAAGTCCCCAGTCCCGAGTCGGCGTTTGAGCGCCTGCGGCATTTGCACCCGTTCCACGGCTATTCCCCCTTTCCAACCAGTCGAAGACAATGCCCTGATAATTTGCCGCCATTGATCGCTCAATGACGTCGGCCATTGCCTTCTCGCCGTATTTCTCCGTCGCATTGGCAATCTGGGAAACCAACTTTTGCAGCCCGGTCGGTTTATATGCCTCTTTCCGCTCTGCCTTGTATGTCACCCATTGCTTCACGATCTCCCGCAAAGAGGGGGTAAGGGGAAGATAACATTCGTTCTCTAACTCTTTCTC
>ERZ1034920.2288-NODE-2288-length-11014-cov-5.301122_pt1 | contig 11014 bp, 6 predicted proteins | sample MGYA00520688_ERZ1034920 | MGnify/ENA primary metagenome ERZ1034920 (study PRJEB33766, sample SAMN09781785) | gut metagenome | biome: gut microbiome | host: Homo sapiens | place: Madagascar | study: EMG produced TPA metagenomics assembly of the PRJNA485056 data...
TGCCCAGGCCGAGCAACCTGAGGTCGCCGCCGAGAAGGCCCCCGAGTCGGCTCCCGCTCTCGCCAAGGAGGCACCTAAGAAGCGCACGCGCCGTCGCCGAGCCAAGAAGCCCGTGGAGGACATCGTGGTGAAGGGCCCCGAGGCCGAGCAGCTCCTGGCCAAGGAGGCCGCTGCGGTGGAAGCCGAGGCTGCTGGCGAGGCCGTTGCCACGGAGGTCGCCACGGGGGAGTCCCCCGTTGCCGCGGAGACCGACGCCGTGGCCAATGAGCCGCAGGCAGAGGCACTTCTCGCCGAGAAGGGCGATGCTGCGGAGGTGGCGCCTGAGGTTGCCGAGGAGCCCACGGCCGAGCCTGCCGACGCTCCTACCGCCGAGGTCACTGCCGAGCCCGCTGCCGAAGACCACCCCAACGGCAGGTCCGGCGGCCGTGCCCGCGTGCGCGGTCGCGGTCGCCGCGGCCTGGAGCGCAGGCCTCGCGGAGACAACCTCTCCGACGTGCCGTACGTGCGTCGCGGCGGTGAGTCCGAGACCGCCCTGCGCGAGCAGATCGTGCAGCTTGACCCTCGCCTGTGGATGAACGGCTGGCTGCTCTCGCACCCCGGCGCCTTCACCCTCTACGAGCGCGAGCTGCGCGGCATTGACGCGGCGCTCCAGGAGGGCGAGCTTCCGGGAGACCTCACGCGTCGTCAGCTGGCGTACAAGATGGGCGGCAACGAGAAGTTCTTTGAGTACGGCGCGGACGGCCACAAGCTTCTGCGCGCCATGGGTGCCGACGACCTCATCGGCCATCGCCTGGTTCCCAAGGCCGACATGCTCTACCACGTGCCACGTCGCCGCAAGAGCATGAAGATCCTGGTGACCGAGAACCTCGACCCCTGGCTTGACGTGCGAGACCTCATGTACGAGGACGGCCGCTCCCTCATCCTGGGCGAGCGCGTGCACGGCGTGGTGCTGGGCGGCGGCAACCCCGTCATAGAGAACAACCGCCTGTCCGGCCTTCTGGAGACCCTGGGCGCGGAGACCATAGAGGTCCTGTACTGGGGCGACATCGACCGTGCGGGCCTCAACCTGCTGCAACGCCTGCAGGCAATGCTCGAGGGTCGCTACAAGGTGACGCCGTTCATGCCCGCGTACCGCCTCATGCTGGAGCGCGCCATGGAGCGCTATCCGGACCCGGACCAGAACGAGCGAACCACGCAGGATAACGTCGAGGTCCAGGACTTCTCCTCCATGCTGGAGGGCCTGAGCGACGAGCAGGCCGCGTACTTCTCGTCCATCATCCAGAAGTGCGGCCTCATCCCCCAGGAGATTCTCACCAAGCAGGACCTGTAAACGGGGACGTTGTTAGTTACCAGGTAAAAGGGACATCCTTGCGGCTGTTGGGGTGCCTGCTGGCTTTGCCTCCTGGCACCGTGAACGCCTGAGGTAGCAATTCAGCCGTGCAGTGAACGCCTGTCTTCAATTCAGGCGTTCACTGCACGGCTGTTTTGACAGGCCAGGCGTTCACGCCCCCACGGCACGCCCCCGGCACGGCCCCGCGCGTCAGGCGAGAAGCCCTTCTCGCCGTGGCTACCAGATGCCGATGACGTGCTGCATGCCAAGGCTGACCAGGGCGATTGCCATCCAGCAGCACGCCCCGAGGGCGATGGGCTTTGCGCCGCCGCGCACGAGCTTGACGATGTTGGTGTTGAAGCCGATGGCGCTCATGGCCATGATGATCAGGAACTTCGAGAGGTCCTTGAGCGGCGCAGTCACCGCAGCGGGCAGGGCAAGCAGCGTCGTCGCAAGGCTGGCCAGCACGAAGAGGCCCACAAAGGTGGGGAAGGCGCGGCGCAGGCTGAACGTGCTGGCCGCCTCGGCCCCGGTGCGGCGCTCCTGGCGCATCTGCCAGAAGGCCAGTGCGAGCGTGATGGGAATGATTGCCAGGGTCCTCGTCAGCTTGACGATGGTCGCCGCATCGAGCGTGTTGGCGCCGGGGTGCATGCCGTCCCAAGCCGCGGCCGCGGCGGTGACGGAGGAGGTGTCGTTGACGGCGGTGCCGGCAAACAAGCCAAAGCCCTCGTTGGTGAGGCCAAGCGCGCTGCCCAGCGTGGGAAAGACCAGCGCGGCAATGACGTTGAAGAGGAAGATGACGGAGATGGCCTGCGCAACCTCCTCGTCATCGGCCTTGATGACGGGCGCCGTCGCGGCGATGGCGGAGCCTCCGCAGATGGAGGAGCCGACGCCGATGAGCGTTGCCGTCCGGCCGGGCACCTTGAGCGCACGGCACATAGCATACGCAACCACAAGGGACGTGGTGATGGTGGACGCGATGACAGGCAGGCTCGTGACGCCGACCTTTGCCACCTGGCTCAGGTTGAGGCCAAAGCCCAGGAGCACGACGGCCGCCTGAAGCACGTACTTTGACGTGAACTTGACGCCGGGCGCCAGGCTTGAGGTGTCCTTGCCGCTGGTTGCCAGGGCCAGGAGCATGCCGATGAGGATGCCAAAGACGGGACCTCCGACGACCTCGACCTGCTTGCCAAAAATCCACGCTAGAACGGCTATGGCCAGGCAAAAGAGGGTGCCAAGGCCCAAATTCTCGATGCTCTTCAAAAGATCTCCCGGTACGAATGCTGATGTTCCGGGGGCAATGATACGGGATTGCGCGGCCGTCGGGCAGGTGTGGGGACAAATAGCCCCGCCGTCGAGAAGCTCGTCTCGCCAGCGGGGCCACGGGGGAAGAGCGTCCCTTTTACCAGGTAACTACCAACGTCCCCAGTGCCTGGTGGAGCGCTACCAGGGGAAGGTGAGGGTGCCGGTCAAAAGGTCGCGGATGACCGAGAGGGTCTCGCGGGGGTCGGCGGCCTGTCTGTGGCAGCGGACAAGGACGCCAAAGGCGCCCTCGAAGGCGTAGTCAAAGAGACAGCGGGCGCGCAGCTCGGTCATGCCGTCGGTGGCAAGGATCTGCTGTAGGTAGAGTCTCTCGAGGTAGTCGGCCAGCAGGGCCTTGCCCGCGCCGAGGGATTGCGGCCCCAGAAGCCAGCGGCAGGCGTCGCGGTCGTCCAGCAGGCAGACTAGGGCAACGGCAAGGTCGCCCTCGCGATGCTCCTCGGACTCTCTCATGCGCGTCGCGCGCTCGATGACGCGCTCCGCCGCGTCTGTCTCCATGGCCCGCTCGAGGTCCTCGATGTTGGAGAAGTGCGCGTAGAACGTGGCGCGGTTGACACCGGCGCGCTCCATGACCTCCTTGACGGTGAGGTCGGGGAAGGGTCGGTTGGCTGCCAGGGCAGCGAAGCTCTCCTTGATTGCCTGGCGCGTGCGTCGGGCACGGCGGTCAAGGGGCTTGGCGGTTTTTGCTTTGATGATTGCGGGGTTCATCGCGGTCCCAATCTGCTCAGGATGAATGCGTGCGTGTCTGCTGCTAGAGCAGGCCGGGAACGCATTGCCGCATGCGCCTGGTGCGAGCCTCGGCAAGTGGGAACGCCATCCCGTTAAGAAAGACCTGGACCCACGCGCGCGCAGAGAGGGGCATGCCAGGCAGGAATAGGCCTCTGTTTGCTATGACGCCCATGCCGCCTCCTCACTCGAATGAACCTTTGAACACTATACCCGAGTAAAGAATCATTTATTGCGCAACTAGCGTCTTCTTAGAGTAAACACGGGGTCAAGATGCCGAGAAGTGCCCCCGGCAAGCCTCCCCTTGAATGCACCCCCTCCCCAACCAATTAAGACATTTATACGAATTCAATACCCCCTCCCACTGATACGGCCAAATAATTGATTGCCTGGACCTAGACTGAAAGCTATCTGGCGCCTATGCGCGCAGGGGCAGATTCGTAAAGGGGTTGATACAGATGAGAAGCAAGTCAAGGAGGCTTGCGGGCTGGTTGGGAGTGCTCCTGACCGCACTTGTCCTGACGTTTGTGCAGGCACCGTCAACGGCGCTGGCCGAGGGCAACGTCGCCAGGGTAGGAGACGCCGAGTACGCTACGTTTGACGAGGCCTTTGCGGCGGCGACCGACGGCCAGACCGTCACGCTGCTGGCGAATGCCACCACCAAGGGCCTTGACGTCAGGAAGGACGTCACGGTGGACGGCGCGGGCCACAGCCTGGCCTTTGTGGAGAAGGGCATTGGCCTGAGGGGCGGCAACGACCTCACCCTCAAGAACCTGACCGCCACCATGGCCGGCGTCGGCAGCACGCCGTGCCTGGACTTCGGCTGGACCTGGATGTCCGTCTGCGCGCAGCCTGACTGCTCGCTCACGCTGGATAACGCCAAGCTCACCATGGACGGCACCGGCGCGGGCAACGTCCACGCCGTCTACTTCACGGGCAACAACAAGCTGAACCTCCAGAATGGCTCCGTGCTCACCATCAAGAACTACAAGCAGGATGCCCTCGAGTGGGACGGCGGCGACGGTGGCTACAACGTCAACATCACCGGCGGCTCCAAGTTCGTCTCCGACCTCAACCGCTCTGGCTTCACGGGCACGTTCTACGCCACCGTGGACGCCTCGACCGTTGAGGTCACCAACAGCACCGGCAACGGCTCCAACGGCAGCCACTTTGACATCAGGAACGGCTCCAGCGTCACGTTCTCTGGCAACGCCGACCATGGCCTTTCCGCCGGCAACCTGAGCATCAGCAACTCCACCGTGACCGCTGAGAACAACGGCCGCAACGGCATCATCTTCACGGGCAAGGGCGCCTTCAAGGCCGCCACCGTGAAGGTCTCTGGCACTAAGGGCAAGAGCTACTGGAACGCCGGCATCAGGCTCTTCAAGGCCAACGCCGCGCTGACCGTGGACGCCGCCTCCAAGGTCTCTATCACAGGCAACCAGGTCACGGGCCTCTTCCTTGACGGCGGCGCCTCTGCGACCTTTGCCGACGGCGCTGCGCTGACCGTCACCGGTAACGATGCCTCCCAGGCCAACTGCGCCACCGAGAAGGACCTCGCCCGGTGTGGCGGTGGCATCGTGGTCCGCGAGGGCGCGAGCCTCGTGCTCCCCGCAGCCGCTCAGGTCAACAACAACCGCGCCACCCTTGCCGGCGACGACGTCTACGTGGAGGAGGGCGGCTCGCTGGACCTCTCCGCCGCCAACGCCGGCACCGAGCTGAACGCCTTTGACGGCTGTGCTCACGCCATCGACGCCTGGTACGACGACTCCGCAGACGCCCGCTGGTCTGCCGACGCTGCCGAGAAGAACCACGTGGTGCCCGTCGCCGCCGGCGAGCATGCGGGTGTCGTGGCCCTCAAGGCCGCCCACGGCCTGCACGTCGACTATGCCTACGTGGGTGACGCCCCCGCCGAGGCCCAGCTGCCCGCCTCCGTCACCGGCCTGGCCACCAACGAGGCTTTCACTGCCGCCGAGCAGCAGGCCGTTGACGGCTGGACCTTCGATGGCTGGTACGTCGATGAGGCCTGCAGTGCCAAGTGGGTTGACGGCACCGAGCTCGGTGCCAGCATGACGCTCTACGGCAAGTGGACCCGCGACCCCGAGCCCGCTCCCGCGCCTAAGCCGCAGGAGCCCGGCACCACCACGCCCGAGGCCACCAAGCCCGCGGCCACCAAGCCCGCAAAGAAGGTCCCCGCCACTGGTGATGCCACTTCCGGCGCCTTCGCGCTGCTGGCCGTGGCCGGTCTTGTCGTCGCCGGCACGGCCGTGAAGGTCCGCAAGTAGCGTAGGGCTGCTCGTCGGAAGTTAACCGTATTAAAAGCTTTATATCAAGACCGCAATAAAGAAGCTAACTACGCTCTGACCAGGCACTTCTCGCCGCAGGCTTAACGCCAGGCGAGAAGTGCCTGCCTTTTGCATCAAAATCTCAATACGGTTAACTCGGTTGGGCCGTCTCTGCCTTGGCGTCGCTCCCACGGTTGACGACGATGATGCCGGCGCTGACCAGCGCGAGCGCAATGACAGCAAGGACCGGGTTGACCACGCTCGTCTCGCCAAGGAACAGGGCGGAGAGCACGGCGCCAAAGACCGGGTTCATGAAGCCAAAGACCGCTACGCGCGAGACCGGGTTTGCGGCTAGCGCCATGGACCACAGCGAGTACGCGGCCGCGGAGATGAAGCCCATGTAGGCCAGCAGGGCCAGTGCGGGCAGTGGGTTTGCGGCGTCTGCGGGCGCCACGCGGCCGCCCGTGGCCAGGCCCAGGACCAGCAGCGTCGCGCCGCCGATCACAAACTGCCAGCCAGAGATGAGCACCGGGTCGTGCTCGCGGGAGTAGCGCTTTGAGAGGTTGCTGGACACGGCCGCGGAGATGGTGGAGAGAAACACCAGGCCCTCGCCCCCAAGCGAGAAGCTCATGCCGCCCGCGGCGCTGCCGCCAAGGTTGACCAGCAGCACGCCCGCAAAGCCGACGATGCAGCCCAGGGCCTTGCGTGCGGTCATGCGCTCCGTGCGGAAGGCGTAGACGGCCAGAAGCACGATGAAGAACGTGTTGCTGGCCTCGATGACGGAGCTGGTCACGCCCGCACACCGAGAAAGGCCCACGTAGAACAGCAGGTATTGCAGACTGGTCTGGAAGACGGAGAGCTTTGTCGCGCAGGGCCAGTCCGCCCGCGCCGGAACGTAGGGGCGGCGGCGTGCCACGCTCATGGCCAGTGTGACCGTGGTGCCCGAGATGAGGAAGCGCACGCCGGCAAACGCGATGATGGACGCCACGTCAGAGGCGTCGATGCCAAAGAGTCCGTAGCCTATCTTGATGCACGGAAACGCCGAGCCCCACAGAAAGCAGGCCCCCAGGCACGCAGCCAGAAGCCCTGGCGTGGTAGAGAAGATGCTTGCGTTCTTTTGACCTGGGCTGCTCACGCGCCTTGCCTTCCTCTGTGACTCCCGTTGCCTGGTTGATTATGGGCGAGAAGCCCGCGCTGCCGCCAGCGCCGCTCGACTTCTTTGCAACCCGTAACGTGGCCGCGCCTATACTGGGGGCGTTTGGCGCGGCGGGAGCATCCAACTTCATCCGGCTGGCTCGGCGGCCCGGCCAAAGCGAGAGGCCCTCCCTTCTATTGCAAAGCTCTTTGCGAAGCGTAGCTTTGCTTGGAAGGGAGGGCCTCTCGCTTTGGGCGGGCAACCTCGCGGGCTAGTCCGTGAAGTAACTCACTCCGCCCTCGATCAGCGGCTGGTACTTGTTGCCCGGCACGTTCTTGTACAGGCCCTCGCCGCTGCGCTCGGTGTGGCCCATCTTGCCCAGGACGCGACCGTCGGGAGAGGTGATGCCCTCGACGGCCAGGACGGATCCGTTGGGGTTGACGTCAAGGCTCATGCCCGGCTCGCCGTTCTCGTCGACGTACTGCGTGGCAATCTGGCCGGTGGCCGCAAGACGCTCCACCAGCTCCGGGGACGCCACAAAGCGGCCCTCGCCGTGGCTGATTGCAATGGTGTGGACGTCGTCGACGCTGCACTTGGAGAGCCACGGGCTGAGGTTTGACGCCACGCGCGTGCGCACCAGGCGGCTCTGGTGACGGCCGATGGTGTTGAAGGTCAGCGTGGGGCAGGTCTCGTCCATGGGGCGGATGTCTCCGTAGGGCACCAGGCCGAGCTTGATGAGCGCCTGGAAGCCGTTGCAGATGCCCAGCATGAGGCCGTCGCGGGCCTGCAGCAGGTCACGAACGGCCTCGGTGACCTCGGGCGCGCGGAAGAACGCGGTGATGAACTTGGCCGAGCCGTCGGGCTCGTCTCCGCCAGAGAAGCCGCCCGGCAGCATGACGATCTGGCTCTCGCGGATGCGGCGCACCAGCTCGTGGGTGCTCTCGGCCACGGCCTCGGGCGTGAGGTTGTTGATGACCAGCGTGGAGGCAACGGCACCGGCGCGCTCGAAGGCGCGGGCGGTGTCGTACTCGCAGTTGGTGCCCGGGAAGACCGGAATCACCACGCGCGGCCTGGCCACGTGGATGGCGGGCGCCGGGCGAGAAGTGCCCTGCTTGGCAACGTCAAAGCTGACCTTCTGGACCTTGTCGCCGCCCGCGCGGTACGGAAAGACGGACTCGATGGCGCCCTCCCAGGCCTCCTGCAGCTCGGCCAGGTCAATGGTCTGTCCGGCGGCAACGAGCTCGTAGGCCTCGGTGGTCATGCCAAGGAGGGCCACCGTGACGTCGTCCGCCACCTGCGGCAGCTCGGCCTCGTCGGCAAGCTCCACGATGAAGCTGCCGTAGGCCGGGCAGAAGAGCGAGTCCGCGTCGTAGGTGGGCGCCACGTCCAGGCCCAGCTGGTTGCCCACGCACATCTTGAACAGGGCCTCGGCCGCGCAGCCGTAGCCCGGGGTAGAGACGGCCAGCGCGGAGCCGGAGCCCACCAGGGCCTCCACGGCGTCAAACGCGGCGAGAAGGGACTCCGCCTTGGGCGTGATGCCGTCGGCCTCGTACTCGGGGACCACGGCCACCACCTTGTGGCCGGCACCCTTGAGCTCCGGGGAGGTCACGCGGGCGACCTTGCCCAGGCCGGTCGCAAAGGAGACCAGCGTGGGCGGCACGTCCAGGTCCTCAAAGGAGCCGGACATGGAGTCCTTGCCGCCGATGGAGCCAATGCCGAGGTCGACCTGGGCCATGAGGGCGCCCAGCACGGCGGCGGCGGGCTTGCCCCAGCGGTTGGGGTTGGAGCCGAGCTTCTCGAAGTACTCCTGGAAGGTGAGGTAGAAGTCGCGGTGCTCGAAGCCGGCGGCAACCAGGCGGCTCACGGACTCAACGACGGAGAGATAGGCGCCCGTGAACTGGTTGGCGCTCATGAGGTAGGGGTTGAAGCCCCAGGCCATGCCGGAGCACGTGGTGGTCTCGCCGTCCACCGGCAGCTTGGCGGCCATGGCCATGGCAGGCGTGAGCTGGGTCTTTCCACCGAAGGGCATGAGCACCGTGGCGGCGCCGATGGTGGAGTCAAAGCGCTCGGAGAGGCCCTTGTTGGAGGCCACGTTGAGATCGGTCACGAGGGAGCGGAGCTTCTCGGCAAGCGTGGAGCCGGCCCAGGTGCGAGAGTAGGCCTCGGGCTTGCCCACGTGGACGGAGGTGGACTTGGGGGCGCCGTTGGAGGCCAGGAACTCTCGGCTGACGTCCACGATGGTGGCGCCGTCCCAGACCATCTTGAGGCGCGGTTCCTCGGTGACGGTGGCTATGACCGTGGCCTCGAGGTTCTCCTCGCGGGCGTAGGACATGAACTCCTCCACGTCCTCGGGCGCCAGGGCCACGGCCATGCGCTCCTGGGACTCGGAGATGGCGAGCTCGGTGCCATCCAGGCCCTCGTACTTCTTGGGCACGGCGTTGAGGTCCACAAAGAGGCCGTCGGCCAGCTCGCCCACGGCGACGGAGACGCCGCCGGCGCCAAAGTCGTTGCAACGCTTGATGAGGCGGCAGGCGTCCTCGCGGCGGAAGAGGCGCTGGAGCTTGCGCTCCACGGGGGCGTTGCCCTTCTGCACCTCGGCGCCGTCCTTCTCCAGGGACTCGACGTTGTGGGCCTTGGAGGAGCCGGTGGCGCCGCCGATGCCGTCACGGCCGGTGCGACCGCCCAGGAGCACGATCTTGTCGCCAGGGGCCGGGCACTCGCGGCGGACGTGGGAAGCCGGGGTGGCGCCCACGACGGCGCCGATCTCCATGCGCTTGGCCACGTAGCCGGGGTGGTAGAGCTCGCTCACCTGGCCGGTGGCCAGGCCGATCTGGTTGCCGTAGCTGGAGTAGCCGGCGGCGGCCGTGGTCACGAGCTTGCGCTGGGGCAGCTTGCCCTCGAGCGTCTGGCTGACGGGGACGGTGGGGTCGGCCGCGCCGGTGACGCGCATGGCCTGGTAGACGTAGCTGCGGCCAGAGAGCGGGTCTCGGATGGCGCCGCCGATGCAGGTGGCCGCGCCGCCGAAGGGCTCGATCTCGGTCGGGTGGTTGTGGGTCTCGTTCTTGAAGAGGAAGAGCCAGTCCTCATCGGTGCCGTTGACGTCCACCTTGACCTTCGCGGTGCAGGCGTTGATCTCCTCGGACTCGTCCAGGTTCTTGAGGACGCCCTTGGCCTTGAGGTACTTGGCGCCGATGGTGCCCATGTCCATGAGGCAGACGGGCTTGCTGTCGCGGCCCAGCTCGTGGCGCATCTCGAGGTAGCGGTCAAACGCGGCCGCGACCACCTTGTCGTCAATCTGCACGTGCTCCAGGGCGGTGCCGAAGGTGGTGTGGCGGCAGTGGTCCGACCAGTAGGTGTCGATGACGCGGATCTCGGTGATGGTGGGGACGCGCTTCTCGCTGGCAAAGTAGCTCTGGCAGAACTTGATGTCGGCCAGGTCCATGGCCAGGCCGCGGTCGGCTATGAACCGGGCCAGCTCCTCGTCCGTGAGGTCAAGGAAGCCCTCGAGCTGCTCCACGGGCTCGGGGGTGGGGTAGTCCTGGCGCAGGGTCTTGCGCTCCTCGAGGGAGGCCTCGCGGGCCTCCACCGGGTTGATCACGTAGTGCTTGATGGCGTCCACGTCCGCAGGCGTGAGGTCTCCCTCAAGCACGTAGACCTTGGCGGAGCGCACGGTGGGGCGCTCGCCCTGGCTAATGAGCTGGATGCACTCGCTGGCGGAGTCCGCGCGCTGGTCAAACTGGCCGGGCAGGAACTCCACGGCAAAGACCTGGGAGCCGGGCGCCACCTCGGGCATCTGCGCCCAGGCGTCGTCGGTCTGGGGCTCGGAGAACACGGTGGGCACGCAGCTGGCAAAGAGCTCCTCGCTCGCGCCCTCCACGTCGTAGCGGTTGATGACGCGCAGGTTGGTGAGGGCGCTCACGCCCAGCAGGGTGCGCAGCTCGCGCTCCAGGGACTTAGCCTCACCGTCAAATCCGGGCTTCTTCTCAACGTAGACACGAGAGACCATGCGTTGCTTACCTCCAGGCCGAGACGTTGCCATGTCGCTCAACATTCTACGGCAGCGGGGCGTGCCTCCGGTCAAACTCGTCCGAGCGAATTACCCCTCTGTAATGCGCTTTTGTTTGCTTGGCTCACAAACTGTCAGGTGTTGGGGAGAAGTGCGGAGGGCGTGCCAAAGGGGACGGGGGTGAATGGCACGCGCTAGCCAGCGTGCCATTC
>ERZ1034920.2292-NODE-2292-length-11000-cov-47.064961_pt1 | contig 11000 bp, 9 predicted proteins | sample MGYA00520688_ERZ1034920 | MGnify/ENA primary metagenome ERZ1034920 (study PRJEB33766, sample SAMN09781785) | gut metagenome | biome: gut microbiome | host: Homo sapiens | place: Madagascar | study: EMG produced TPA metagenomics assembly of the PRJNA485056 data...
GACTACTGGCACTCTGCCGACGAGAAGGTGACTAAATGTCACGTTCGAGGAGAGGAAAGTAGAACTACCTCGTTTCAAAGAATTGAAAACAGAATGTGTTGGGACTACTGGCACTCTGCCGACGAGAAGGTGACTAAATGTCACGTTCGAGGAGAGGGAAGGTAGGAACTACCGCGTTCTAAAAGATTTGAAAATTGAATATTTGGGACTATGGCGCAGCGGTAGCGCAGGGGACTCATAATCCCTTGGTCGTGGGTTCGAATCCCTCTGGTCCCAAATAAAAAAGCTCCTTTTATAGGAGCTTTTTTACTATAAATTTATTTAGGGATTGATTTTAAATGTTTTAAAACTGGATTGTAAATAAAGTGCAAGTGTGAGATGGAAATTTTGGGGGAAATATTCAAGTATATTAGGCTTTGAGGCGATTTTGAAATATTGAGATTTACTTGCACTATTAGGATTTTATCTGCACTAAAATTACATCAATTTCAAAATCAAACTCCGAAAGTTAGCAATATATTTACGCTTTAGCCATGTACATTTAGTGCAAATAAAAAGTATTTCCTAATTTGAGATTTGCAAAATTACCTTTGAGATTGAGATGAAAACACTTGACTTCTATTGAAACAAGAGTAATTAATGTCATTGTAAAAGGTCTTTAAACAAGGATTAAAAGGATTTTAAATGAATAAATTACATTTACTTCACGAAGCAGAAAATTTATATTGCATTGAAAATTTAACGCCAGATATTATTGCTGAAAAGTTAAATGTTTCACGTAGAACAATTTTTAATTGGAAAAAGAAATACAAGTGGAATAATCACATTGTTAAAATAAAATATTTTTCAAATCAATTTGTTACCGAGATTTATAGTGTTGGTGCAAAAATACTTTCAAAATTAAATGATGATATAGATAACAATAGGGTTTTAAACAAACATTCAATTTGTGCCTTAGAAGAAATTATCAAAATTATAACTAAAAATGAAAAAGAACAAACCTCTGCACCAATTGATTTTTTTAATAATAAAAAGTATAGAGAAGATTTTACTCCTGATTTTATACAACAAATTCAAAAAGAAATTTTAGGTTGGAATGGTGCATATTAAATTGTGTCGAATTGTCTCTGAGATTGAGACGAAGAGTTGATTTAATTGAGATAAAGAGTGATGAATGTGTTAGTAAAAAGGAATTAACACATGATAGAATTCACTACTGAAAAATCAAAGAAAATAGCACTTGCAAGATTAGATTTGCTAAATCAATGGAAAGAATTTCGCAGAAAATCAAATAACAAACTCCAAGCTGATTATGACTTTGTAAATTTGCACAATACAAGCAATTCTCATCTTTTTCAAATATTAGGAAAAATAAGCAGGGGAAGTTTGCACCGTTGGAATACAATTCTCAATGGTACAGAAGATTACACAAAATTAATTCCTCAATACAAGTATGCCAAAGTCGATGAGTATCGCACGATTTTGACCGATGAAGAAATTAAAATATTTATGGGTTTACTTTTGCACCCTAATAAAATTTGTATCGGAAAAGCAATCGCATTAACTAAATACAAACTCCAACAGCAAGGTCAAAGTTTTATCCCTACTGATGCAACTTTTAGACGTTATGCAAATTGGTTTAAAAACAATAATTATGATAAATGGGTTCTAGCACGAGATGGAGAAAAAGTTCTGTCAGATAAAGTTGAACCATATATAAAACGTGATGCAAGTTTATTAGAAGTTGGAGATATTCTTGTAGCTGACGGACACGTTCTAAATTTTAATGTAATTAATCCTTTTACAGGAAAACCTACCAGAGCAACTTTAGTAGGATTTTTAGATTGGAAATCAACGGCATTAGTAGGTTATGAAATTATGCTCGAAGAAAATACACAATGTATCGCAAGTGCGTTAAGGAATTCAATAATAAATTTAGATATGATTCCTAAAATTGTTTACCAAGATAATGGTAGAGCGTTTAGGGCAAAATATTTTACTGATGACAGGGGATTTACAGAATTAGGTTTTCAAGGGCTATATTCCAAGTTAGGTATAGAAACAGTATTTGCAAGACCGTATAACGCAAGAGCAAAAGTTATTGAAAGATTTTTTAAAGAGTTTCAAGAGGGTTTTGAAAAATTATTACCAAGTTACATAGGAAGTAATATTCAAAATAAACCTGCATACATGATGAGAAATGAAAAATTGCATAAAAATTTGCATAAGCGGATTGCGAGCAGAGGGTGGAACGCTAGTGCAGACCCGTTTAATGCAAGTAACCAAGAGGAATTTATCCCAACAATAGAAGAAACAATAAAAATGATAGATATGTGGCTGAATTTCAAAAATTCTCAACCTTGTCCTAATTCCCCAGATAAAACTATCGCAAAAGTTTTAGAAGAAAGAAAACGACAAAATATAGATATAAACCAGCTTGATGATTTGATGTTAGCAACTGAAATTAAAACAATTCAACGAAACGGAATCCGATTTTTAAATTGTGATTATTTTGACGAAAGATTATACGGCTTTAAAAGTAAAGTTTTAATTAAATACAACCTTTTTGATTTAACAAGTATAAAAGTTTTCACTACAAAAGGTGAATATTTATGCACAGCACAAAGAGTAACCGAAACTCACCCAATGGCAAGAATTTTAGGCGATGTGAAAGATTTTGAGGATTATAAGCAGAAAATTGTTAAACAGCGACAATTGAGAAAGAAAACTATTAACTCGGTAAAACAATATTTAAGCAATGAAGAAGTTAGATTTATTGAACAGAAAATGAATGAACCAAAAGCCGTTGAATTCAAACCTCGTTCAAATACCCTTCAAACTCTGTTCAAAAATAATTCAGAAAAATATGAGTATTTAATCATAAATGATCCGAATAATTCTTGGATAGCAGAATTTAAACAAACAAAGGAGTATAGACTTTTATATGAATAAAACATTTGTAAAAACTACTAACGTCAAAAACTTTATAGGTTTAGTTGAAAATCTACAAAACAAACCGAAAAATATTCCCAAAATGGGACTGGTTTATGGCGAGCCGGGACTTGGTAAATCGCAGACGGCATTGTGGCTTGCGTGTAAATATGATGCAATATATTTAAGAGCAACGAACTTGATGACAGGTAAATGGCTTTTGGAAGAATTGGTCAAAGAATTAGACGAAATCCCAAGATTTTTAACTTCTGATAACTTTAATTTAGTAGTTAAAAAGTTAAAACAAGAGCCCAAAATGATTTTTATTGATGAGATTGATTATCTTATGAATAATTACAAATCTATTGAAACGCTGCGAGATATTCACGATGAAACCGACTGCCCAATTATTTTTATTGGTATGGGTTTGGTTCACAGAAAACTCGAAAGATACAAGCATCTATACGATAGATTTTCAGAAATTTTGAAGTTTGAAACATTTGGGATAAATGATTTATCGCAGATTTTTGGTCAACTTTCAGAAATTTCTTTTACCCCTGATGCGATTGAATATATCCATGCAAAATACAACAGATTCAGGCAAATAGTTCAGTTGATAAATCAAATAGAAAACTTTGCCAAAGATAATAATTTTACGGAAATAACTAAAGCAATTATGGAGCAGATAGTATGAATATTGAAAAACTCGCAAAACACTTAAAGGAATTTACCATAGATGAAATCGAAATGATAGCGGAGTGTGATTGTAAAACAGATCTTGAACACCTTTTGAACGAGGGTAAAATAGTTTTTAAACAGGGTTTGTATAAATATATAGAAGGTTCAAAAGAGAAAACTTTTAAATTGTATCCAAAACCAGAATTAAAAATGAACAAAAAAGTCTTGTTTCAAGATGTTGCATTGAGTTACATTACAAATAAAACATTAACAAAGAATACTCTTAAGGGTTACAAATCACAGCTAAAATACAATATTCTGCCGTATTTTGGCGAAATTCAAATTAGTAAAATCACCTATGAAATGATTGTTGATTTTATGCAGAAAATGAAAGAAAAATACAAACCAAAAACCGCAAGCAACGGTGTAACGTTGCTTGGAAGTATTTTAAAATATGCATTTGAACAAGGTTACATAAAGCATAATCCATATTACGGTGTTAAAAATTCAATGTGCAGATAAGGAGTTAACATGACAAAAATGAAATATTACAAACAAGCTGAAAAGATGTATGTTTATGACAAAATACTGCTTGAAGAAATCGGAACAAAATTAAACATATCTCGCAGAACTTTGTTTTATTGGAAAAAGAAATACGAATGGGCTAGGAAAAGATTTGAGGTTAAACGCAATCAAAAGAATTTCAGCAACGAGCTTTTGGATTTTGCAAGAAAACTAATGCAAAAGATATCAAAAGATATTGACAACAAAACTCCAACTCCGCAATCTGAAATTTATTCGTTGATGAATATTTTGAAAAATATTCCACAAATTAAACAATATGAAATATCTGCTTCCGACCCAAAATCCAAACAACAAAAGCCAACAGGACAATTAATTCCTGAAATCATTGAACAAATTGAAAAAGAAGTTTTAGGAATTGAATAAAACTTATAACTACAACCAATATAGTTCAAGTTTATTTTGATAATTACAGAGGCACATGTTTAGGTTATATTAATAAATATGAGTAATTTATCAAATGCTGACATAAAATATTTAGATAATGCTTTAAGACTTGAAACTGGATTTATTGTCAGATTCACAAAAGAATCCTTTGCTGATTTTTTTCAACATTTTAATATTAATATTTATAATGAAAAATATGCGGTAAATGGAACATCTATGACTAATATTTTACATACATTTTGGGAATTAGAGGATAATAAACTTGTTGCTATGACATTATTAGAACTTGCGTCATTATTTCGAAATAGAGAATTAGCAATTCCTATGTATGTAAAATTTTCTGTTGAAATTGAAAAAATTGCTAATAAATTACAGATGTATCCTTATCAAAAAGTTGAGGTGAACAATAATATGATAAATGATATTGAAGATGATGAAGTTACAATCAATATAAGACCTGAAATATATGAACACATAAAAAGGTACTTAGTAACTCAAGACTATTATCACGCAGTAGAAGAATCATATAAAATTGTTAGACAAAAATTAAAAGATTTGACTGGGGAAGAACAAGCTCATAAGGCTTTTTGTAATGAAAACTTTGAAAAAATATTTGGACATGTTCCTAAAGATGATGCCGAAAAAGACTTTTTTGAAGGGGCTAAATTCCTCAATATGGCTATACAAAGGTTTCGCAATGAAAAAGCTCATACTCCAGCTAAACCCTTAGGTATGAATTTAGCAATTCACTATATTTCATTGGCAAGTTTGGCTTATGAATTAATATCAGGGAATTAATTATAAATTCGTTACGTGCTGCGTACGGAATCTATATGACCATATTTGACATATTAAAAAGTAATGTGAAATAAAAGATATATTGCCATGTTTATGGTATTATGGACATAGTAATTTTATGTAGCTGAGGGTTTTGAATGGGTTATCAAAGTGAAGCAGAATTAGAAAATAAATTAATCGAAAAACTTAAAACGCAAGGTTATGAAAGAGTTTTAATTAATGATTATGCTGAGCTTGAAAATAATTTCAGAGAACAACTTAACAAATTCAATATAATAGCTTTGGAAAATAAACCTTTAACTGATAAAGAATTTGAGAGAGTATTAAATGTTCTTAATGGCAAGAGTGTCCTGCAATCTGCCATAAAATTGCGAGAAAAAATAGATTTTGACAGAGAAGATGGTACAAAAATATATTTAAAATTACTATCAGAAAATGCCGAAGACAATATTTATCAAGTTTCAAATCAAATTACTGTTCAAGGTAAGTATAAAAACAGATATGATGTTACCATTTTAATTAATGGTTTACCATTAGTTCAAATAGAACTAAAGCGTAGCGGTATTGATATTAACGAAGCTATTAATCAAATTGACAGATATCGTATTCATTCTTATCGTGGACTGTTTCATTATATACAAATTTATGTTGTTTCTAATAGCGTAGAAACAAGATATTTTGCAAATACTGATGCACAGAGATTATTAAAATCTCTAACATTTTATTGGACAACAGAAACCAATGAAAGAATAAATAAATTGGAAGATTTTTCATCATCTTTCTTTAACAAAGCCCGTCTATTAAAAAATGTTATTCGATATATGGTGATAAATGAAACAGATAAAAATCTTATTGTAATGCGACCATACCAAATATATGCAACAGAAGCATTGATTAGGCATGCTTTAGATACCGGTAAAAACGGATATATTTGGCATACAACAGGATCCGGTAAAACATTAACAAGTTGGAAATGTGCAAATCTACTATCCAAAGAACAAAGCATTAAAAAAGTATTTTTCTTAATTGACAGAAAAGATCTTGATATTCAAACTAAAGAAGAATTTAACAAATTTGAAAAAGATTGCGTTGATGAAACTGATAAAACAGAAACACTAGTAAAACAAATAAAAGATATTGACAGGAAATTAATAGTTACTACCATTCAGAAAATGGCAAATGCCGTAAAAAATCCAAAATATTCTAAAATACTTGATAAATATAAAGAAGAAAAAGTTATATTTATTATTGACGAATGTCATAGATCGCAATTTGGCGAAATGCACACAACTATAAAACATCATTTTAAACGTGCACAATATTTTGGATTTACAGGAACACCTCGTTTTGAAGAAAATAAATCTCAAAATGGGTTGAAAACTTCTGATTTATTTGAAAAATGTTTGCATACTTATTTAATAAAAAATGCTATATATGACCATAATGTTTTAGGGTTTTCTATTGAATATATTCAGACATTTAAAGGTCAATATGATGAAAATGATAAAACCATGGTTGAGGGGATTGATACAGATGAAGTTTATATGGCTGATGAACGAATTGATTTGGTAACAAATCATATAATAAATAATCATAAGTGCAAAACTGTAAATGGTAAATATACGGCTATTTTCGCCACATCTTCAATACCTGCTCTTGCAAAATATTATGATAAGATTAAAAGTTTAAATTCTGATTTAAAAATTGCTGCAGTATTTTCATACGGGGAAAATGAGGATTTAGAAGGTAAAGATGAACATAGCAAAGATATTTTAGCAAGAATAATTGATGATTATAATAAAGAGTTTGACACCAATTTTTCATTAGAAACTTTTGCGGCATATAATAAAGATATTACTAATAGATTAAAAATTAAAAAATCGCCTAAGATTGATATTCTGCTTGTAGTAAATATGTATTTAACAGGTTTTGACTCAAGACCTCTTAATACTTTATATGTTGATAAAAATCTTGAATGGCATAATTTAGTACAGGCATTTTCAAGAACTAATAGGGTTGAAATGGCATCAAAACCTTTTGGGAATATTATTTGTTACAGAAATCTTAAATCAAATACGGATAAAGCACTGAGATTATTTAGTAATGAATTGGAAGCAAATACAGATAACAATCCGCCTATTTGGATAATTCCGGGTTATGGATATTTTAGAGATAAATTTAAGGAGTTGGCATTTAAGTTACTGTCTATTGCTCCAACAGTTCAAAGTGTAGATGATTTAATGAGTGAAGATGCTCAAAGAGAGTTTGTTATTGCTTTTAGAGAATTATCAAAAATAAAATCAATTCTTACAACATTTTCGGAATTTTCATGGGCGGATGTTGAAGATGCTTTAACTTGTCAGAGTTATGAAAATTACAAGAGTAGATATTTAACATTGTATGATTTTGTTAAAAAGGAACGTAATGCTGACAAAGTTTCTATTCTTGATGATATTGATTTTGCGATTGAAGTTATTCAAACGGATAAGATAAATGTTACATATATCATGAATTTACTAAGAAATGTCGATACTTCAAATAAAAAACAACAAGCTAAGGATTTGGAACATATTAAACAAGAATTGGATAGAACTGATAACCCTGAATTAAGAAGAAAAGTTGATTTAATAAGAGCATTTATTGATAGAGTAATGCCGACAATAAAACAGAATGATTCTATTGATGAAGCTTTTGCAAACTATGAATCCGAACAAAGAAATAAAGAAATTGAAGAATTTGCAAATAAACAAGAAATAAATACGGAATTTTTAAAACAGACAATTTCAGATTATGAATTTTCAAATACAATTAATAAAAAAGACATTATAACAGGTATTGACAGACATATAAAATTCAAAGAAAAACATGAACTTGTTGCAAAAATAATTCAATTTATTAAAGAAAATGTATTTAAGTATCAATAGGAGCAAAGAATGGTAGATATTGCGGTACAAAAAGAACAAAAAGCTGAACTACATAGCAAATTATGGGAAATGGCAAATAATTTGCGTGGGAACATGGAAGCATATGAATTTAAAAATTATATTCTTGGTTTAATATTCTATCGCTATTTATCTGAACGTACCGAAAATTATATGAAAGAGCTTTTAAAGGATGATGGCATTTCTTATGCAGAAGCTTGGGAAGATGAAGAATATAGAGAAGGGCTAAAAGAAGAATCTATTGATTATTTGGGTTATGTAATTGAGCCAAAATATCTTTTTTCTCATGTAATAAAATTAATTGAAACAGGAGATTTTGATGTTGAGTATATGGAAAAAATCATAAACTCGATATCTGAAAGCACACAAGGACACGACTCTCAAGAAGATTTTGAGGGATTATGGGAAGATATGGATTTAAGGTCTTCGAAATTAGGAAAAGAAGTTTCTCATCGTTCAAAATTAATTGCAAAAATTTTAAATACGATTAATACAATAGATTTCCATTTAGAAAACATGGAACTTGATGTTCTGGGTGATGCTTATGAGTATTTAATCGGTATGTTTGCGCAAACTGCAGGCAAGAAAGGTGGAGAATTTTATACTCCTGTTAATATGTCAAAACTTGTTGCAAAACTTGCGACGGTCGGTTTAAATGAAGCAAGAACAGTATCTGATTGTGCCTGCGGTTCAGGTGGTTTATTGTTACAAGTTGGTAAATACATAAAAGTGGGTCAATATTATGGGCAAGAGTTAACAAGTACAACATATAACCTTGCAAGAATGAATATGTTACTTCACGGAATTCCATATAACAATTTTGAAATTACCAATTGCGACACTCTTGAGGATGAAAGATATGAGGATAGAAAATATACTGTTCAAGTTGCAAACCCCCCATATTCTACCAATTGGAGTGCAAATTCAAAATTTTTAGATGATGAAAGATTTTCTGCTTATGGAAAGCTTGCACCAAAATCTACTGCGGATTTTGCTTTTGTTCAGCATATGATTTATCACATGGATTCAGATGGCAGAATCGCAGTATTATTACCTCACGGAGTATTATTCAGAGGTAATGCTGAAGAAACCATTAGGAAATATATAGTTAAAGATTTAAATTATTTGGATGCCGTTATTGGTTTACCTGCAAATTGTTTCCAAGGAACATCGATCCCTGTTTGTTGTTTAGTGCTAAAAAGGGAACGCAATGGAAACAGTAATAATATTTGCTTTATAGATGCATCAAAATATTATACACAAGGCAAAGCACAAAACTCTATTTCTCAAGAAGACATTGATAGAATTGTTAATGCCTATACAGAAAGAAAAGATATTGATAAATTCTGTCATATTGCAACAATGAAAGAAATTGAAGAAAATGACTACAACTTAAATATTCCAAGATATGTTGATACTTTTGAGCCTGAACCGGAAGTAGATTTACAGGAAGTTGCAAATGATATCCGTAAAGTTCAAACTGAAATAAAAGATATCGATAAAGATTTGAAACCGTATTTTGACGAATTGGGATTGGATTTCCCGTTTGGAGAAACATAGAGAGGAAAATATTTTTAAGTTGTTGCAAATTGAGCAACAACTTAATACGATAAAATTATGGATAAAAATAAATCAAAAGGCGAAATTATAATATATACAAGTGAAGATGGTAAAATTTCACTTGATACTAAACTTGAAAATAACACTATTTGGCTTACACAAAAAGATATGGCTGAATTGTTTGGTGTAAAAACGCCTGCTATAAATAAGCACTTAAACAATATTTATCAAGAAGGTGAGTTAAGTCAAGATGCAACTATTTCCATTTTGGAAATAGTTCAAAAAGAAGGTAAAAGAAACGTAAAACGTCAGAAAGCTTTTTATAATTTAGATGCAATAATTTCTGTAGGTTATAGAGTAAATTCATCTCGCGCAACTCAATTTAGAATTTGGGCAACAAATGTATTAAAAGAATATTTAATAAAAGGCTATGCTATTAATGAAAAATTATTAAATGATAAACAAGAAAAAATAAAAACCTTACAAACAACGGTAAGTTTATTAACAAGAAGTTTAACAAATCAAATAGAATCACTTGATGATGCACAGCAGGTCGCAAAAATCTTGGATAATTTTGCAAAAGGGCTTGATTTGCTTGACAACTTTGATCATAAAACATTAGATGTAAAAGGCTCTACACAAAAAGAAGCAGTTATAATCCCTGTTAAAGAATTTTTATCAGTAATAAACGAAATGAAATCGGAATTTGCGTCTGATGTTTTTGCAAATCCGAAAGATGATAGTTTTGAAAGTTCTGTAAATCAAATTTATCAAACTTTTGGCGGGAATGATTGTTATCCGACATTAGAAGAAAAAGCTGCAATGCTGTTATATTTGATAACCAAAAACCACTCATTCTCTGATGGAAATAAACGAATTGCTGCAAGTTGTTTCTTATATTTTTTAGAGAAAAATGGAATTTTGTATAAAAATAATTTACCAATAATTGATAACGGAACTTTATTTGCATTAACCATACTAATTGCTGAAAGTAATCCTAAAGAAATGGAAACAATGAAGCAAATTGTTGTTAGTGTTCTAAACAGAGGAGGAGTTTGTGACTAATTCTGAAACAAAAAATTTTTCACAAAATGTATCCTCAAGTTATCATCTTGAAGACAG
>ERZ1034920.2293-NODE-2293-length-10999-cov-4.536550_pt1 | contig 10999 bp, 7 predicted proteins | sample MGYA00520688_ERZ1034920 | MGnify/ENA primary metagenome ERZ1034920 (study PRJEB33766, sample SAMN09781785) | gut metagenome | biome: gut microbiome | host: Homo sapiens | place: Madagascar | study: EMG produced TPA metagenomics assembly of the PRJNA485056 data...
ATATGAAGAAGAAGCTTATATTAGTAACATCACCACCAGCATGTGGAAAGACATTTATTTCAAAGCAGGTTGCAAAGGCACTTCACAACTGTGTTTACCTTGATAAGGATACATTGATCGTGCTTTCAAAGCAGATATTTGTGGTTGCCGGACAGGAGTATAATCGTTCTTCGGATTTCTTCCAGAAAGAGATCAGAGATTACGAGTATTACTGTGTTCTTGATCTCGCATTTGAGGCGCTGGATTACAATGATACAGTGCTTATCAATGCACCTTTTACAGAGGAGATCAGAGATGATGAGTACCTTGCAAATCTTCGTGCAAAGCTTGCTGAGAAAGATGCAGAGCTTTTCGTTATCTGGGTTAATACAAGAAAAGATGTATGTCATGAGAGAATGATCAAGAGAGCTTCAGACAGAGATACATGGAAACTTGAGCATTGGGATGAGTATATCAACAGCCAGAACTTCAATCCACCTACAAACATCAAGGATCTTTTCATATTTGAGAATTCGTCAGATGAGGAATATGAGGATTCGCTCAAGAAGGTTGTCAAAGCTGTAAGGGGTTGATCAGACTGGGCGACTGAAGGGATGAATGTTACGATCCCTAAAACACAATAAAATATTATGACAGGAGTAGAGAATATGGCAACAATCAGAAGTTTTAGAGCCTATAGACCGAGACGAGATGTTGCGGGCAGAGTTGCTGCCTTGCCATACGATGTGTATAACCGTCAGGAAGCAGAGATAGAGGTCAAGCGTGAACCATTATCATTTTTGAAAGTGGACAGAGCTGAGACATCCTTTGGACCAGATGTTGATACATATGCTCCATGTGTATATGATAAGGCTGGTCAGCTGCTTCAGGACATGATAGATGATGGAACATATATCATGGAGCGCAGACCAGTCTATTATATTTATGAGCTTATCATGGATGGCAGACATCAGACGGGACTTGTGGCATGTGCGTCTATAGACGATTATATGAATGGGGTTATAAAGAAGCACGAGAATACCCGTGAGGACAAAGAGATAGACAGAATAAAACACGTAGAGGCGTGTGGGGCTCAGACAGGCCCGATATTCCTTGCATACAGATCAATAGACAAGGTTAACGCGATTATAGACAGGGTCAAGGACGGAGAGAAATTATATGGATTTACATCTCCAGACGGAATCACACATAATGTATGGATCATAGATAAACAGAATGACATAGACACGATCAAGGATGCTTTCGAAAATGTAAATGATATCTATATCGCCGACGGTCATCACAGAGCTGCATCAGCTGTCAAAGCAGGCATCCATATGAGGAAGAAGAATCCGGGATATACAGGAGATGAAGAATTCAACTATTTCCTTTCAGTGCTTTTTCCGCATGATCAGCTCATGATCATGCCATATAATCGAGCTGTAAATGACCTAAATGGACTTAGCAGAGAATGTTTTATGGACAAAATATCAGAAGTGTTCGATGTAACAGCAAGTGACATTCCTGTTGATCCACAGATTAAGGGACAGGTTGGAATGTACATTGATGGCAGCTGGTACAAATTGGATGTCAAGGATGGTGTGGTGCCGGATGATGTGGTTGGAAGGCTGGATGTGTCGGTGCTTCAGGATAACGTTCTTGCCCCGATCCTCGGTATACAGGATCCAAGAACGGATCAGAGAATAAAATTTATAGGCGGAATCAGAGGACTTTCAGAACTTGAGAGACTTGTGGATGGAGGAATGGCAGTTGCATTTTCAATGTATCCGACATCCATTACAGAACTGTTCGACATTGCGGATGCCGGACTCCTCATGCCGCCTAAGTCCACATGGTTTGAGCCTAAGCTCAGAAGCGGGATTTTTATACATGCCATTGATGGAAGATAGTTCAACAGACAGGAGAAGGATATATGAACATATTTGTATTAAAGTCGGATGAAGTAGCATCTATAACCAGAGCTACCCACGGTAATCCGCACCACATTCTTGGAATGCACCCATGCCTGAGGGATTGCTATGTAAATGCATACTTGCCTGGGGCCAGTGCAGTAGCTGTGGTTGATGGAGAACAAGAGTATCCGATGCAGGAGATTGGGACGCAAGGATTCTTTTCTGTAAAGATTACAGATAGAGAACCATTTTCCTACAGACTTAAGGTGACAAGAAAGATATGGGGTGAGTCTGGGGAAGAGGATGAGACAAAGACAGTGTATGATCCGTATTCATTTGAATGCAGTGTAGATCTGTCTATGGTTATGAAGGTAGTGGAAGGTGAAGATGATATAGAGTCGGGATTTCATGTCAAGGAGCTGTTTGGTGCAAGAAAGACAGAGGTGAATGGAGTTCCGGGTGTATCATTTTGTATGAATATGCCAGGGGCAGTCCGTGTGAGTGTGGTTGGCGATTTTAACAACTGGGATGGCAGAGTCAACCCTATGAGGAGAATTGACTACACTGATATATATGAACTTTTTATTCCGGGTGATCTTGCGGATACGAGATACAAGTTTGAGGCATTATATAGAGATGGCAACATAGACATATTTGCAGATCCGTATGCGGTTGCCTATGAGGTAGCACCGGGGAATGCTTCGATACTGACTGAGCTGGAATATAAATGGAGCGATGCTGCGTATATGAACAGCAGGAAGAATGCTGGAGCTGTAAATATATATGAGGTTCATATGCCTACATGGAAATCCATCGCAGATGAGGGCAGACTCACATATGCGGAATTTGGTAAAGATATAGCTACATATGCGAAAAATATGGGGTATAACTATATTCAGTTTATGCCGCTTATGGAGTATGGCGATGACAATGGCTGGGGATACGATACTGTAGGAATGTTTGCGCCTACATCACGATATGGAACGCCGGTTGATTTCATGGCGATGGTGGATCATCTTCACAGCAAAGGTATTGGTGTGATCATGGATATGGTGACTGTGGATGATATAGATTGTCTGTCGTATTGGATAGATACTTATCATCTGGATGGAATCAGACTGGAAGATCAGGAAGTTGTAAATGAATTCAGAAATGTCACATGTGATAAGTATTCAGATGTATTGGTTGACCTTGGATGGAACACGGAGGCTGTCACGAGAGTGACGGATTATATGATGATTCCGCCTGCCTCCAGGGGAAGTTTTAAGGATTATACATGTGGCGTAACTTTTAACGAGAATGACAAGTCTGTCTGGGCGCTCAGCCATGATGAGGTAGCGGGGCAGAGAGGTAGCTATGCAGCCAAAATGCCTGGTGGATATGAGGACAAATATGCTGACCTTAGGGTTTTGTTTGGACTTGTGATGACACTGCCTGGCAGAAAACTTACATTCATGGGACAGGAACTTGGCGGTTTTTGCAGTTTTGATGGCAGGAGCCCTATAGATTGGTCTGTACTCGAATTCGATGCCAACAGTTATTTCCAGAAATATATAAAAGAGATAAACAAGCTTTATAATACAAGAGAGGTTCTCCATGGATCTGGAGCCGGGGATGTAGAGTTTAACGAGTCAGGGCAGGTCATGTCATTTGCAAGACGTGGTATGAGACAGGCAGAACAGACATCAAATGCTTCGGATGACTCACTGTATATAGTGTGCAATTTTGGACTTAAGGATGTTGAAGAATATGAATTGCCTGTTTTTTCAGGGGGAAAATATAAAGAAGTTTTCTCAAGCGATAATCAGAAGTTTGGCGGCGAGGGAAATAATAATAAAGGTTACCGTACCGCTGAGGATGGAGTGGTAAAGGTGGCTGCACCGGCATTGTCATTTGCGGTATTTGCACGTGTAGGCAGCAGGCAGTAAGCGTGAATAACGCAGACATAACAGACAGATTAGGAGGCTCGAATTGATGGCATTTCATGATACTTTGGTCTATATGGCAGCAGCTGCCACCACAGAGAATGTGGTGGATGACGCAGTGAAAGATGCTACGAATCAGGTAAGTATTATAGGACAGTATATTCAGAAATTGACTGACTGGTGTATGTCAAAACTTGGCAGCATAGTTGTGGCAGTTATATTTATGGTAGTATGTTTTAAACTGGTGAAGCTGCTGCTTAGGATACTTAGGAAAAGCTTCGAGAAGTCAAAGCTTGATCCGAGCGTTGCCGGATTTTTTATATCGGCGGTCAAGATCATCCTGAATGTGCTCATAGTGCTCACGGCGGCGAGCATCGTGGGTTTTCAGATCACTTCATTTATAACCATACTTGGTACGGCGGGCGTTACCCTTGGACTTGCACTTCAGGGAAGTCTGTCGAATCTTGCAGGTGGTCTGCTGATACTTATACTGAAACCGTTCAGAGTTGGAGACTATATAGTGGAGAACAATACTCACTGTGAGGGAACAGTTGTGTCCATAGATATATTCTATACAAGATTGATAACAGTGGATAACAAATCGGTTGTCATACCGAATGGCAATATATCCAATACGTCCCTTATAAATGTGACTGAGCATGATATGAGAAGAGTGGAGATACCTTTTTCGGTTTCGTATGACTCGGATATGGAGAAGGTCAAAAGGGTCACAATTGAGACCATCAAGGATGTGGATGGTTTCCTCAAGGATGAGCAGGTTATTTTCTATATAGACGAGTTTGCTGACAGCGGGATAAATATGTATGTAAAGTTTTATGCGACGATAGAGAAATTTTTTGATGCCAAGTGGGACGCCATGTGGAAGCTTAAGAAAGCATTTGACGAGAATGATATAGAGATTCCGTATAATCAGATGGATGTTCATTTGAAGCAGGAGAAAAAGTAGGAATATAAGTAATAGTATACTAACTATGTTATGGATTGGGTCATCTTGCAAAAAAAAATACTATCGAGTATAATCATAAGGATGTATTGATATCAAAACTGTGTAGAGGGATGATTCGGATACACAGTCTTAATATAAATTTGTTTAAGGAGTGATTGAAATGACGAAGATTGATATTATCTCAGGTTTCCTTGGAGCCGGTAAGACAACGTTGATCAAGAAACTTATTGAGCAGGCATTTAAGGGCGAGAAACTGGTTCTTATAGAGAACGAGTTTGGAGAGATCGGAATCGATGGAGGTTTCCTCAAAGATGCCGGTGTTCAGATCACAGAGATGAACTCAGGTTGTATCTGTTGTTCGTTGGTAGGAGATTTCGGTACCGCGCTTAAGCAGGTTATCACAGACTACACACCTGACAGGATCATCATAGAGCCTTCAGGAGTTGGCAAGCTGTCAGATGTCATCAAGGCGGTAAAGGACGTTTCATCTGATCTTGATGTGGAGCTTGACAGTTATACAACAGTTGCGGATGTGTCAAAGGTTAAGATCTACATGAAGAATTTTGGCGAGTTCTTCAACAACCAGATAGAGAGTGCAAATACTATCATTCTGAGCAGAACGCAGACAACTACACAGGACAAGATAGAGAAAGCTGTTGCCATGATCAGAGAGAAGAATGATCATGCAACAATCATCACAACTCCATGGGATGAGCTTGATGGAGCTGCTATCCGAGAGGCTATGCAGAACTATAAGTCTCTTGAGGAGACAATGATGGATGAGGCAAAGAGCGGTCATGATCACGATCATGGAGATGACTGCACGTGCGGATGCCATGATCACGATCATCATCACGATCATGAGCATGAACACGGAGACGACTGCACATGCGGATGTCACGACCACGACCATGATGACCATGAGCACGACAATGAGCACGATCACGATCATGAGCATGAGCACGAGCATCATCACGATCACGGAGATGAGTGTACATGTGGATGTCACGACCATGATCATCACCATCATCATGCAGATGAAGTATTTACAAGCTGGGGCAAGGAGACTCCTCATAAGTACAACGAGGACAAGCTTAGAGAGATTCTTGACACTCTGGCAGATACAGAGAAGTACGGTGTTATTCTCCGAGCAAAGGGTATAGTACCTAGTGATGCAGGTGACTGGCTGTACTTCGATCTTGTACCAGGTGAGTTCGAGATCAGAAAGGGCAAGGCAGATATCACTGGTAAGCTCTGCGTAATAGGAAGCAAGCTGAAGGAAGACGACCTTGCGCAGCTGTTCGAGGTATAAATAAGGAGTTAATATGATGGGACGTCAGAATAAAGAGATACCTGTATATGTGTTCATGGGATTCCTCGAGAGTGGCAAGACTACATTTGCCAAAGAGACTTTGATGGACAGGGGATTTACAGGCGGAGCAAAGACACTTCTTCTTGTGTGCGAAGATGGAGAGGAAGAGTATGACATTGATGCTCTGAAAAAGGCGAATATATATACAGAGTTTATAGAGGAAGATCAGCTTACTACAGACCATCTGCTCGATCTTCAGGACAAATACAATCCTGAACAGGTCATGATAGAGTACAATGGTATGTGGAAACTTGACAAGATATTCGAGATAAGAGTGCCAAAGGGATGGACAGTTGTTCAGGTCATCTCATTTGTGAACGCTGAGACATATGACGTGTATTCACAGAATATGAAGGCGACTATGGTAGAGCAGTTCAACAGTGCAGACATGGTCATCTTCAACAGATGCGATGAGAACTCCAAGATTCCTGAGTGGAGGAGATCCATCAAGGCGGTGAACAGGAGAGCGCAGATCATCTTCGAGATGAAGGATGGCTCAGTGGCACCGGAGACAAACGAGCCAGAGGATCTTCCATATGATGTCAGTGCGGATGTGATAGAACTTCCGGATGATGATTTTGGAATCTGGTATGTAGATGCATCTGACATGAAGGAGAGATACGACGGCAAGAAGATACATTTCAAGGCTATGGTGTTCAGACCAAAACAGTATGGAAATAATGCATTTGTTCCGGGAAGATTTGCGATGACATGCTGCGTTGAGGATATCCAGTTTGTCGGATTTAAGTGTTACTATCAGGGCGCAAAGAATCTTGTGGACAGACAGTGGGTCGATGTAACAGCCAAGATAGGATATGAGTATTATCCTGATTTCGACGGCGAAGGACCGGTGCTCACGGCGGAGAAAGTTACTCTTACAAGCGCACCAAAGGAAGAGGTTGTTTATTTTAGCTAAAGACATATCTTGGCAAAAAGATAATAAATTAACCGCATATATATCAGCATGATATGTATGCGGTTTTGTTATGTTTTGAGGGAGAAATATGAGTGTAGAACATGACTGTATATATAAATCAAGCCTTACGAAAGTGTAAGTTGCGTAATCAGGTTGCACAATTTATTATATGCATAGTGGTTTAGATGTAAGATCTGAAAAATATGAATGGAACGGAAGGACAGCATATGTTCAGAACAAAGTTGGTATGTGTATGTGTAGCAGTTATGGCTTTTCTGGTGGCATTTGCCTCGGTATCAGTGAGTGCTGCCGGTATTCAGAATATGAATGAAATTAATAGAGATATTATGGCTGAGGCAGCATACAATGGACTTGTGGCGGATGTGTCAGCTGATAAAGGTACATATTCAACTGAGACTGCGAACGAAGTCGAATATTCAGAGTCTGAAACAGAAACTGAAGTGCTGGTAGATGGAAGTTCGTATGGCAAAATCGAGCAGAATATAATACAAAAGAATCCGGATATTCAGGTGAAACTGGATTATGGCGTGGATGGATATGCTGTGTATGATGCGGGTTGTCAGGTTATGCTTGATATACATAGTGATATAGATATGACGGGGTATGTGACAGTGACGCCGAGCTATGATGAGAGTTACGATGATCAGTCGGTAAAGTATTCTCAGAAGATTGACTGGGATGCTGGGAGCGATAATGAGCTGAGATTCTACGTAAACGAGCTTGGATATGGAAGGCTGCTCATTCAGATAAAGGATGAGAGCGGTACTGTTGTGTACTCGGAGAGTGATATGTTGAGCGTATCGGGCTATGAGACTACCATTACGGTAGGGGTCATCTCTGATGCTCAGGATGCATTCGATAATCTAGATGATGTCAGAGTGAGAAATCAGACGGATAGTGTGGATGTTAAAAGACTTTGCATTAGACCTGAAGCATTTCCAGACTCTGCGCAAGGCTTAGATGTGGTTAATTATATTTTGATAGATGATTTTGACACCTTGAGGTTGTCTGCAGATCAGATGGAAGCTATGCAGGAATGGGTTCTTGATGGTGGCACACTTATATTGTCACTGGGCGATAACGCAGAGAAGATATTGAGTGGATTTGACACAGATTTTATAAATTACACTCTTGACGGTAAGACTGAAAAGGACATTGATGTATGGTTAGATAAGGATGATCATCTGCAATTCAAGAAGACTGCTATAGCTGATATATCGGTTGAAGGCACTCAGACCTATGATGCTTTGGCAGGGGCTGCTGATCTGGATAGTGGATTCGGAAAGGTGATCATTCTTCCGTATGCTCTTAGTTCAGATTCCATAATTAAGGAAAGTAGTAAACTTCAGCTTATAGAACAGATACTTAAAATTGGGAGTACAGATAAGATCAATGGTATGGTTCAGGGAGCATTCTATGACAATTGCCTAAGCTATGGGATAACGAATGCGATAAACAACAATAAAAAGAAGACAGTTTCACCGGTTATATTGATCGTTATATTGGTTATATACCTGATAGTGTGTGGTCCTGTAACGTATGTGATCTTGAAAAAAAAGCACAGACGAGAGTGGATATGGATCATAGTTCCTGCCTGGGCCGTTGTAGGAACACTTGCAATATATATAGTGAGTACAAAGTATAGGGTCACGAAACCGTTGGAGCTGACATTTACCGCAGCTGATATAAGCGACAACATTATGAGACAGAATGCGTATACATATATAATTGGATCAAAGGCTGGCAGCTATTCAGTTGATGTGGACAATAAATACAGCAACGTAAGAGTGCTGGATAATATGTATATGAATACTTCAGATTCACAGACCATGGACGTGGAGCGGATTGCCGATGATTCAGGGGTGAAGATGAAGTTTAATACTCATGTTCCATTTGACGGGCTGAGCCTGGAAGCGACCAGCGTGTCCGGAAACGACATAGGCCGGTTTGGTGGTTCACTGAAACTTTACACGGATGGACTGGAAGGAACCGTGGAGAACAACACATCATATGATATGACGGATGTTGTGGTTATGACGGATGGATACTATTTTTGTCTGGACAGTCTGAGTGCCGGGGCATCAGTTAATATAACAAAAATGCAGAACAGACGTATGGTAAAGGGAATATCTTACGACTGTATGAAGAGTTATTATGTGAGTAAATACGGAACGGATTATTCGATGGACAGAGATGCAGATATTATGATGTCCAGAAATTATTATATGATTCTCAAGATGGGAATGTACTCATCAGCGCAGTCCGATAAGGGCAGAATTGTTATGTGGGCAACGGTTGACAGAAATTCAGATGTCAGCAGCAATGAGGAATCGGAGAAGTACGGCAGCTATATTGTATATGATATGCACATGCAGGATTATGAAGATGTCGATGGTGCATATTACAGCAATATATACACACGGGATGTTAATAGGCTTGAGCAGTCAGATTATGACACCAACGATCTAATGATGTACTCGGATCAGGTTGATATAGATGTGAAGTTTCAAGACGATGACAATATTTTCTGCCTTACGAAACAGTCAACAGGTAAGGATGCTGCAACGTCAAACGTTGTTGTTAAGGCGTATAACTATGGTACGGGTGAATACGACACGATATTTGCAAATGGATCTTCAGAGCTGAATGGCGAACGTTTGAAATTATACCTTCAGAATTCGGAGATCAGGCTGCGGTTTATTGCGCCTCATCAGGGAAAGGAATATACAGAAATATATCTTCCGCGTATAAGTGCGAGGGGAGGTGGCCAATAACAAATGGTAGATATAATTAATCTGACTAAATATTATGACCGCTTCATAGCTCTTGACAATGTAAACTTGCATATAGACAAAGGCGAGATATTTGGCTTTGTAGGTCCTAATGGAGCTGGGAAGACCACTACCATGAAGATTATGTGCGGCTTGATCAAGGCTACATCAGGAAAAATAATGATAAACGGTGTGGATGCACTAAAAAAGACGTCTGATGTGAGACGGATGATAGGATATGTTCCAGATTTCTTTGGCGTGTATGATAATTTCAGGGTTATAGAATATATGGAATTCTATGCATCTATGTATGGAATGTCCCGTCGTGAGGCTGATGTGGCAGCAGATAGGCTTTTGGAACTTGTTGATCTGTCAGATAAGCGGGAAGAGTTCGTAGATGGACTGTCCAGGGGGATGAAGCAGAGACTGTGTGTTGCCAGAGCACTCATACATGACCCGGAGTTATTGATACTCGATGAACCTAATTCTGGTCTGGATCCAAGAGCCAGAGTAGAGATGAGAAATATCATGAAAGATCTTCGTGAACTTGGAAAGACTGTGGTTATAAGCTCTCACATACTTCCGGAGCTCTCAGAGATGTGTACGAGTATTGGAATAATCGATCATGGCAGGATAGTAACAAGTGGAAAAGTAAATGATGTCATGGCACAGGAAAATACTGGGGCTCCAGTGAAGATCAGAGGCTATATGTTAGGTCTTAGTGAACGCGAGTCGTTAGAACGTATATCTGTTATTATCAGAGAACGGTTCAGTGTTGATAGGATATCCGAGAGTGGCGGAGAATTGATTGTTTATTACCATGGAGACAGGGAGAGCGATGCAGAGCTTCTCAGGAGTCTGGTGGATAATGGAGTGCATGTACATCAGTTTGTTCGAGAGAGGGAGAATCTTGAATCACTGTTTCTTGAGATTACGGGAGGTGATGAAGATGTCAAAAAGAATGTCTATTAATCCTATACTCAAGAAAGATATACTGGTAAATTCAAGAACACCTAAGATGATCATATCAATTACCTTGATAAATTGTCTTTTTACTTTAATTGCGGCAACAGCATTTGCTATGTCATCTGGATCCGGATACCAGATGTATTATTCATATATCGTAAAATTGTTT
>ERZ1034920.2295-NODE-2295-length-10990-cov-10.503155_pt1 | contig 10990 bp, 15 predicted proteins | sample MGYA00520688_ERZ1034920 | MGnify/ENA primary metagenome ERZ1034920 (study PRJEB33766, sample SAMN09781785) | gut metagenome | biome: gut microbiome | host: Homo sapiens | place: Madagascar | study: EMG produced TPA metagenomics assembly of the PRJNA485056 data...
AAAAACACTGTATTTTCAATGTTAATTTGCAAACTGTGTTTATTCTGTGTCCAGTCCCTTTTCTGTGTTCTCAGCTCCTTGCGATATGCTCATAATACTCCATCAGCTTGCGCTCCGGCCCCGGGCCGTCCTTGTCGAGCAGGAACGCCTTTGCCAGAGCAGCGTAGAACTCCGGGCGGTTGAGGCCGAACTCTACGGCGACGGGGTAGTAGTCCGAGTACATCATGTTCATGGTCACGCCCCACGCCCAGCGCGGGATCTCGTACCCCTGAATGCCCATACTCTCGGCCACAGCCGTTGTCTGCTCCATCGTCCAGTGCGGGCCGGTCGTGCCGTCGGCGTTGCGCATGGCTGCCGCCCACTGCATGGCGGTCGCGCGGTCAAACTCGACCGTCTCCGGCTCGTCGTGGTCCTCGAGCTTATCCAGCCGGCACAGCAGATCTGTGACTGCTGCGGCCTGCTCGACCGTACGCATGGACACCGGGCACTCCGCGATCTCCCGCAGCGCGGCGTGGAGTTTGTCTTTATACGCCTGCATGATAGCACCTCATGCGAGCTTGAGCAGCCCCGTGCAAAGCTCGATCACGGAGCCTGCGGCCGTGCTGTCGGTCGTCGCCACGAGCGTGAATGTATGATTGACGCAGCAGCAGCACCCGGACAGCTCCAGATCCGTCTCCGTGTGGATCTCCGCATTGCCGGATGCCGGCAGCGTGACGCGCTTGAGCGTGCAGGGCAGCGCGACGCCGTCCATGTACCACTGCAGGGTCAGGACGCCCGCTGCCGTCGCCGCGATGACCGCATCTGCGGCCAGATGATACAGGCCGATCTTGACCGTGTCGTAGCTCTGCGGCTCGACCTGGATGGACGAACCGGAATTGACGACCTTTGCCCCGGCCAGCGTCAGCACGTTTTCGCTGTCTGCCGCGAGCAGTTGGGGCGCGTTATTAAAATATCGGACGCAGGATTTTTGATACGCCCGATTTCCATTGCCGTTATTACAAGCCATTTTCATTACTCCTTCCGTTTTGGCTTATGTGAAGGGGCATTATGCCCCGGATAGCTATATCAGGATGGGTCCGCGTCAGCCGCCGCAGCCGCACGGATTGCAGGGCGGGTTCTGGTAGTACCTGCCCAGCTGGCCGAGGATGTACTGCGACTGCATATAGTCGTTGTTCGCGGCGCGGCTCTGTGCGAGTTCGTCGCGCAGGCGCTGGTTCTCCTGCTGCTGCAGGAGCGTCCGGGTCGCCTCGCCCTCGGCGTGGATGGCCGTCTTGATCTCGCACGCGTTGATGCTGGAGTTGTAGTTGACGCCGTCGATCGCGCGGAGAATGTCGCAGCAGCACTTCTGCTGCACAGAGATGCCGCTCTCCGTGACGGACTGCAAATCGCGCAGCTCGCCGAGGATGTTGTAGGCGTTGTCCTTGACGGCGCTGGTGACGTCGTATGCGCTCTGGCGCGTTGCCGCGACACCCTCGTTGTTCTGGCGCTCGAGGGCTGCAAAGTCCGTCGCGCGCTGCACGTCGGCCTGGGTCGCCGGGGAGCTCTCGCCGCTGCCGCCGAAGCCTCTGCCCGCGAAGAGCAGGAAGAACAGCGCGATCAGGATGACAATGCCCCATCCGCCGAAGCCATAATCCTTATCCATGGTTTTCCCTCCTTTCTGGGTGGAATGAAATTTGATAGGCGCTTTCGCGCGGTATCACTTGCCGATCTGGCCGACGAGCTCGCCGACCGTCTTGTTTTTGTTTGCCTCGAACCACGCCTCAAAGCCTGGCTGCGAGGCCAGGAAGCTAAGCACCATCTGCGGGCTCTGCCCCTGCAGCGTCGTCTTCGCTGTCTGCAGCAGACCGTTCAGCAGCTTGTTTCCCCCGCCGTTTCCGCCCATCAGGGCCATAATCGGATTTTGCATTGAGCTTTCCCTCCAGTTCTTCGATTTTCCCGGCCATGCTCTGCAGGCCGGCCGTGATCTGTTTCAGCTGCTCCTGCAGCTGGTTTGCCGCCTTTTCCTCTTCTGTCGGCTCCGGGAAGATCCGGAACCGCGCGATGGTCTTGGCCGCCATGCTGTCCGTGCGGATGTAGTACAGCAGGTTCTCGGTCTCGTGCAGCGCGAGCGCGTTGTCGTTCGGCTGCATCTGCAGGTTGTTGATGCTGGCCTCGCTGGCCACGGTCAGCACGCCGAGCTTCGGCGGCTGCGGCGGCAGCTGCGGGCCCTGCGGCCGCGGCATGGGCTGCAGCTGGATCTGCTGCGCGCCGTCCATCTCCCAGCGGCCCGTGTACGGGTTGTACGCCATGCGGTATCGCCCCTTTCTGCTACCATTCTAGCGTTTCCCCGTCCCCGCTGGGGGGCATTTGTGTACCATTTGTGTACCATTTGTGGGACATGTGGGCATAGAAAAAGCGCCATGAGCCGTTGCTCATGGCGCTTTCTCTTTGTCCGTTTTCCCTACCAGGCGGCGGGCGATATTGTAGATGTGCGGCAGGCGGCGGGAGATGGTTTTCCAGTCGCTGCGCGTGAGGTGTTCCAGCTCCTTCGGCAGAGCCAGCCGCGCAGTGATAGCGTCACTCCCTTTCTCGGCCCGCTCGACTGGCAGAGACCCTGCTTACCGGTCGAAAACGCCGGTGCGGTCCAGGATGACGAGCATGCGGACGTTGTCCTCGCTCAGATCGAGCGTCAGGTCTTCGCCCGTGCCGCCCTTTCCTTTAAGCAGGCCCTTGCTGACCAGCTTGTCCAGCGTCTGGCGGTACGTCTGGTTGTCGACGTCCCGCAGCTTTTCGTATCTCATGGCTGTTTCCTCCTGCAGTCTTGCCTTGAATTCCTGCCACTGGCGGTCGCCGGAGGTGCCGTAGTAGATGTTATGCGCCGGTCCGACAAACGGGGCCGGGCAGATCTTTCCGGTGACGTCATAGTGGCGGATGACGTTCTCCAGCGGGATATTGTACTGCCGCATGAGCTTTGCGGTGAGCCATACGGCGTTTTCGATGACGCGGCGGTCGAAGTACCAGTCCTTGTCGTTCGCGTTCAGGCGGCTGCTGTCGAGCTTCTGCGGGCGCAGCTCAATGCCGATAGAGTTGCAGTTGCGGCACTTCGGATGCCGGTAGTGCAGGCCACCCACGGCCCCGCAGTGCCACGCCATGTCGGTATCCGGCACGCAGTGGTAGATGACGTCCTTCTCATCCACGCAGTAGTGCGCGGACGCCATCGCCTCCGGGGCCTTGAACCACTCCGACGCGCCATAGGCGCTGGAGAGGGCCCCGAAGAAGTGGATGACCAGATACTGCGGCTTATTGCCGCCCCGGTAGATGTTGACGCTTGTGAAATTGTCTACGATCTGCGGCGGCATAGTCTTCATTCTTCCTTGACCTCCGGCAGGCCCGCGACGCTCGTCAGCAGGGACAGAATGCCCGCCAGCGCCGAGGCCGAGGCAACGGCAATCCAGTTGACTTCGGACAGGATCGCGCTCGTGCCGATCGTTGCGACTGCCGTCTGGCATACCGTTTTCAGTGCGCGGATGCCCGCGGCTTTCCACCATTTTGCGTTCATAAGTATTTTTCTCCTTTCAAATTTCACGCCTTGCGGCGCGTGTTACAAAATTTTGCTCAGCGCCCAGCCGACGAGGCCGGACACCAGCGCGGTCAGCGCGATTTTAACCAGCGCGTCCCAGTTCTTCGCAGGCTTCGCTGTTAGGCTGTTGACGCTCGTCTGCATGCCGTCTATCTTGTCGTCGAGCGTCTTCATGTGCTCGGCCATGACGGCGACGGCCTCGGCTAGCTTGGCCACGGCGTCGGTCTTCTTCTCGAGATCCTTGATCCGGCCGGTGTTCCGGTCGACATTGCCGCGGATCTCCGCGACGGCAACGTTCAGATCCTGCAAATCCATGTTGTTTCTCCCCTGTTTTTATCAAATTTTGCCCAGCACCAGCATCGCTCCTCCGACGCGCTGGAAAAATACGCGGTCGCCAGCCGCCGGCGTGTAGCTGGCAAGGCATGCGCAGACCATCTGGCTCGGCTCCGTTTCCCCGTCGGTCAGGAGCGTCACGCCGCCCTCCTGAACCGCCGTCACGGTCGCCAGCGCCGCCGTGATCCACGCCTTCACGTTCACCAGAATATTGTTTTCCATCCGTTGTTCCCTTCTTTCGTTTATTTCAGGATTGCCCCCCGCTCAGATACGGTAAAATCAAAAAGCTCGCTACCGCCGCGCCGCCGCTTTTCAGCTGCATCGTATGCGGCGTACTCGCATTCAGACTTACGGCTGATACTCTTTTTCCGGCGGAAACCGAGTATGAGCATTGTGCGCCGTCTACATCCACCGTCCTCGACGTAGCATACCGTAGCGTGAGCTTGATGTAGTCAACGCCGTCTTCCCGCGTCGTTTTGGCGTCTGTATAGTCCTCCGTTGCAGCTTGATATGCGAACGGCAGAATCACCAGCCCCGCCGCGAGGCAGCTGTCCTGTGCCTTGCAGATCCGCGCAAGGCTCCAGTTCGAGATCGTCAATCCGTTCAGCGCCTCTGTGATCTGCTCCGCATCCGTGATATCCACAAATACGGCGATCTGCGATTCTGCCTTCGTTCCGGTTTTCTTCCCGTTCTGCCCGAAGTAGACCATACCCTGCCGCACGTCGCCCGGCTGCGCTGTCGCCTCGCTGAGATCGACCGGCCCCGGCGTCGTCTCCTGCGGATCTCCGTCCTCGACGGGGACTGCAAACTGTCTGCACTGCCAGATCTCATTCCCTGTCTCGTCAAGCAGCACCAGCTGGAGCCTTGCCCTGCCGACCGGCCCCCATGACTCCGGTGTGATCTGCACGTCGCTCCCCGTGCAGGTCCCTCGGTTCGTCCGTGTGTCATACTCGATCGGCGTTGACCCGTCTGCCATCCACAGCAGCAGCTTTGCCGCAGCCGCCGTCAGTCCCTCGGTAAGCGCAAAATGCAGCGCATGGCTGTTGTAGTCGCCCTTGCGCACGCTGAAGCATCCGTCCACGCGCCCATCCGGAAATACTGTTAATTCGTGCGTCACCATCTCAAATCACGCTCCCCATCACCAGCATCGCCCCGCCGACGCGCTGAAAATATACCCTATCGCCCGGCTTCGGGTTGTAGCTGGACAGATACCGGCACGCGGTCTGCCCCGCGTCGTTCTCCCCGTCGATGAGCAGCATCACGCCGTCCTCCGTGACCTGCGTCACGGTCGCCAGCTGCGCCCTCACCGGCTCCTGCTTTTCCTTCTGAAACAGATCCTGCGGAATCATAAAATGCCCTCCTTCTGCGCCTCATGCGCCATCTGCCCGCCCGCGCGAAGGTCGAGCGTCCATTTTGTTTCCTGATACTTCCCGCGCACGTCTCCCGCGTCCAGCCATAAAATATCGCCCGCCGCGTGGTGCGGCATGGGCGCAGTCTGAAATTTCAGGCTCGACACATAGCTCGTCGCGCGTCCTGCCCGCCTGCGTACCTCCGCCTCCAGCGCGATAGCCGAAGCCGCGTCTTCATAGATCTTCGTCTCGGTCACGTGCCGCCCGCCGCGGTTCACTGCCGCCAGAGGGCTTTTCGGGTCTGTGATCTCGTATGAAAAGCTCATCGCGGGTCTGTCCGGGCGTGATACCACGCCGACAAACACATTCGGAATCCGGAATATATCCTCATCCACTGTCTGATCGGGCAGCAGCACGCTCAGCTCATTCGCTTCGTAGCTGTACTCTGCGCTTCTCGCCCGCGGATCTCTGTACTTGCGGCACATCCACCTGCCCCATGCGTCCGCCATCAGCGGCTCGTAGTTGTCGGCGGTCAGAAGCTGCTGTACGATCTCGCCCTTCGGCGTTCCTGCGTCCCATTCCAGCGCCGTCTGCGTCACCGACTCCGACGGCTCGATGATCGCGTCATGTACGCCTACGCTTGAAAACAGCCCGCTCAGCGCCTGCGTGTACTTCGTCCCCCGCGCGATGCGGTACCGGCTCCTCACTTGATCGTCCCAGAGAATCGTCGTCGTGTCGTATGCCTCGATCTCTCTGTAAATGTAAACACTCCCGCGCTTTGGTGCCGTCGGCATATAGAAAAGCCCCAGCGGCCAGGCCGCTTCGCCGCCGTCCGGCATGATGCACGAAAACCACACCCGCAGCAGCTCCGCCTGCCAGTCGACGCGCGGATCGTCCCGGATCGTGAAGCGCCCCGTGCGCATGATGTCCGCGTTGTAGTCCAGGCTGATCGAGCCGTCCACCGCGTCCAGAAGCCCAAGCGGCACTTTGTCGGCGTTCAGCCGTTCAAATCTATAAAATACCTCCCGCGCCCCGCGCTCGGCGTGAAGCGCCCTTTTCACCTGCGCGGCGGTATATCCGTTTGTCGCCAGTGAAATCATACCGCGCCCTCCTTGTAGTCGACCTCTTCCAGCTCTAAGGTAAAGTCGCTGGAATACCTGTCATAGCTCACCGGCAGTGACGCCGCGATGCAGAAATACCGCCTGCCGAACGCATCGCGGTATAAAAGTGTCTTCTCTGCCAGAATCAGTTCCAGCAGCTGTTTTAAGTCCTCTGCCTGCAGCAGGCTGAATGTGTGCCGGTGCGTGTGCGTCCTGCGCCCGGTAAACTCCGCGACTGGCAGCGCCCGCCCCTGAAACGCCCGCTGCGTCACCTCCAGAGATAAACTGTCGCTGTGTTCGGGCGGCGCGTCCCGGCAGATGCGCAGCTTGATCTGTTCTCCCGGCGCGTCTGCCGCGGAAAGAATCGCGCAGTCGATCTCGGGCGCTGCCCAGCAGCTCGCGCTCTCAGAAAAGCTCTCTGCCGTCTCCGCCCGCAGCTTGTATTCGTGCGCCCCTGCCCCCGCGCCCCGGTCGTATAAAACCGCGTCCGTCGGCATTCCTGCCAGAACCGCAATGCCATCGCGCAGCAGCACGACGCGCTCTGCCGCCGGGCAGTACGTCACGCGCACCCGCACGCCGCCCTTGACCCCGCCCGCGCAGATCTGCGCAGCCGCCAGCGCCGGGGCCGCAACGGTGAAGCTCTTCGTTCCCTCCGCGCTCTCGATGGCGTATTCGTTCCAGATCGTGACCGCTGCGATATACGCGCCATCGGGAAGATACGTCGTCACCTTGTGGCTCTGCTCCGAGCCCGGCAGAACGCCTGAGTCATAGACCGTGTTTCCCGCCGCGTCTTTCACGCGCACCTGATAGCCCGTCTGGCTCGCGCTCTGCCAGGTAATGACCGGCAGCGCCGTCCCCGTGCTGATGCTGGAGACGACCGGAGCCGCCGCAGCCGCCACGATGAACACATACAAGGGGTCAGACCACTGTGACCATGCGCCGAGATCGTCGCGCGTCCTTACGCGCCACGCCGCCTGTCCCGCAGTCCCCGTCACGCTTGCGGGCAGCACAACCGCCGCCCGCCTTGCCGTGGTCGAGCCGGTATAAACGTCCGTGTAATCCTCTGCGCCTGCGGGCTTCATCTGGATCTGTACGCCCGCCTGCGCCCGCCCGGATACTGAGCTGTGTTCCCATAAGAAGGCGACCGTCTCACCCTCTGTAATGTTCGCCCCGTCCGGGCTTAAAGCCGTCGCCTTGCCCGACTGGTTGACGCAAGTGCAATTCTGCCAGCTGCTCCATGCGCCGTCGATGCCATCATCCGACGTGATCTTCACGCGCCAGATGAGATTTTCCACCCCATCCAGATCAATGGCGGGGATCGTCACGGTTTTCCCAGTTGTTCCCGTCAGCGTCTTTGCGGCGGAGTCGACGCCGCCTGTCCGCGTGTAGTATTCTACTGTAAATGCCGCCTGTACTGGTTTCTGCGTGAAGTAATTCGGAGCATCCTTTACCGTCCACGATACTTCACACGCCACGCCCGGCTGCACATACGCCCCGTATGCCGGGGACAGGTTTTCCGCCTCCAGCTGGATATCCGCCACGTGTACGCGCACAATGGTTTTTCGGGGCAGGACGGACAGAAACACGCCGTACTGCGTCGAGCTGTCCGACGGCAGCGGATCGATGTCCACCCATGCGCACGCCAATCCGTTTGTCAGCGTCTGCCGCAGACTTTCTGCCGTCGTATAGGGCTGCTCGCCCCATGAAAACATCCCGCGCGGCGCGTAATGATCGAAATAAAAAACGCCGCTGAACTGCACCAGCGACGCCCGCGCGGGCTGCGTGTTGTATGTTACGGTTGAAAGATCAAAGCTCGCCGCGCAGGCTTGCAGCGCCATCGTGCCGCCGCCGGCCACCGTCGATACATAGTCCTGATTCATCCCGATGCTGATATAGTCGTCGAGGTCATTCGAAAACCAGAGCGCTTTCTTTGCCAGCGCTGCAAGATCGCTCGGGTCGAACTGCATAAACGTGATCTTTTCCGCGTGTTCCCGGACTTTGCCCTGAATCAGTGCCCATGTTTTTTCTACCGGCTCCGCTACGTTTACGTCCGCGCCCGTCGTCACCGCATGACGCAGATCCGGGTACGCTGCATCCGTATAGGTTGCGTTCTTCGCGTACAGCTCTACTGCCCGTGTGTTGATATAGCCCATGCTTACCTCCCGTATTTCCGGTTATACTGCTGGGCGCTCTCGGCAAGCTCTACCACCTGCGCCATGCTGCGCACCTTCGAGACATCCAGATTGTAGTAGTTATTGACCACGCCCCCGGAGCCGCTGCGCCCGCCGCCGAAGCCACTGCGCCCGCTCGAAGAAGTTGTGCTGGATCCGCCCGATTCCCATGAGCTGATCACGGCGTTCGTTGCTTTGAAGCTGAAAGCTTCCTTCCACGTCTGCGTGCTTCCGGTGTCGATCCAGTCCGCCAACCCATCAAACGCGCCTACGATTGCCTGCAATGTGTCCGCGATGACTGCCAGCACCAGCGCCACGCCCTCAAGCGCGTCCTCCAGAATCGGAAGCGTCGTCTGCCCGAGCACGCTTGTCGGGTCGATTAGTTCTCCGACAAATTGCAGCAGCGACCCGAACGCCGACACAATGCCGCTGTCCTCCAGCGTCTGCCCGAACGCGCGCGTTTCCTCCGCCATGTCGCTGTAGAACGAGGTAAGATACGGCGCGAACTCCGCCGCCAGCTGGTTTTTTGTCGCCTTCTGCTGCTGCTCGAGGTCGTAGAACGCGCTTTGCACGTCCGTCAGCGCCTTCAGCTCGTCCTCCTCCAGCACCAAGCCCATGTCACTCGCGGCCTGCGCGTACTGCTGAATCGTTTCGCGCCCGGCTTCGATCATCGGGTTCAGCTCCTGCGCGCTCTCCGACATGAGGTCCATAGCAATCGCGTCGCGTTCTGACTGGTTGCCGACCTCTCCGAGCGCGTCGATGACATCCAAGAAAACGTCCTGTGCGTCACGCAGTTCGCCGCTTGCGGAGTCTCGCAGATCTACCCCCAGCTTTTTAAAGGCCGCTGCCGTATCTTCGGAGCCGTTTTCGGCCTCCTGCATTTTGTTGGTGATCTCTTTGAGCGAGTCTCGCACGCGATCGTACGACACGCCGAGCTTCTCGGATGCGTACTGCATCTGCTGCACCTGCTGCGCGCTCTGCCCTGTGATGGAGGCGAAGGTCGTGATTTCCTTCGCGCCCTCCGCCGCCTCCTTCGTCATGTCAATGAGCGCCTTCTCCGTTTTGACGGTGGCAGCCGCGACCGCCGCAAATCCGGTAACCGCCGCAGCCGTTCCGGCGCTGATGCCGTTGAGGGAGTTCAGCGCCTTGCTGGCGCCCTCGGGAAGCTGAATGCCGAGTTTATCCGCCGCGCCGCCGAGCGCGTCGCCAAGACCGACCGCTTCGCCCTTGCTGTCTGCAAAGGATTCCTTGATGTTGGCAAAGATGCCCTTTGCGCCTGTTCCTTCCTCCTTCGCCTTTGTGATGGAGTCCTTGACCTTCTCCATCGCCTGCTGGAACTTTGTCCCGTTCGCGCCGGCTTTCTCAAGCGCGTCGTTGTTCTCCTCCAGCTCGGCGTTCATCTTGTTCAGCTCGGCTTCTGCGTTGTTGAGGCTTACCTGCCAGCCTTGTGCTTTTTTTGTCGCTGTCTCTACGCCTTTCGCGAGACGTTTATACTCGTCGCTGCCCTCGTCCAGTACGTCCTTTGCTTTCTGGAATTTTTCGTTTGCTGCCTCCTGCGCCTTTGTCGCTTGTTCGAGTGCTTTGCGCGTAATTTCGATTTTTTCCTTTTGTTCTCCGATTTTTTTGGAAAACACGTCGCTTTTCGCCCGTAAAGCATCTACACTGTCAGCGTTTTTGATGTATTCGCTCTCTACCTTGCGCATTTCGGAGTTCAAGACGCGCATGCTGTTGCCGATCTTAGATAGCGCCTCTTTGTATTCCTTCTCGCCCGAGAGCGTAAATCTTGTGTTGATGTTCGGCATTCTATGTGCCTCCGTTCAGGTAGGCCGACAAGCTTTGCGGCTGCTCCGGCTGTTTTTTCGGTTCCAGCTCGCGCAGCAGGAGCACGAGCTTGCGTGGGCTCATGTTCTTCCAAAAGGCCTCCTCGGTCTGGTGCAGTCTGAAGAGCCATATTGCGAGAAAGCCGGGGAAATCAAAGCCCGTCTGCTTCTCATCCCCCGGCTGTGTCAGTTTTTTTCGTCTTCGGCTGCTTCTTCCGCCGGTTCGTCTCCAACGACTGCCGTGCGAATGAGCGGCATGATGAGCTTCCCGGCCTCCAGCGTCTGGTTGATCGTCAGCGTTCTGCCGAGCTCCCGCGCGGTAAAGCGTTCCGGGCGTTTTTCTGTGTCCGCCGCATCGTTGAGCATGGCTGCCAGAAAAGCAAGGATTCCCTTGAGCCCGCTCGCCGTGTTGAGTGCCTTGGTGAGGTTGCCGCCGTAGGCCTCCTGCACGTCCGCGAGCACGTTCATGTTGCACCGGATCGTGTACGTGTGCCCGTCCAGCGTATATGCCGCCGTTTTTACTCTGATATCCTCCATCACGTCTCACCCAACTTTCCCTTGATCCAGGCAATGGCCTCCGCCGCGGTGTCGACGGTCTCGGTCTCGAGCAGCAGCTCGTCGGCGGAATCGTCTGCGAGGAATTCGCCGGTCGTGGTCG
>ERZ1034920.2302-NODE-2302-length-10971-cov-4.211158_pt1 | contig 10971 bp, 7 predicted proteins | sample MGYA00520688_ERZ1034920 | MGnify/ENA primary metagenome ERZ1034920 (study PRJEB33766, sample SAMN09781785) | gut metagenome | biome: gut microbiome | host: Homo sapiens | place: Madagascar | study: EMG produced TPA metagenomics assembly of the PRJNA485056 data...
ATACTAAAGATGTGATAGGCATTTTCGATATCGAAAATACTTCTGTGTCGGCAAACACGAAAGAGTTTCTCAACTTTGCGGCGAAAAACAATAGAGTTGTGAACTGCACATATGAAATGCCTAAAAGCTTTGTGGTGTGCCTTGATAAGGACTTTACGGAAACTGTGTATATAAGTCAGATGAGCTGTGCCACACTTCTTAAAAGAAGTAAAAGAATGCCTGAATGACAGCTATAGATTTCAAATAATTTAGATTATAAGATAAAAACCAAGTGATGAGGGGGTTTATTTTTTGGAAAATAACAACGAGATCGAGATCCAGAACACCGAGGAAATATCCATGGTGGACAAGCAGAATGATTATAATGAAAATCAGATACAGGTGCTGGAGGGTCTTGAGGCGGTAAGAAAAAGACCGGGTATGTATATCGGTTCAACAGGTCCTAAGGGACTTCACCACCTTGTCTATGAGATAGTTGACAACGCTATCGACGAGGCACTGGCAGGATATTGTACTGAGATAGAAGTAGAGATACTTCCTGGTGACATTATCAGAGTTACCGATAACGGACGTGGTATCCCTACAGGTATACATCCTAAGGAGAAAATCTCTGCCGCAACGGTAGTTTATACCATTCTTCACGCAGGCGGAAAGTTCGGCGGCGGCGGATATAAGGTAGCAGGCGGACTTCACGGCGTTGGTGCGTCTGTAGTAAACGCCCTCTCAGAATATCTTGAACTTACAGTTTATGACGGAACACATATCCACTTCCAGAGATTTGACAGAGGTAATTATTCAGAGCCGCTGAAAATAATCGGCGATACTGATAAAACCGGTACTTCAGTTCTATTTAAGCCTGACCCTGAGATATTTCAGGAAACAACAGTGTTCGACTATGAAACTCTGCTGAAAAGACTCAGAGAGCAAGCTTTCCTTAACGCCGGCATAAAGATAATCTTTACAGATAAGAGAAATGAAAGCGAACCTGTTGGCGAAACTCTCCACTATGAGGGCGGTATAAGACAGTTCGTTGAGCATATCCACAAGACAAGAGGCGTTACTCCGCTTTCTGAGGAAGTTATCTATGTCAACGGCATGGAGGGCGACACCTTTGCCGAGATAGCTTTGCAGTATAACGATACTTATAATGACCTTATACTTTCATTTGCTAATAATATCCATACACCTGACGGCGGTACTCATGAAACAGGTTTCAAGAACGCTCTTACAAAGGTAATAAATAACTACGGCAAGAAGTTCGGATATCTGAAAGACGACGATAAACTTCTTGGCGATGACGTTAGAGAAGGTCTGACGGCTATAGTTTCCGTTAAGCTCACAAACTGTGAGTTTGAGGGTCAGACAAAGGGCAGACTTGGAAATCCTGAGGTAAGACCTTTCGTTGATAAGATAGTTACCGAAAAGCTTATGAACTACTTTGAGGAAAATCCTACTGTAGCAAAGGCTATTTTCGATAAATCCGTTCAGGCTCAGAAAGCAAGAGAGGCGGCAAAGAAAGCAAGAGAGCTTACAAGAAGAAAGTCAGCACTTGAATCTTCGTCACTGCCTGGCAAGCTTGCCGACTGCTCTGAGAGAGATGCCTCACTCACCGAAATTTATATCGTCGAGGGAGATTCTGCGGGCGGTTCTGCAAAGGAAGGCAGAGATAGAAAATATCAGGCTATACTTCCTTTGTGGGGAAAAATGCTCAACGTTGAAAAGGCTAGGATAGATAAGGTATACGGAAATGAAAAGCTTATGCCTGTTGTTACCGCATTGGGAACATCAATAGGCGAGGACTTTGACCTTTCAAAGCTCCGTTATGGCAAAGTTATAATCATGGCCGATGCCGATGTGGACGGTTCTCATATCAGAACACTTCTGCTTACATTCTTCTTTAGATTCATGCGTCCTCTTATCGAGGAGGGTCATATTTATCTTGCTCAGCCTCCGCTCTTTAAGGTAGCAAGAGGCAAGCAGGTAAGATATGCTTTCTCAGACGCTGAAAGAGATCAGTATATTTCTGAGCTTTCAGGAGAGAACAACCTGAAAGTAAACGTTCAGAGATACAAAGGTCTTGGTGAGATGGACCCTGAACAGCTTTGGGAAACTACTATGGATCCTGAAAGAAGAACTATGATAAAGGTGACAATGGAGGACGCTGTTAAGGCGGACGAGATATTCACCATTCTTATGGGCGATAAGGTCGCACCGAGAAAAGAATTTATAGAGAAAAATGCAGAGTATGTAAAGGATCTTGACGTTTAAAGAAAGGATACTGCTTTGGATATCAAAGAAAATAAAAACGAAGAAACAGAGCTTGAAGAGGTAAAGGCTGAGGAAGAAACTGTGGAGAAAACTGCTGAAAATGCAACTGAAACAGAAGAAAAACAGCCTGAAAAAGAACCTGTGCTGAGTTTTGAGTATGATGTGAAAAATGAAGAGGAGGAAAGAGCTTTTATTGCCTTTCAGAGAAAATTCGTTTATGCACATAACTGGAAGATAACAGCGGCGTTCGGCATTGTGGCAGCACTTTTTATAGTGTCTATTGTGAGAAACCCTTCGGGATATCTTAACTGGGTGCTGGCGTTCATATGCCTTGCTATAATAGTTCTTACATGGTATAACACCAGAAGAATAAGAAAATATCTTATGCAGGCTCTTAAACCTCTTGAGGACGATAAATATGTTTTCACACTCTATGACGACAGTTTCAAAATAGAAACGCTGCCAACAGAAGAGGAAAAGCAGGAAGAGGATTTTACCCCTGTTCCGCCGAGAATAGTTGACTTTGAGGATATTTCACTGAACGTTTTGGAAAATGACGAGATGTTTATTATAATACTCAAAAAAGAAACTATCTATGTGCTTGCAAAAAGAGTTATGAACGAGCAGCAGCAGGAGACCCTGAGAAAAACTTTTTCACAGCTGCTTGAAAGCGATTATGAAATGATAGATAATAAATAAGAACAGGATATGTTCCTGTAAAAGTAAACCGAAAGGTTAAAAAGGAGTGGATAAAGTGAGCGATTATAACGTTATTGACACTGATGTTGAAGCGATAATGAAAGAATCTTTCATTCAATATTCAATGGCGGTAATTGTATCCAGAGCCTTACCTGATGTAAGGGACGGACTTAAACCTGTTCACAGAAGAATTTTATATACTATGTATGAAAACGGTCTTACACCTGACCAGCCGTACAGAAAGTGTGCCGACACGGTAGGTTCTGTGCTCGGTAAATATCACCCTCACGGTGACGCATCAGTTTATGACGCACTTGTAAGACTTGCTCAGAAGTTTTCAATGAGATATCCTCTTGTTGACGGTCACGGAAACTTTGGTTCTGTTGACGGCGACCCTCCGGCTGCTTACCGTTATACTGAGGCTAAAATGGCTAAGATGTCAGTAAATATGCTGACAGATATAAACAAAACAACTGTTGATTTTCAGTCTAACTATGATGACAGACTGAAAGAACCTGTTGTGCTGCCGTCAAGATTTCCAAATCTGCTTTGCAACGGCTCAGTAGGTATAGCTGTCGGCATGGCAACGAATATCCCTCCTCATAACCTCCATGAAGTTATCGAGGGAATGAAAACTGTCATGAAAAATCCTGACTGCACTCTTGATGAGCTTATGGAGAGCATAAAAGGTCCTGACTTCCCAACAGGCGGTATCATCATGGGCAGGTCCGGTATCAGAGCGGCTTACGGTACTGGCCGAGGCAAGATAACACTGCGTTCAAAGACCTCTATCGAGGAGATAAAGGGCAGAAACTGCATTATCGTTACTGAGATACCTTACATGGTAAACAAGGCAAGACTTGTTGAGTCTATCGCTGACCTTGTTAAGGAAAAGCGTATCGACGGAATACATTATATCAACGATGAATCCGGCAAGGACGGAATGAGAATCGTTATCGAGCTGAAAAAGGACGCTAATCCTCAGGTAGTGCTCAATAAGCTGTTCAGCTACACACAGCTCCAGGATACAGTGGGCGTTATAATGCTCGCACTTGTGAACGGTATACCTAAGGTGCTGACCCTCAAGGAAATGCTTGAGCAGTATATAGACTTTCAGGTCGATGTTATCACAAGAAGAACTAAGTTTGACCTTAACAAAGCTAAGGAAAGAGAGCATATTTTAAAGGGTCTTGTTATCGCACTTGACAATATCGACGAAGTTATCGAGATAATGAAAACTTCTAAGAATATCCCAGAGGCTAAGCAAAGACTTAATCAGCGTTTTGGTCTGACAGATATTCAGGCTGACCATATCGCAAATATGACTCTCGGACGTCTGACCGGTATGGAAAGACAGAAGATAATCGATGAGTTGGCTGAGATAGAAGTCAAGATAGCTGACCTTGAAGATATCCTTGCAAATCATCAGAGAATACTGGATATAATCATTGAAGAGGTCGAGGCTATTCAGGATAAGTTTGGCGACGAGAGAAGAACTCAGATAGAAAATGTCAGCGGCGAAGTTGATATCGAAGATCTTATCCCTGTTGAGGAAAGCGTTGTTACTTATACAAATGCCGGATATATAAAGAGAATGCCTGTATCAGAGTACAAGGCTCAGAAACGTGGCGGACGTGGCGTAACGGGTATGAAACAGCGTGAGGACGATTATATCGACGAGCTCCAGACCTGTTCTTCACATGATAATATACTCTTTATCTCAAATAAGGGCATAATGTATAAGCTCAAATGCTATGAGCTGCCTGAGGGTTCAAAAGCGTCAAGAGGTACAAATATTGTAAACCTTCTTGAACTCAGCGAGGGCGAGAAGATAGCCGCAATGATAAAAACTGCCGACTTTGACGAGGGCAAGTATATCGTCATGGTAACAAAGAACGGCAAGATAAAGAGAACTCCGCTGACTTCCTACAAGAATGTAAGAAAGAACGGTCTTATAGCTATCGGTCTTGACGAGGGCGACGAGATCGCAGGCGTAAGAATGACCTTTGGCGACAATGAGGTCATAGTTGCCACACATAACGGTCAGGCTATAAGGATAAGAGAAACTGACATAAGAGAGATGTCAAGAGTTGCTCACGGCGTAAAGGCTATTAAACTCAGAGGCAGCGATTATGTTGTTTCAATGGCAAGAGTAAGAGAGGGTGCAAGCGTTCTCACTGTTGCAGAAAATGGTCTTGGCAGACGTGTTCCGCTGGAGTCTTATAAGGTACAGAACAGAGGCGGCTACGGTCTTATGAACTATAAGAGCGGCGGCGTATGTGGAATAAAGGTCGTTGATGATGAAGATGATATCATCATGATATCCACAGACGGCGTTGTTATCAGAATAAGAGCCTGCGATATCAGCATGATGAGCAGATACTCCCGTGGCGTAAGACTTATGAGAGTCGGCGAGGACGGCAGAGTGGTTTCATTCACAAGAACTGAGCATGACGACGATGTTGAAACGGCAGAGGTAGAAAAGGCTACTGCCGAGGAGATAGCAGAGGCTCAGGCAGAGGAAAATGCTGAGGTCATTGAAGAAAATACCGAAAGCATTGAGAATGAGGATCCTGAGAACACGGAAGAATAATATAAAAATCAAGTAAAGACAAAATAAACGGGCGAACACTGTTCGCCCCTACGATGACTTTTCAGAAAATTAACGGACGGCTTAAAACCGTCCGTTTTTGTATTTCAGACAACAAAAAAGGTGAGCGGCACATGACCGTTCACCTTTTTGCATATCAAAATTACTTTGTTATCTTGTCCTTGCCGCCCATGTACATTCTCAGTGGCTCAGGGATATTAACTGTTCCGTCAGCATTGAGATTGTTCTCAAGGAATGCGATAAGCATTCTTGGAGGAGCAACAACTGTGTTGTTAAGAGTGTGGGCAAAATACTTTGTGCCGTCCTCTGCCTTTATCCTTATGCCAAGACGTCTTGCCTGTGCGTCGCCAAGATTTGAGCATGAACCAACTTCAAAATACTTCTTCTGTCTTGGGCTCCATGCCTCAACGTCGCAGCTCTTTACCTTGAGGTCTGCAAGGTCGCCTGAGCAGCACTCAAGTGTTCTTACTGGGATATCAAGTGAACGGAAGAAATCAACAGAATTCTGCCACAGCTTGTCATACCATGCCATGCTATCTTCAGGCTTGCAGACAACTATCATTTCCTGCTTTTCAAACTGGTGTATTCTGTAAACGCCTCTCTCTTCAATGCCGTGTGCACCAACTTCTTTTCTGAAACATGGTGAATAGCTTGTGAGAGTCTTTGGCAGCTCACCCTCAGGGATAATGGTGTCGATAAATCTGCCTATCATGGAGTGCTCAGATGTACCGATAAGATAAAGATCTTCGCCCTCTATCTTGTACATCATGCCTTCCATTTCAGCAAAGCTCATTACGCCTGTAACAACGTCTGAACGTATCATGTAAGGCGGAATGAAATATGTAAAACCTCTGTCTATCATGAAATCTCTAGCATAGGAAAGAATTGCAGAATGAAGTCTTGCAATGTCGCCCATAAGATAATAGAAGCCGTTTCCTGATGTTCTTCTTGCACTGTCAAGATCAATGCCATTAAAGCTTTCCATAATGTCAACGTGATATGGTATCTCATAATCAGGAACGAATGGATCGCCGAACTTTTCGATCTCTACATTCTCGCTGTCGTCCTTGCCTATTGGAACGCTAGGGTCGATAATGTTAGGGATAACGAGCATTCTCTCACGGATCTTGCCTTCAAGCTCCTTTTCCTTTTCAGCCATTGCGTCAAGCTCAGCACCGATAGCGGAAACCTCAGCCTTTACCTTCTCAGCCTCGTCCTTCTGACCCTTAGCCATAAGACCGCCTATCTGCTTGCTCATTACCTTTCTTTTATTTCTCAGCTCGTCAGCCTTTGTCTTGGCTGCTCTGTATTCCTCGTCAAACTGAGCTACCTCGTCAACAAGAACGAGCTTTTCGTCCTGAAACTTCTTCTTGATGTTTTCCTTGACAAGCTCAGGATTTGTACGGATAAGCTTAATATCTATCATTTTACATACTCCTTTTAGCTGACGTAAAAAATTCCTTACGCCGCAATATTTATCCTTTTAATAATATCACTAAAAGGAGATTTTGTCAAGACAAAGCCCCATTAAAACAGCCTTTGAGGAGACTTATTTTGGATATGATCTGCTGTCTGAAAATAAGTAACAATGCGAATTTCATAAAAACTATTGACATTTTGTATCAAACGTTTTATAATTATAAGGTGAATGTGTTCGTTATGGGCGTATTGTGCCCTGACGGCAAAAAAAGCCTCTGGGCTTAATAAATTTATCAGGAGGATTAAAGGTGCGAAAAGTTAAAAAACCCGTGTTTTTTATCGTGCTTTTGTGTATAATTGCATTTGGATATCTTACTTATGCAGGAATACATACTCAGTACGGAGATATAAAAACAAGCTATATCAAGGGTGTTGAAGATATCCGCTGGGGTATCGATATTCAGGGCGGTGTAAACGCAACGTTTGAACCTGCCGATAATTACAATGCCACAAATGATGAAATGGACGCTGCAAAGGCTGTTATCGAGCAAAGACTTGTAAGCCTTAATATCACAGACAGCGAGGTCTATGTAGACTATAAGAAAGATAAGGTAATGGTGTCATTCCCATGGCAGGCTAACGAAGAGAGCTTTGACCCTGAGGCTGCTGTTTCTGAGCTTGGCGAAACTGCTAAGCTTGTATTCAGAAAGGGCAAAGATGAAACAGGCGAGCAGGTGCTCACAGGCAGTGACGTTAAAAAAGCCGAGGCAAGACAGACGCAGGACGAAACAACAGGCAATATAAAGTATGTTGTAAGCCTGACACTTAACAACAGCGGTAAAAAAGCTTTTGCCGACGCTACAACTGAGCTTGCCGGTAAAGGTTCTATCTCTATCTGGATGGACGATAAGTGCATCTCAGCACCAAGCGTAAATTCAGCTATCACAGACGGCGAGTGCGTTATCGAGGGCAACTTCACATATGATTCTGCAAAGGCTCTTGCAGATAAGATAAACGCCGGTTCTATCCCATTTGACCTTAAAACAACTAGCACGAATATCATTTCACCAACATTGGGTGAGGGTGCAAAAAATGCAATGGTAATCGCAGGACTTATAGCATTTATCGTTATCGCTGCGTATATCATCGTTATCTATAAGCTGCCGGGCTTTGTTGCATCTATCGCACTTATAGGTCAGGTAATAGGTTCTATCGCCTGTATCACAGGATTTTTCGGAAATATTGACAGCTTTACATTGACTATCCCTGGTATCGCAGGTATTATCCTTTCTATCGGTATGGGCGTTGACGCCAACGTTATCACTGCCGAGAGAATCAAGGAAGAGCTTAACAACGGCAAAACACTCAACGGTGCTATCGAGCTTGGATATAAGAGAGCATGGAGTGCAGTGTTCGACGGAAACATCACAGTCGTGTTCGTTGCAATAATCCTTATGGGTGCGTTCGGACCTACAGACAGCGTTTTCGGAACACTTCTCAGCCCTGTATTCTCAGTATTCGGTGCAAGCACAGCTGGTACTATCTACTCACTGGGTTATACACTTCTCGTTGGTATCCTTCTGAACTTTGTATTCGGTATTTTCTGTTCAAGACTTATGCTTTCGTCCCTCTCAAAGTTCAAGTGCTTTAAGAAACGCAAGCTTTACGGAGGTGCTGAAGTAAATGAGTAAAGAAAGAAAGACCCTGAATGTTGTGGGTCACAGCAAGTTATTTTATTCCATATCATGTGCACTTATCGCAATTTTTATCATTCTCACATTTGTTATAGGTCTTAACGTCGCTATCGAGTTCAAAGGCGGTACGGTCTTGACTTATACATACGAGGGCGATATAAAAACATCTGACGTTTCAAATACCGTTTCTGACAGTATCGGAGATAAATGTACAGTAACTCTCGGAGAAAACACAGGAAACACAAGCAAGACAGTAGAGATCAAGTTCTCTTCCACAAAGGGTATAAGCGACGATAAGCAGAATACCCTGAAAACAGCCCTTGAAAAGGATTTTCCTGATAACAACATAGAAGTTTATGAGTCAAACGACGTTGCAGCGTCAAGCGGTATGAACTTCTTCTTCAAGTGCCTTGCAGCTTGTGCACTGGCAATGGTCATCACTATCATTTATATCGGTTTCAGATTTAAAAAGATAGGCGGTCTCTCAGCCGGTGTGTTCTCAGTAGTTGCCCTTGCACACGATATGTGCATGGTCTATGGCTGCTTTGTAATATGCAGATTTGACATCAACGCAAACTTCATGGCAGTTCTGCTGACTATCCTTGGATATTCTATCAACGCAACTATCATCATTTACGATAGAATCAGAGAAAATGAAAATCTCCTTGGCAATAAAATGGAGCTTGAGGATCTTGTAAACCTCTCCATTACTCAGACAATGGGACGTTCAATCCATACAACTGTTACAACAGTTCTTGCTATGGCTACAGTTTGTATCGTCTGCATCATCTGCGGCGTAACATCTATCCTGAGCTTTGCTTTCCCACTTATCATCGGTATGATCTCAGGTGTTTATTCTTCTAACTGTATCGCACCTACACTATGGGTACACTGGAAGAAACATCAGGCAAAGAAGTCACATTCAGGCTCAAAAACAGGCAGCACAAAGAAAAAGGCTGCAAGAAGATAATAGCCAATGGCTTATAAAGCAAAAAAATCACGGACGGTTTGTTCATTTGAACAGCCGTCCGTTTTTATATTGGTAAAATAAAACCAGCCGAACGTCTTTATCCGTCCAGCTGGTTTGGTATCATATCAAATAAGGAAGAACAATGTAGTTCTTATGACTGCCGTGAAAAGCATCGCATAGAATGACGTTCCAAGCAGCAGCTGATTTGCCCAAAAAATATCATTTGGCTCGCATGGCTTGAGGTTTCTGCCTATAACAGGCTTTCTCACAAGTTGACCGCCGTAGTATTCATCACTGCCAAGCTGTATTCCCAGTGCACCTGCACAAACTGACTGAGTCTGTGCTGAATTAGGGCTAGGCGAACGTCTTCTGTCTTTGCTGTAGACCTGTGAGGCGTTTTTTCCGTCAAGATGTAGGAAAGCAACATTTATCCTCATGAGCAAAGCTGCTATCCTCGCAGGGAGAAAGCTTAGAACATCGTCAAGCTTTGCAGGAAATTTGCCGAAGTTTATGTAAGTGTCCGTCTTGTAACCCACAGTGTTGTCGATAATGTTCACCGTTCTGTAAAGCAGACCGCCCAGTCCGCCGAATATCGCCGACCAAAATATCGGAGCGACCGCCCAGTCTGTGGTGTTTTCAGCAACGGATTCAACTGTGCTTTTTATAACGGCGTCAATGTTCATGTCATCAGTGTCACGGAATGTGACTTTTTTTACTTTACGTTGTGCCGAAGAAAGATTACCTGCCCTTGCCGCACGCATTACGCCTCCTGCTGCGGTTTTAAGGGACTTTATAGAAAGTGCCGACCAGCACATTATGCCCTCAAGGAAAATTCCCAGTGCAGCGTTCAGCTTGTAGCCAACGAAAAGCAAAAGCAGAGAAACTGCCGCAACGATGAGCAAAACTATCACAGTCATCATCATTCCTGCCATACGCTGTGCCTCAGGAGTGTTTTTATAGCTGTTTCTGAAAACATTATCAAGCTTTGCGACCAATTTTTTTATGGCAGTCTGAGGATAGAGCACCACTTCCGGGTCGCCAAAAAGCATATCAAGCGTAAAGCCGAGAGCCAACGCCGCCAGCGAATTTATCAACATATATACATATCCTTTCTTCAGGCAATAATTACTTATGATAATTATATCACAACATTTTCTGATTTTCAATACCTTTACGCCCTGATTTTAAAGGATATAGCACAAAAAAGGGCGGTCAAAGCCGCCCTGTATATATTCTTATTAATAATAAACAAAAGTCTTTCAAAAAAGCTAGAAACAGACTGGCGAACACTGTTCGCCCCTACTCTATAT
>ERZ1034920.2307-NODE-2307-length-10949-cov-4.413622_pt1 | contig 10949 bp, 9 predicted proteins | sample MGYA00520688_ERZ1034920 | MGnify/ENA primary metagenome ERZ1034920 (study PRJEB33766, sample SAMN09781785) | gut metagenome | biome: gut microbiome | host: Homo sapiens | place: Madagascar | study: EMG produced TPA metagenomics assembly of the PRJNA485056 data...
TTTCGCGGGGTGGGCGGGGCTGCGGCGTCGGATCCGCCGTTGCGGAGACGTGTCGGTGCATCGACGGCGGCGTTTCATAGGGCGCATCGGTCGGGCACACCCGCCGCGCCGCGGTTGGGAAGGTGGACGAGGAGGCGTTTTCATGGGAACGACGGTTGCCGAGATCAAGCGGCGGCTTCAGGAGGCGGACGAGCAGGAGTTCGCCGTGCTCGAGCGCTCGCTCGTCGCCGACACGCGCAAGGGCGTCCGCTCCGCCGTCGAGGTCGCCCGCCGGCGCCTCGACGCCGAGCGCGTGGAACGCGAGCGCCTCGAGGGGCTCTACGCGCTCGAGGACTCGATCATGGCCGAGCGCGGGGCGGCGTGCTGCGTCGGCCTCGACGAGGTGGGGCGCGGCCCGGTGGCGGGTCCGCTCGCGGTCGGCGCCGTGGTGCTGCCGCGCGAGCCGCGCATCGCCGGCCTCAACGATTCCAAGCAGGTTTCCCCGGCCGAGCGCGAGCGCATCGCCGCAGAGGTCAAGCGCATCGCGCTCGCCTGGGCGGTCGAGTACGCCTCGCCCGAGGAGATCGACGGAGCGGGCATGTCCGCCTGCCTGAGGCGGGCGTTCCGCCGCGCCGTGGAGCGCATCGAGGCGGCGGGGGTGCGTCCGGACGTCATCCTCCTGGACGGCAACCCGCTCCATCTCGACGAACGCGAGTGCAACCTGATCAAGGGGGATGCCCGCAGCGCCTCGATAGCCGCCGCGTCGATCATCGCCAAGGTGGAGCGCGACGCGCTCATGGTCGAGCTCGGCGAGCGCTACCCCGAATACGACTTCGCCTCCAACAAAGGCTACGCCAGCGCCGAGCACATCGACGCGATCAAACGCCTCGGCCTCACCCCGGTGCACCGCGCGAGCTTCTGCACGTCCTTCGCCCAGCAATCGCTGTTCTAGCGCCGCACCCGATCGTCGCCGTCTCCGCCGCGGGTGGGGAGGGCACCGACGCCGCGCCCGGCGGCCGCCGTCCCAGCGCAACGGGTGGGGAGGGCGCCGGCGCCGCGGCGACGTCCAGCCACTCTAACCGACCACGGCGCCTCTTTCCCGCTGGATGCGCGTCGGATCGACGCGAGGATCGCGGAAGATCCGGCGGGCTCGGAGGGGATTGAAGCACGGCATCTCGAGCCTACCATGCGACCACCTTGGAAAGGAGGTCCGTATGGAAGAGAGGTTCAAGATGGGAGAGGGGCTGGCGGGCTTGCCGACGTTGGAACTCGAACGCGCCGTATGCGAGAGCGCCGTCGACGAGCTGGAGGAGCTGGAGGAGGCGTGCCGGGCGTTCGGCATCGACGCGGCGCGTGAGGAAGCGCACGATGCGCTCGCCGACGCCCTCGACGACCGCGATGCCGCGCGCTGCGCCGCCGCGTGCCGACGCGATGCGGCGCTCTGCGACGACGACGGGCGCGACCTCAACGTGACGGAGATCCCCGACGACGCCCCGTGCGAAGAGCCGGACGCGGGGAAGAAGGACAAGCGCAAAGGCGGCAAGGGATCGAAGCGGCGGGGCAAGCGCAAGGGCGAGGAGAACGCCGAGCTGGGGCGCCGCGGTGAGGATGCCGCGGCGCGCTTCCTGTACCGCCGCGGATACGACATCGTGGAGCGCAACTGGAAATGCGCCGCCGGAGAGGCCGACATCATCGCGCGCGACGGCGATGCCGTGGTGTTCGTGGAGGTGAAAACCCGCTCGAGCGTCGAGAAGGGCCTGCCATCGGATGCGGTGGACAAGCGTAAGCGCGAGCGGTACGAGAAGATCGCCGCGCTGTTCCTCGCCGACTACGAGGCGGTCGACGTCCCGGTCCGCTTCGACGTGGTGTCGCTTCTGGTGATCGGCGCCGATCGCGCGCTGGTGCGCCACCACATCAACGCGTTCGCGGCGGGGTGATCCCGTGCCCGGTCAATGCGTGGTGCACGGCGCGACGCTGCGGGGCGTCGAGGCCGTGCCGGTCGAGGTCGAGGTCGTCGTAGGAAACGGCATGCCGGGCATGTTCATCGTCGGCATGCCCGACGCCGCCATCCAGGAGTCCCGCGAGCGCGTGCGCGCCGCGATCAGGGTCAGCGGGTTCTCCATGCCCAACGAGCGCGTGGTGGTCAACCTCGCGCCCGGCTCGCTGAGGAAGACCGGCTCGGGGTTCGACCTGCCGATAGCCGTCGGGATCCTCATCGCCACGGGCCAGGTCGATCCGCTGCATGCGCGCGGCCGCCTGCTCGTGGGGGAGCTGTCCCTCGAGGGCGCGGTCCGCCCGGTCTCGGGGATCCTCGCCTACGCGCTCTGCGCGCGCGACGCCGGATACGACGTCGTCTGCGGGCAGCCGCACAGCGGGTTCGTGCGCGTGGAGGGCGTCGATCAGCTGATCGCGCCGACGCTCTCGTCGTTCCGCACGGGCGGGTTCCCCTCCGGCAAGCCCGCCCCGGCGCCCGCATCCGCCGACGCGCCGGATTTCGCCGACATCGCGGGGCACGAGATGGCCAAGCGGGCCCTCCAGATCGCCGCCGCCGGCGGGCACGGCGTGCTGATGATGGGGCCGCCCGGCTCGGGCAAGACGATGCTCGCCTCGAGGCTCCCCTCGATCCTGCCGCCCTTGAGCGACGACGAGGCGTTCCAGACGGCGCTCATCCACTCGGTCGCGGGGGAGGACCCGACGCCCGCCTTCAACGGCGTCCGCCCCTTCCGCAGCCCCCACCACTCGGCGAGCAGCGCGGGGCTCATCGGCGGCGGATCGCCCCCGCGGCCCGGCGAGATATCGCTTGCCCACAACGGCGTGCTGTTCCTCGACGAGCTCGCCGAGTTCAGGCCCTCGGTCCTGCAGGGGCTGCGCCAGCCGCTTGAGTCCGGGCGCGTCGTGATCACGCGCGCCGACGGCAACGTCGCCTTCCCCGCGCGGTTCATGCTGGTCGCCGCCTCGAACCCGTGCCCCTGCGGCTACCTGGGGGACCCGGAGCGCGAGTGCCTGTGCGGCATTCCACGCATCCGCGCCTACCGCAACCGCATCGGCGGCCCGTTGATGGACCGCATCGACATCCACATCGACGTGCGGCGCATCCCGCCGGCCGAGGTGCTGGCGACGGGGCGGGGGACGGGTTCCGAGCAGCTGCGCCGGGACGTGCTCCGCGCGCGGGAGTACGCCTCGTGGCGCCGCGCGCGCGAGCGGGAGGACGCGGACGCCTCCAAGCTGCGCGGCACCGCGCGCCTGGTGCATGCGTGCCGGCTCTCCGCCGAGGACGGGGAGTTCTTCGAGCAGGCCGCCCGGCGCGGCAGGATGAGCGGCCGCGCGATCATGCGCACGCTCGCGGTCGCCCGGACGGTGGCCGACATGGAGGAGTCCGCCCGCGTCGAGCGCGCCCATCTGTGCGAGGCGCTCGCGTTCCGCGTGAGGGAAGGGGAGGGCGCATGACGGCGGCGCAGGCGGTCGAGGGCCCCCGCCATGAGATCGACCGCGGCGACCCCCGCTATCCTGCGGCGTTCTCGCGCCTCGCCGACCCTCCGGCGCGGCTCTACCTCATCGGCGATCCCGCGGCGCTCGAGGAGGGGCTCGCCATCGTGGGAGCCCGCAAGGCGACGCCGTACGGGTCGGGATGCGCGCGGCGGTTCGCACGCAGGGCGGCGCAGCGCGGCGTGACGGTGGTGTCGGGAGGGGCGCGCGGCTGCGACGCCGCCGCCCACGAGGGGGCGCTCGACGCCGGCGGCCGCACCGTCGCGTTCCTCGGCGGCGGCTGCGACAGGATCTACCCCCGCGAGCATGCGGGGCTGTTCCGCCGCATCGTCGAGGGGGGAGGCGCGCTCGTATCCGAGAACCCCTGGGGGTTCCAGCCACTGGGATGGACTTTCCGCCGCCGCAACCGGCTCATCGCCTCGCTCGCCCGCGCGACGCTCATCATCGAGGCGGGGCTGCCGTCGGGGACGTTCTCGACGGCAGACGAGGCGCTCTCGGCCTCGCGCGACGTGCTCGTCGTCCCCGGCGCCATCACGGCGGCCTCGTCGCGTGGCGCCAACCGGCTCCTCTACCAGGGGGCCTCGCCGATCGTCGACGACGATTCGTTCGACGATGCGCTGTTCTCGCTGTTCGGATGCCTCAAGCAGGAAACCGCCGGGGAGGCGGGGCGGGGCGGGGGCTCCCGGCGCGCCCGTAAGGAGGCGCCGCTCGACCCCGTCGCGGCGGCGCTGGCCGTGGAGCCGCTGAGGATGGACGACCTGGTCGCCCTCGCGCAGCGGCATTGCGGCGCCCAGGACGCGCGCAGCTGGCTCGCCGTCAGGCTCGCCGAGGCGGAGGCGTCGGGGATCGCCGCGCGCTATCCGGACGGGCGCTGGGGTCCGGTGGGCTGAAGGGCGGATATGTGCGTTCGGTCGGCGAATCCGCGCCGGGAGGCATTCTTTGCTATCATCTGTGGGGGCGTTTCCGGGCGCCCTCTACAGAAAGAGCAGGTGCATATGCAGACCGAAAACACACCACGCGCATGCTGCCGATCGTTCGCCAAGGGGGCGTGCGCCCTCATGTTGGCTTCCTCGCTGGCATTCATCGGCATGCCCGTCCTTCTGGCCGACCAGGCCTTCGCCGTCACCTCCGCCGAGCTTCAGGCGCAGGCCGACGAGCTGTTCCAGCGCATCGACGCGCTGCAGACCGACCTGAACGCGGCCAACGCCGACTACGACGAGGCCGTCGCCGCCCATGACGCCGCCATCGAGGCGATGGACGACGCCCAGAAGCGCATCGACGAGGCCCAGGAGCAGCTCCAGGAGCTGCAGATCCGGCTGAGCGACCGCGCGGTCTCCATGTACAAGACCGGCGGATCCGCGACGATGCTCGACGTCGTTTTGGGAACGAGCTCGTTCGACGAGTTCCTGACCGCCTGGGACATGATGCAGCGCGTCGTCGAGCAGGATCAGCAGATGATCCAGCAGACCAAGGACCTGCGCGCCGAGGCGCAGGCGGCCTACGAGGAGTACTCCGAGCGGGAGAAGGTCGCGGCCGAGCAGATGGACCGCGCCGACAAGCTGCGCACCGAGATCCAGGCGACGCAGGACTCCCTGCGCGCCGAGGCGGACAAGATCACCGTGGAGATCGCCGAGGTCCAGGCCCAGGAGGAGCTCCAGGCCGAGGCCGCGCGCCAGGCCGCCGAGGCCGCCGAGCGCATGGAGCAGCAGATCGCCGCGGGCGGCTCCGGGGGAGGCGGCGGTGCCAGCTCGGGAGCCGGCGAATCGGTGGTCGTCGGATCCGGGCAGTTCGCCCATCCGTGCCCGTCGGCGAGCATCTCGAGCACGTTCGGCTACCGCACGTTCGACAACTCCTTCCACAAAGGCGTCGACTTCGCCGCCGGCGAGGGCACGCCGTACTACGCCGCGGAGAGCGGCACGGTCATCTACGCCACCTACGACGGCGGCTACAACGGCGGCGCGGGCAACTGGATCGTCATCTCGCACGGCAACGGGCTCGTCACCAAGTACATGCACTCCTCCTCGGTGTACGTCTCCGTCGGCCAGCAGGTGTCCAAGGGCCAGAACATCGGCGCGGTGGGCAACACCGGCAACTCGTTCGGCGCGCATCTGCATTTCCAGGTCGAGGTGAACGGCACCGCCGTCAATCCGATGAACTACCTGTAGGGCGCGCGCTCGATGGGAACCTATCCGTCCAAGGACATCGTGGCGGCCGCCGAGGCCGCCACTTCTATGCAGGGGGGAGGGCGCCCCGCCTCCGGGACGGCGGGCTCCGATCCTCGCGGCGCGCTCGTCGCGCACGTCGAGCCGATGAGCCCCGCCGACGACGCGGGCTTCGAGCCGGGCTGCCGCATCACGTCGGTCGACGGCCAGCCCCTGCGCGACCTCATCGACTGGCGCTGGCTTTCGGCCGACGACGTCATCTCGGTGGGGTATGTCGACCTGGACGGCGAGGAGGGTGAGGTCGAGCTCGAGCGCGACGAGGGGGAGCCGTGGGGCTTCGCCTTCGACGGCGTCGTGTTCGACGGCGTGCGCCAGTGCCGCAACGCCTGCACCTTCTGCTTCATGCGCCAGCTGCCCTCCGGCATGCGGCCCTCGCTCACGCTGCGCGACGACGACTTCCGCCTGAGCTTCCTGGCGGGGACGTTCGTGACGCTCACCAACCTCACCACCGACGACGAGCGCCGGATCCTCGAGCAGCGCATCTCGCCCCTGCGCGTGTCGCTGCACGCATCCGATCCCGACGTGCGCCGCGCCCTCATCGGCAAGCACGCCCAGCACGGCCTCGACGCCCTCGAGCGCCTCCTCGCCGCGGGGATCGAGGCGCACACCCAGATCGTCCTCGTGCCCGGGTGCAACGACGGCGCCGTGCTCGAGCGCACCCTCGCGTGGGCGTGGGAGCGGCCGGGGATCCTCAACGTCGGCATCGTCCCTCTGGGCTACACCCGCCACCAGACGATCTTCGACCGCAGCTTCAACGAGCCCGGAAGCGCACGCGCCGTCCTCGACGCGATCGTCCCGTTCCAGGATCGGGCGCGGGCGGAGCGGAACACCCCGTGGGTGTTCGCCGCCGACGAGTTCTACCGCAACGCCCATCGCGACGACGTGCTGGGAAACCTTCCCCCCGCATCCGATTACGGGGACTACAGCATGTTCGAGGACGGCATCGGCATCCTGCGCTCGTGCGCCGACGACTGGCGCGCCGCGGTGCGCGCCGGTCTCGCCGATCGGTGCGCCCGCGCCCTCGCGCAGGCGGACGCGCGCGCCTTCTACGTCGCCGGCTGCGCCCTGCGCGAGACGTTGCCCGCGCTCATCGCGGAGAGCCCGCTTGCGGGGCTGCTCGAGCCGCTCTTCGTCGAGAACCGCTTCTTCGGCGGCAACGTGGACGTGACGGGCCTGCTGTGCGGCGAGGACGTCGCCGCCGCCATCCACGCCCGCGCGGAATCGTCCGCGTCCCGCGCGCTGTTCCTCCTGCCGCGGGTCATGTTCAACGACGACGGCGAAACCCTCGACGGCTGGACGTTGGAGGATGTGAGGAAGGCCGCGAAATGCCCGGTGAGCGTGGTATCCTGTACTCCGACTGAATACCTTGGGGAGATGGCGGAGCTCGCTGACGCGGCCTTTTCCCTGTGACCGAATACGCTGGAAGAAGGAAATTGCCATGAGACTGCCGCTCGTCGCGGTCGTGGGACGCCCCAACGTGGGCAAATCCACGTTCGTCAACCGCATCATCCAGGCCGAGGACGCCATCGTGCACGAGATGCGCGGCGTCACGCGCGACCGGTCCTACCATGAGGCCGAATGGAACGGCCGCCACTTCATGCTGGTCGACACCGGCGGCATCGAGATGAACAACGACGACGCCTTCCAGGGCTCCATCCGCGGCCAGGCGTTCGCCGCCACCGAGGAGGCCGAGGTCATCGTCTTCCTCGTGGACGGCAAGACCGGCATCAACGCCGACGACGAGGAGGTCGCGCGCATCCTGCGCAAAAGCGACAAGCCCGTCTTCCTGGCCGTCAACAAGATGGACTCGCCCGGCCGCACCGACGAGCTGTGGGAGTTCTACCAGCTCGGCCTGGGCGACCCGTGGCCCGTCTCGTCCATTCACGGCCACGGCACGGGGGATCTGCTCGACGAGGTCGTGGGGACCCTCGACGCCCTCGACCTTCCCGAGGACGACGGCGAGGAGGAGCCGGCCATCAACGTCGCCATCATCGGCCGCCCCAACGCGGGCAAGAGCTCGCTGACCAACTGCATGGTCGGCGCCAACCGCTCCATCGTCTCCGACGTCGCCGGAACGACGCGCGATGCGATCGACACCACCGTCGAGCACGACGGCACGCGCTACACCATCGTCGACACCGCCGGCCTGCGCCGCAAGAGCAAGATCGACGAGGACGTCGAGTACTACAGCTTCGTGCGCGCCATGCGCGCGATCGACCGCGCCGACGTCGCGCTGCTCGTCATCGACGCCTCGATCGGCCTCACCGACCAGGACCAGAAGGTGGCCGGATACGCCGCCGAGCGCGGCTGCGCGATGATCATCGTGCTCAACAAGTGGGACCTCACCGACGGTCCCGAGGAGAAGGCCGAGATCCGCCAGCGCATCGCCGACCGCATGATGTTCGTGCGCTACGCCCCGGTCATCGCCATCTCGGCGCTCACCGGCAAGCGCGTCGACCGCATCTGGGCGGCCATCGACAAGGCGTACGAGGCGTTCAACCAGGTCATCCCCACCAACCGCCTCAACACGTGGCTGGGCGGCATCCGCGAGGAGGGCCATACCGTGCGCAAGGGCAAGGCGGTTCTGCGCATGAAGTACGTGACGCAGACGGGCACGTGCCCGCCGCGCCTGACGTTCTTCGTCAACCGCCCCGACCTCGTGGACGACAACTTCGAGCGCTTCCTCGAGAACCGTCTGCGCAAGACGTTCGACCTTGAGGGGACGCCCGTCCAGCTGAGGTTCAAGAAGAAGGATTAACCTGCCGTGCGGCGGATGCGCGACGCGTCCGCCGCATGCTGTCGTGCATCGGCGTCCGCCCCGCGCGGCGTCGGGCGGTCATGTGAAGGAGAGTAAGAGTTGCTAGTCGCGGTTTGCCTGTTCGTCGTCTGCTTCCTTTTGGGATCCATCCCGTGGGGGCTGATCATCTCCACGGTGTTCTTCCACAAGGACATCCGCAAGGAGGGGTCGGGAAACATCGGCACCACCAACGCGATGCGCACGATGGGCAAGGCGGGCGGCGCGGCCGTGTTCGTGCTCGACTTCGGCAAGGGCCTGCTCGCGGGCTTCCTTCCCCTGGCCGCCTGCTGGTTCCTCGTGCCGGGGGGCGGGCTTTCGCCCGAATCCCCGCTGAGCTACGCGACCTACCAGGGCATCGGGTTCCTCGGCTGCGTGTGGGGGCACATCTTCAGCCCCTGGCTCAAGTTCAAGGGCGGCAAGGGCATCGCCGTGGCGGTGGGCAGCCTCTTCTTCACGTTCGGCCCGGTGGGCGCGCTGCTCGAGCTCGCGCTGTTCATCGTCATCGTCGCCCTGACGCGCTACGTGTCGGCCGGCTCGATCGCCGCGGCGGTCGCCTGCCCGTTCTTCTCGCTGTACTTCTTCTGGGGCGAGTGGGCCGCGTGGGCGCTGTGCACGGTGGCGGCCCTCACGGTGATCTGGGCGCACCGCTCCAACATCGAGCGTCTGCGCAGCGGCACCGAGCGCCGCATCGGCGATAAGAAGAAGTGAGGTTGCGCCGTTTTGCCGAACGGCGTAACGTGCCGACGCTGCGGCCGCCTGGGGCGAGGCGCCTCGGGAGCCCTCGCTGACGTGGCTTGGTCAAGGAATCGTTTTTTCTCGCTGGAAGGGGAGCTGCTATGAAGATCGCGGTCATCGGGGCGGGGTCGTGGGGCACGGCGCTCGCCAACCTGCTCGCCCATAACGGGCATAACGTGAGCCTGTGGGCGCGCCGCTCGGAGGTCGTCACGTCGATCAACAAGGACCATCGCAACCCCCGCTACCTCACCGACGTCGAGCTGCACGGCGACGTCGTCGCGACGCTGTCCCACCGCGACGCGGTGCTGCGGGCGCGCGCGGCGGTGATCGTCACGCCGTCCAACCTGCTGCGCGGCGTGGCGCGGGCGCTCGCCGACGCGGTCGATCGGGATTTCCCCGTCATCATCTGCTCCAAGGGCGTCGAGGAGGGCAGCGGCATGCTGCCCATCGAGGTGTTCGCCTCCGAGATGGGCAACCCCGACCGGTTCGCGGTGCTCTCCGGCCCCAACCACGCCGAGGAGGTCGTGCGCGGCATCCCGTCGGGCACCGTCATCGCCAGCCCCTCGCGCGACACCGCCGAATTCTTCCGCGACGCGTTCGCCGCTCAGAGCTTCCGCACCTACATCAGCCGCGATGTGGCCGGCGTCGAGCTGTGCGCGGCGTTCAAGAACGTCATCGCCATTGCCGTGGGCCTGAGCTACGGCCTGGGGTTCGGCGACAACACCGCCGCGATGCTGATGACGCGCGGCCTCGCCGAGATGAGCCGCCTCGTGGTGAAGGCGGGCGGCCAGGCGATCACGTGCATGGGCCTGGCGGGCACGGGCGATCTGATCGCGACGTGCACGTCCGAGCACTCGCGCAACCGCCGCTTCGGCAAGATGGTCGCCGAGGGCAAGACGCTCGACGATTTCACGCAGGAGACGCACATGGTCGCCGAGGGCGCGCTCGCCTGCAAGGCCATCGGGACGCTGGCGGCGCACTACGGCGTCGAGCTGCCCATCACCGAGGCGGTACGCGCGGTGGTGTGGGAGGGCGCCGAGCCCAAGGAGATCGGGCGCGCCCTGGCGGACCGCCCGCTCACGACTGAGTTCTACGGGATCTAGCGAAACGTACGCGCCGCCTGCGGACGAAGACGTCGAGCGGGGCGGCGTCCGGGGCGGTGCGGCGAAGCGCGCGGCCGCCTGCGGGCGGCGGGCATGAGAGGGGCCTTGCGGCGCCGCGATCGGGGATGCGGCGCCGCAAGGCCCCTTTTCGTTTTCGCAGGCCGTCAGGCGCCGGCGGCGATGTCGCGCTCCATCCTCAGAAGCGCGCCTTTCAGCTCCGCCGATCTGCCCGTGCCGAGCGGCTTGCCGCTGGCGTCGACCACGCGGTGGCCGGGGATCAGGATGGCGAGCGGGTTCTTGCGCACGGCGGCGCCGACAGCGCGGAACCCCTCCGCGTTGCCGAGCGCGTCGGCGATCTGGGCGCAGGTGCGCGTCTGGCCGAACGGGATCCGGGCGACCGCGCGCCACACCTCCTTCTGGAACGCGCTGCCGCGCGGGGCCAGCTCCAGATCGAACGAGCGGCGCTTCCCGGCGAGGTACTCCTGGATCTGCGTCGCGGCGCGGCCGGCCGCCTCGCTGGGGCCCCTCGCGCCGTCGAAGGGGACGTCCCCGAGCGCGACGTCGGTGATGGCGTCGCCGTCCGCCCTGATGGTGAGGGGGCCGTGGGGGGTCAGATAGGGGTAGAAC
>ERZ1034920.2311-NODE-2311-length-10941-cov-13.026089_pt1 | contig 10941 bp, 25 predicted proteins | sample MGYA00520688_ERZ1034920 | MGnify/ENA primary metagenome ERZ1034920 (study PRJEB33766, sample SAMN09781785) | gut metagenome | biome: gut microbiome | host: Homo sapiens | place: Madagascar | study: EMG produced TPA metagenomics assembly of the PRJNA485056 data...
TTTTTACACCTCTATTTTATCATATTATTTTTTCAATTTCAATGTTTTTTCAAAAATTTTGTTAATTGCAATATATCTTTTGCCTGATTTTATATCTTCCTTATTGGTAAATAATAATTCTAACCATTTATTTTTATTACCTCCTATTATATTTCATAAGTATATTATATCACAAACAAATCGATTTGTCCATCGTGTTTTATTGCATTTTAAGGCAATGATGTTTATATTTTCCGCTCATATATTCTGCATGATCTTCCATAATAGTTATGGGTGATCTTTTTGGATTATAGTAACTACATCAGGGCGAGAGATGCTGCTTGGCGCTGTCTTATTGATTGTAGCATATCATTTCTTCCGACCAAGCTATCGGTAATATGTCATCATTACAATGTTGATATTATAAAAAATTCCGACTTATCTGATCATGAAATGCGATTATCTCATGGTCAGAGAGGAAAGCTTATTTTTTCCAAAGGCAAGCATTATATCATTGTTGATGATTCTGAGACGCATCAGGCTCAGCGTTACACCATTGCTCATGAGCTGGGACATCTGATTATTCCAACAAGTGATGAATATGAGGCTGAACGCTTTGCTATTGGCATTTTAGCGCCTGCTTGCGTTTTATGGGGCTGCAACATTCATTCCGCTGAAGACATTGCTATGATATGCAACATATCTCAGGCTTCTTCTAAGATACGTGCTGAACGCATGGAAACGCTCTATAAAAGAAACAGGTTTTTGACTTCTCCGTTGGAACGGCAAGTTTTTGACAATTTTTCCGAATTTATAAAAAATAACCGTCGCCATGAATAAGAGTGACGGTTTTGTTGTGCTTATATCTTTATTTTCCGAGGAACTCATTGACTGATTTTTCTATAAGTTCTCTTCTTGCCTTTATACTTGAAGGGCTGGTTGTATGCTCACGGACAAGCGATGCGTATGCCTCAGGCATATTTCCAAAGAACTTTTCCACCCACTCTGCAAACTGCTCGGGTGTATCGAATTTTTCCAGGTATGGCAGGTATCCGATGAAATGTGTGGGCTTGAACATCAGTTTGATCACGTCTGAATTTTCCTTCTCTATTGACATGATCTTATATGTTTCAAATATAAAGTCATACGATGTTTTAAGTTGCTCTCTTTCATCGGTATCAATACTAAGGACTTTCATAACCTCGTTGACGTGTGCTGGGGTAAGATTTGGTTCTTCCTCAAAGAGTGCTATCCATGATCTGATTATAATTTCCTGCTGTTTGAGTGCTTTTTTTTCCGTTGAGGTGAGCATCACATTAAACAGCTCGTGGTTGGTAAGCTCCTTGATATCTTCCATTCCCTGCTTATAGGAACGTGCGATATCGAATTTGCTCATGGATTTTCCGTTATTAAGTCTGCGGAAAATAAGTGATTCCTGCTCGGGAGTTGCATTTTCCATTATGGAAATGTTCAAGGTTGTATCTAAGATCCAGCTTTGGAGCTTGGGAGGAAGCTGCTTGAAACGCTTGCCCTGAAGCTTGACGGGTTCTCCGTTGAGGTATATATCAGGCTCGTTTGTAAGTCCTGTGAGGGCAAAATCTCCGTCTATATAATGGATTATGGTTGTTCCTCTTTGTTTTCCGTCAAAGATTTTAAGAAGGGTATTTCCATTGGGAAGCTCCCTTACACCTGCTATAAATGGGGACTGTGCATCGGTTATTTTCAGCAGGATAGAATGGATATAGAGGGATTTTCGGGTATTACTCCACACCTCTCCACGCTGCATATCGTCCGAAAAATCCACCTCGGGAACGTCCTCATAATACATATTATAAAGGGATTTAACACTTATGCCTTTTTGATACATTTTGAATTTATCCATAAAAATTCCTCCTGACAAAATTGTGAAAATGATAAAACGCACTATTATTCCAATAGCTTTAGTTTAACATATTTTTTCCAATTTGTCAAGAGGTATTTTGTTTTATTAGTTACGTTAACTTGATTTACTCCGTCATATATTTGCATACTGCAATAGCAATTATTTGGGCATTATTCGATATTGTTTCGTTCAGGCTGTTTTCCAGCTGCTCTTTATTCCACTGCACATCGTTCCAGTCTGATGCCTCAGAGCATATTCCCCAGTCGGGAATCGCTATATAATTTCCGCTTGTGTGACTTCCAAGGCAGATATGAAAACTCCAGCCGTTTGCTTCAAGGATAAATTCGGTTTCTTCGATGGGGGTTATTTTTGTCATTTTTATCATCTCCGTTATTATTTCTTCCGGTGAACTTGCGTTTTATTGTATATTAACTTTCTTTCCCACATTTAAAATATATACTCCATATTTTTTATATCCATCACCCTTTTTAGAATTTAATGCCCATTCCTTTATTTCTTCTGCGGTATCTTCAATAAAATCGTTATTAATATCTTCAATCAATTCGTCAAAAGTATCAATAAAACTATATCCTCCTGAGATACGTTCATACTTATATCTAAACAAATCTTCCATAATCATTTCCTTATTTGGTAACTCAGGTAATGGCATCCAATGAGTTATGTTGATCTCATACGTTTTATCTGTAACAACGTCCGTACATTGAATCCAACCCAACTTTGAATTATCCCACGCATCAGCATCGTGTCTATAATGACCAACATAGCAATGTTCTCCATCGGTTATTAAATAGTCATTGTAATCGTCCTTTGCGGGTAACTTATCTTTTACGCTTATCCATTCGCTCATTATAAAATCCACCTTCATTAAATTATTTCAGTTCCACATCATCCCCATATTCCGTGAAAAATCCGAGCCGTTTATTAATTTCATCAGCTATAACGGTTACAACCATTTTCCGTGCCAACAGCTTTGGAATATTTCTTTCTTCCGCTATTTTATTTGTAAAATAATCAACAACCTGCTTACCAGTAAGTTTCTCTAGTCCTTCCATTCTTACACCTCCTTTCATTGTTTTATTTAATATAATAGAAAACTCTTCCAATCAAACGGAGTTTTTATTCCGTTTTTGCTAATCCATCAAGTCTCATTGTTATTTTCCTCACTTTTAATTTTATCCTGTAATTTTTCCAGCATATTCACGACTTCAGATGTTTGTTCCTTTAAAGCCTGTATAGTCTGAGATATTTCTTCGGTCATTAATTCCGTTTGCGGAGTATCCGCAGACATTCTTTTTTCCCAAGGAAATATATATCCTAATCCCAATAATCTTTTGAGCAAATATTTATAAATATCATTTATATCACCCTGAGTATCTATTAATTTCGATGATACTCGGTATATTTCTTCCTTCAGTTCAGCCGAAATGGCGTTGTTTTTATTTGCAGTCATTAAATTTTCCTCCTCATCAAACAGTAATTTTATTGATTATTTTTATCCTTCAATTACCTGATTTCCTACAAGCTTTCCGAGATGAAAAGGTCTTCCATTCCATACGCCCTTAACAGTTCCATCTGGATAAACATCTAACAAACTTGTTACAACCTCGGCTGTATAAGATTCAAAATATGTTCCACCTGCTTCGTGATCGTATGTTTTATGATATTCATGACCGTTATAATAGATCGTATCCATAATCGTCCTCCTGATATAGCTACTCGGACAGCTTAATTGATGTTTAACGTGATAATATCTCCATTATCACCATAAACATTATCTATAGAAGAAATTTCCTCATCAAGAAGTTCATCGGGCATCTCGCTTCCAAATCCATCAAATATAATTTCCTCCTTTTCGTTGTTATAGACATTGAAGTGCTGTGAATCTCCGTCAATAAGCAATTCCATAAAATCCTGTATAGTCATAATAAATTCCTCCTGTTAATCATCTTCAGTTTTTGTGTTTATGTATTATTTAGTTTCCCTCTGTCCTCATGCAGACTTCGGAACATATGCGGAAGTTGTATACTTCCGTTGAAGAGATAACTTATTCCATATTCTCTGCCTTATAGCCATCATACAGTCCCAACTCAGGCATAAAAGTTATCATTATATTGTATATTTCTTCCCAATTAAAGTCATTTTCTGATTTAAAGAAAATTTCTCTTAAAGCCTGTGCAGCTCCCTGATCGTTCATGTTGTTGAAAATTTCCTTATTCATCATAGCTTTAATTTTCTGTGCGTCCATAGTTATTCCTCCTACAAAATCGTGATTTTATCCATACACTACTACATTTAATTATATCACTTTGCAAAGTGATAATCAAGGCTTTTGCTAAATTTCATCGCCTCATAATTTAAACGATTCTGTTTTCTTCTGTCGTATTCTTCCGATAGACTAAATGTATTGTCATATCGGATGATCTCCGCAGTTTGTTGTGCCTCTCCTCTATTCCCACTGAATAATCCAGTGAGAATAGTTGAAAATTCCGATGTGTTGATCATATCAAACCACCTTTTCCCTTTCTATAGCGCTAAACATCACTCTACAAGGAATTCCATTTTCAGTATAATATATTATATCATTCTCGTAGTCAATGTCAATATCTTCCACAGTGTCATCAGAAATCATTGAATCCTGATAATTATCAATAGCCATTTCGATAGCTGCTTGTACGTTATTTGCCTCTACTTCAGGGTAAGCATCGGAATCCCAGAAATCATAATCTGGTTCATTGTAATAATTTTTGTCAATTTTTATTTCAACAGCGAATTTCATAGTAATTTCCTCCATTTATTTATTCGCTCATAGCCTGACTTAACAGGCTAAAAGCATTGTACGGATTTTCCAGTGGATCAGCATCAAGTTTATTATGTATATTGACCTCAAAGAAGCTTCCGAGGATATACAATAATATTACAGTGCTTACAAGGTTTATAATATTTATTTTCCGTTTTGTTGTTCTTGCTTTTGCTTTCATTTTATTTTTTCCTCCGTGTTACTTTTTGATCTGAAGCCATATGTCCTCGCATACGCCTGCGAAAAGATAGATCATCAAAAAAATTATAAACATTTTATCACCTCAATTCAATTCTTTGATTATTTCATTATAGAACACTTTGACTTCTTCCATTGGCTGAATATCAAAACCTCTATCATAATTACAAACTGTCTTATTGTTATCCAGTCGTTTGATATAAAGCTTTGAAATTTTTCCGTTGTTGATACCATAAGGGGTATTTGCATATTGTTTTATCCATTTATCAAAATGGTTTGATAAATAGCTTTCAAGATTTTCAAGGTTTGCAGACTTACTTGCTATTGTTTTAATAGCGTTTATGAAAATTTCTGTACATTCGTTATTATTCATTATATTTCACTCCTCATCATTGTATATGTCAGTTGCCATTAAATTTTAACATCGCAACAATAGTAACTTAATTCTGTTATCATTTGTTTTTTTAATTCCGCTGTTTGTTCATCATTTAGAGGAAGTCTGCCATTATACTCTTCGTTATTCATTAAATCACAATTCATACAAAAAATTAGTACATCGACAGCATTTTCCACATCATCTTTATTCGCATTATATGGAATATCCTCTGTTATTCCATCTCCAAATGTATAATAATATTCATCATCGACAAATACATTCCATTCATAATAGCCAGCTTTAAATTCAATGTTGCACATATATTTCACCTCATCAAAGTATTGTTTTATTCCGCATTCTTTCCAAGAGTAAGGAACGCTGAACAATGTATCGCATCAATATCTACCGTTCTTTCAAAATAAACGTTATTATAAATTTCTTTAAGTTTATCTATGCTCATTTCTTGAAGCTGTTGTTCTGTATATTTTCCATGACACCAGCTTTTAATCCAAAAAATGAGATTGTCTTTTTGTTCAAGTCTATATTCGTTTTTCATTTTTATAACCCCACCAAACAATTATTTTATTGCAAACTCTCAATGTAAAGTTTCAATTCGCTTAATGAGTCTGCAATTGTGTCAATGTCTGATAAGACTCTCGCTTTATTCATTTTAACCATATTTTCCGACTTGTAAGAGAATAAAACTTTAAGCTCTTTTGCCTGTTCTGTTATCCAGTCGCAGTGTGTTTTCATTATCGAAATATCGTTTATATTTGTTGCCTTCATTATTAAACTCTCCCTTCAAAGCATAATCCTGCTTTATTCAATTCTCCGCATATCCTCAACGGGAATATATTTCTCTGATACATACAGTTTTATTTTTCCATTGTCGTTGATATGTGCTTATATTCTCCGTTGTTCTCTACTGCTGAATTGCAGACGGTTATTCCATTGCCGAGACAGCCCATCCAAAGTTTGAAATTTTTCATGGTTTATTCCTCCTCAATGATAGATCATAGCTATATTGTGTATCCGCTGATTATTTTTCTTGCCTTTAAGAAATTCCGTGATCTGTTCCTCTGTCTTAAAGTCGGGAACGGTGCAACGGAAATATAAACATTTCCGTTCAATCTCCTTTTCGTTCTCGTCAAAGCGTGAGAAAATAACCATTGTATAACGTGTGTTACCGTCCCACGCTTCGCCCTCATTGTCAATATTATAGTTTCCTATGTATTTAATCATTGCTTCCACCGCCTCAAGCTTTAATTTCAATATCGCCAATATAACGATCTTCCATAGCATCATATACGGCAGCGTAAATAATGCCGTTTTCCAACGCCCATATATAACTAATCTGATAACGCTTGTCTTCATCATCAAAGCAATAACGATCATATATGCCAAGTCTGTATCCGTCACGGAGTCCACATATATTACTGATTACATCCTCGGTTGTATCCTCTGCTATGTTATGATCGTTTAACCATTCTGAGAAATAGTAACACATTCCAGCAGCGAAAATACTGTTTAATTTGTATGTGTTTTCATTCTCCTTGTAGGTTGACGGGATAACATTGAATTTTTCTCCATATGTGTTTTTAATAGTCATAACTTAAACCTCCATTAAATACACGTTTTATTTGTTTAGCTGTCTCCCACTATTGCAAGAGACTAACAGCCCACAGCCGTTTAACCGTGCTGTTTTTAACATTTGCTTATAGTTTATAGTTTGATTGTGTTATTCTTCCTCTGCAAATTCGAGATCGTCTTCTATTTCGTCAAGAGCTTCCGAAATAGCCTGACCTAAAAGGTAACATCTGATTGTTACGTCAAAATATTCCCAGTCTTCATTAAGAAATTTTTCGCCTACTGTTTCATTAGTAACGCACAATTCTTTACAGGCTTCGGAAAGTAAATCCATATTATCATCAACATACCCGAAAGCTTCAGCACAATTAAATGTGTAACTTCCGCTTGCGTTGCCTGTTACGCTGTCTTCGTTCCAAAGAATATCATTCAGATCGCTTTCAAGCTCATCACGGTCGGAATAATTAGTTGTGTTGATTTCGTTTTTGATATAGTCCTTTATATCGGATTTCATAGCTTCAAGATAATTATACATAAATATGTACCTCCATAATCTATTTTATTATTTTATTAATTACTTTTAAGCTTTTAAATTGATTGCATTGTGCAGGCTTTTGCCTCTGTTCTCCGCTTGTTACGTTTGAAAAATTCGGAAATGTGGAATTTTAAAATCTGAAAAAATGTTACTTTTATAGCGTTCATATTATTACCTTCCTTTAATTATATTTTTTAGCTCCCGATTTGTCAAGCCGTTTTATGGGCTTGACTTTTTCGGGGTTTTGTGTTATGATTAGTTATTATCTGATTTGGTTGACGTATTGTTTTTAGGGTCGTTTAACTCAATGTACTTGATAATTTCAATTATCTTTGTATCGTCAAGTCCTTCAGATCTGAGCTTGTCAATCAGATTAACAACTTCTCTTCCAGTCATTTCATACACCACCTTGTCACCACCTTTATAATATAATTGGTACTTATATTATATCGGATACGGTTTATTTTGTAAAGGGCATTTTGAACGTTTTTGATTTTGTTTTGTTCTCTTGTTTTTTACTGTTATTATTATAACATAGAACATTGTATTTGTCAATACATTTACAGTAAAATGTTATACAAATATGTAATAGAACATTGTTTGTATTTTGTGCAATTTGTCAAAGGAGCTTTTAAAATGGCTAAAAATTCTGAAGCAAGAATTAACGCAAACGCCCGATATAATGCCAAAACATATAAACGTTTTGCAATTAATACCCGTCTTGAATATGTTGACGCTATAGAACAATACAAGATAAAGAATAATATTACCAGTGATAGCGGAATTTTTAACGCTGCGATTATGTATTGTATTAAGCATAACATTGATTTAACCGAAAAAGATGCTTGACAAATTTATTTTTTTGTGTTATGCTTAGACTATGAATTACAAGGGCGTCCTTGATGTCACTTTCTGCCCTTGTAACTTACGGCTTAATTACTTGAATTTGCTTCAATGGCTTCTTCCCAACTTGCATATTCAAGCCCGTCAGCCTTGCCGATATATGAGTATGTGGTGTACTCTGTATCGGCATTTTCATAGTCTGACATTATGTATTTACCGTCCTTTCTTATTTACTTGTAAAGGTTGGTTTCCTTTGTGGTTTCCTTTCCTTTACTGTAATTATATTATAGCACACATTAACGCAGGTGTAAAGTAAGTCGCTTTGTGCATTATGACGTAAATTGTGCAAAATGACAACAAAATATAAGTATAAAACGATGTATAAACAGTTGAATATACTGTATATAATACATATTCGTTGTGGTATTGCACAAATTTAAGAATTATAATCACAAATTTAGAAAAACAGCATATAATAATGCACAAAATATTATAGTTGGGAATGATACAAAATGTATAACAAATCAGATTATAACAATAAGTATAATAAAGAAAACTACAGAAATGCAGCATTACGCATAAAGCCGAAGGATTATGAAATTATTGAAAAATATTGTAACGATATGAATATAAGCAAACAGTCATTATTTATAAATGCAGCGTTGTATATTATAAATAATGATATACCGACAGAGGAATATAATCGATAATATATCACTATAGCGCACCATACACGCCAATACAGCCGTTTAATATATGCAGTAGTATAATTATACTATTGTTTATAACGTTGCTGTAGAGCGTGTATATTTGTTTATATGGTGTGTTGTGTAATACTGCCTGACCGATGAACATTGACTGAATACAGTATAATATATAATGTGCTATAATCATAGCAATATAATATACTTTAATGTAATAAAGTATATGTGGAAGCGTCGGAGCTAACAGCCAAACACAATTAGAACGTGTAATATTAAAATGTCAATAGATATATTGTATAATTATAACAGTAGTGTATTGTATATATTGTATAACCAGACTGGAAGCTAATAAAATAGCCGTGAATTCTGCTAAAGTACGCTGTATGGCGTTTTGTTTGTAGTGGTATAATTACCCTAACAGGTGTATTAAAATGGTGTGTGCGTGATTTGTTGTTATTTGATATAATTTTATTGCGAATTGATACTTTATTATTGATATTCAATAATTGACATTTACAGTTTGGTAATAAATATGTAATTTGTTGGATGTATTTGTATTGTAATATTGCATAGTTTTAAGGTGTGAAATTTGGCTATTTTGTACAATTAAGTGAGAGCCTGACGAGCTTACCTGATGAGCATAATTTTATACTTAAATGTATTGTGCTGGATTAGGATATTTTTAAAATATCTTGTATATGCTTCTATTTTCTCTTGTTTTTTAGTTTGCTTAATTATGCTTTGGTTTGGTTTTAATTATTTAACACTGTTAAATATAATTTGTTAGATATCTAACAAATATCAGCGAACCAGTAACAATAAAATTGACCAATGGTCATTATTTGATATGTAACCGCAACCAATTCAGACACAACAATATATAATATAACTGATATTTTTCAAGAAATGTTACTAAAAATCAGCTCCAAAATTCATTAAGAAATGTTATCAAAAATATTTCTAAAATATTTCTGTTTATGTTGTGTTTGGGGAAAAAACGGCATAGGATTGGCGATAGAGAGGGGGGGTATGTTTACATTTAAAAACTTGTTAATATATTGTAAACCTGCTATAGTAGTTCCACTCAATTCACACGTCTAAAAATTTAAATTGACATTTAAATCAACACTTAAAAATCAATTTACTCTTCACACCCAAAACCAAACCCTCAAAATATCACAAAATCATTCGGTACTACTCTTCGACAAACTCCCCTGTCCATTCCACTTCCAGATCAATAAAAACAATCTCAAAAATCCCCTATATCAAAACCCTAAAATCTTCATCCATAACATACTCTTAGACAAACCACAGCACACTCTACGCTCATTTCCTTATCTCAAACAACAAATTACCCTATCTGCATAAATACCTCTCAAATCTAATCACAAAGCCTGATACAAGTATCTCAAAAAAGCTTCAAAAATAACATTATAATATTTCATCTGTATTCAAACCTAAATCTAAAAATACAATTCATTCACCTCAGATCACACTCAAGCACTTCAAAAATCAATTCAGACCCTAAATTGCTTAAACACCGATAAAACCTATACTTTCTCCGAATGTTATAAAAATCAATCAAAAGTAACAAAAATTAAACCTACATCTAAAGCATCAGAAGTATCTTAAATCAGGTAAATATCGCAAGTTTATTAAAATAAATCGAAGGTTATTAAAATTACAGATTGTTTTATTGTGTTCTTATGAAAAATTATAAATTACTGTATGCCTTATATTTAAGTAAGTGATAAAATTTATCGCAAAAATAACTTGACATTTTTGTAAAATGTGATATAATAGTATTGTGGATAAATTACAAGTAATTAATAAGATATAAGAATCTACTTTTCTTTTTTGCTGACAAACTCGTCCATTTCACGTTTTATGGTCTTTGCTACGCAAAGCCTCATAAAACTATGTGAAATAGCCGACTATCGCCCAAAAAAGAAAAGTAGCAAAAGAAAAAAAAGAAAAAAGGGCGAATTACACTTTTATTGATAACAAAAGGAGATGATA
>ERZ1034920.2315-NODE-2315-length-10937-cov-5.663297_pt1 | contig 10937 bp, 9 predicted proteins | sample MGYA00520688_ERZ1034920 | MGnify/ENA primary metagenome ERZ1034920 (study PRJEB33766, sample SAMN09781785) | gut metagenome | biome: gut microbiome | host: Homo sapiens | place: Madagascar | study: EMG produced TPA metagenomics assembly of the PRJNA485056 data...
AAGGGGTCACACCTGTTCCCATCCCGAACACAGAAGTTAAGCCCTTCAGCGCCGACAATACTTGCTACTCTTTTGCTGGGAAGATAGGTCATTGCCAGGATAGAGGAAAGGACGTTCTGCATGGCAGGACGTCTTTTTTTGTGTGGATGAGCGTATGAGCGACCTTTAGGGCGGAATGGTTGGACAGGCTTTTATGGCTATTGACAGAAAATGAATTTAGTGGTAGGTTAGTAGGGACGGGTGATTAGCTCAGTTGGTTAGAGTATCTGCCTCACATGCAGGGGGTCGCTGGTTCGAGTCCAGTATCGCCCATAATAAAAGCACGTTGCATTTGCAGCGTGCTTTTTTGTTTGGGGTTATATTTAGATGTGTTTGGTTGCTGTACTTAAATATAAAGGAAGCCGATGAGTTTCCAGTATGGCACTAGGAGGATGAGGAAGAAGACCAGGTTGACGATCATTTTGAGGCTGAATATTTTCATAAAATCGGAGAGGTGTACGAGATTGAAGGAGAAGAAGAGCATGTACAGTGGGAATTCATAAGGAAGAAGGATTTGGTCGTAGCCGTGAAGGATGGTCATCCAGATGACTTCCGGGTTGATGCCAAGGTTCAGTGCGATGTTTGTGAGCGGAGCGGTAAAGGTGGTGCCGATGGCGAGAGGGGTGAGGATGAAGTTGGCGAGTACGCAGAGTGCCCAGATGGCGAACAGGACGAAGGTGAAGCTTTTTCCTTCGAGGTAAGGCATGAGGGCGTCGCCAATCATTTCACCGACGCCGAGATAGGTGCCGACGGAGCCGATGCACATGCAGGATGCGACGAAGATGATGAATGGGAAGTTGGAGTTTCTGATGTCGTCAGCGGTGCCGATTTTAAATCCTGGCATGTAGGCGAGCATTGGCATGAAGGCAAAGATCCAGGCGACATCGATGCCGTGAATGGATTGGGTGAGCAGCCCAATGAAGAGCAGAACACAGATGACAAGTCCTTTCTTTTCGGTTTTGCTGAGGGGCCCGAGGTTGGCGTATTCGTTGGCGAACCATTCTTTTCCGTTGATGTGTGTTTCCGGTTTGAATACTTTTGTAACGACCCAGAACATGACGATGTAGAAGATCAGCGTTGGGGCGTTGTGGAACAGGAAATTGGTCCAGGATACGCCGGAAGGTCCGGTGACGTTTTCGCCGACGCCGTAGACGATGAGGGCGTTGGGGTTGAGGATGAAGTAGTTTGGCAGCAGGGCGGCAAAGCCTGCGCCAAGCATGATGCCTGCCGCTGCCTTGCCTTTTTTGAGTCCCATTGCCATGCAGACGCCGTAGGCAAAGGCAGCGAGCGGGATGGTTGCCTGTGCGGGAATGAGCACGTTTAAGATGAGCCCGGCTAGAGCAATGCCCCAGATGATGCCTTTGTAGCTGCCACCAGTGATGATGATGCATTTGTAGGCGATGCGTTTGAGCAGGCCGATGCTTTGCAGCACGTTGGCCAGAATCAATCCGCCAATCATCATCCATGGGGTGCTTCCTGTCCATGGCGAAAGAACGGTGGCGTTTGGCGCCAGTTCAAAAACAATGTAGGCGATGGGCAATAGCAGCGCGACAGCGGTTTGATTGATGACTTCGGTTGCAAAAAGAAGGATGGCAAGGAGTGTGATAATGAAAAATAGTTTAACAGACCAGGTAAAGGTATCGTTGGTTGGAATTAGAAAAATGAGCGCAGGAAATAGAAGGACACACAACCACTTTATCATGGTCTTTTTATCTGTTGTTGGTGCAGTACTCATGATGGTAGACCTCTTTTCATAAAAAATTGTACAAAAAGACAGTGCAGCGCGGATTTTAGAGTGTGCGATACACGCTGCACTGTGAGAGGTTGGTTTGATGTTGGATTAGTTGATTTTTTTCACTTTGTTGCGGAACTCCATGACAGGCTGTCCATTTTCGTCGAGATGAATGGTTTGGAATTTGTTGCCCATGAGTGGGTTGGTGAATGGATAGTCGACACGATGGGCCATGCCGCGGCTTTCTTTGCGATTTTCGGAGCAGTAAGCGGTGGCCAGACCGAGGTCGATGAGGTCCATGACTTCGAGGGAACGCACGAGTTCGTGGCTGTTTTCGGCTTTCAGCTGTTCGCTGGCATAGCGTTTGAGGTCGCTGAGGTATTTCATGGCCGATTTAAGGAGCGTTTCAGAACGAACGTTTTTAACGCTGACGTATTTGTCCATGATTTGGTTGAGGGTAGAGTTGACTTCCATCCAGTGTGCGCCGTTCTTTTTGCTGACGATTTCGTTGTACCAGTCAAATTTTTCTTTGATGATTGGCAGGTCGGACACTTCGACAAATGCTTTGTCCTGTGCATAGTCTGCAGCGTTTTCACCAGCGATCTGTCCAAAGACGGCTGCGGAGGTGATGTCGCCACGAACGTTGCCGGTGAGGTCGCCGGAGGCGTAGAGCCCTGGCAGGGTGGTGGCGCTTTGCATGTCGATGTCGAGGCCGCGGCCAGTCAGCATGTATTCATAGGTGCCGAATTCTACCATGTCTTTGTGAAGGTCGATGCCGTATTGATCCATGTAATCGTTGAGGGAGGTATCGCCTTCGGCAATGAAGGATTCACGCATGTGCTGGAGGTCTTCTTCGGAGGTTTGCGAGCAGTTCATGAACACTGGACCGGAGCCGTCTGCCATTTTTTCATCGAACACGCTCTGCCAGATGTCTGCGGTGATGTCGCCGAGTTCGCGGGTTGGCTTGGTGACAAATGGACCAACAGGCTTGCCGTAGTAGTCGGTCAATACACCGATCCAGGTGGCTTTGCCGCAGCGGGCGAACATGCGTGGGCCAGCGTGAACATAAGGCTGATCAAGGTTGACGAGGTTGGCACCGGCGCGGTAAGCCACGGCACATCCACCGGCTGTAGCAGGGCAGTTGGATGTGTTGCAGACAAAGGCTGGGTTGTTGCCTGGGTAGAGACGGGTGGAAAGACCGGTGGAAATGATGACGCTCTTGGCCTGGAAAACGATGGCTTCCGGCTGGTCGAGCTTGCTGGATACGCCAATGGCACCGACGACACGGCCATCTTTGACCAGGAGTTCTGTGATGGTGGTCTTGTTCATGATTTTTGCGCCAACTTCTTTGGCTTTTTTGGTCAGAAGAGGCTTTTGATCACGGCCGTCATACTTGAGATGGTAGCGGCGGCGCTGTGGCATGGCGTGGCCTTCAAAATTCCATTTTCCGGTTGGGCGCATGTTGATGCCATAGGATTCCCATTTTTGAATGAGTTCAAAGGAGCGTTGCATCATCAATGCGAATACGTTCATGTCCTGAATTGGTCCGACGAGGGTTTCCGAGGCTTCCTGAAGGATTTCATCGAAGTCGTCGCCGTGATATTCAGGAATGTAGCACATGAAGTGGTCGTTTCCTGTTGCGCCAGATCCGGAACGACGGGTGTCTGCTTTTTCAACAACAACAACGTTGGCGCCTTTTTCTCCGGCAGCGATGGCAGCTTGCATCCCGCTGATCCCACCGCCGATGATCAATACGTCAGCCTGGACGATTTCTTTGCGAATTGTGATATTCATGCGCGTTCTCCTCCTTGTGCATTTGGTACATCAACATGCAACAGCATGTGGGACAGTGGGTAGCGGATGGTGATGGCACCGGTTGGGCAATCGATGGCGCAAGCACGGCAATGCCAGCATTCATTTGGATAGCGGACGATGATTTCAGCAGGTTCGGTTTCGGTTTTCTTAATAACGTCCATGCAGCAGATTTGTGCGCAAAGCCCACATTTGATACATTTATTTTCGTCAATTACAGGTGGCATAAGACCACACCTCTTTCGTTTTATAGTTTATCTTGCAAGACCTTTATTACAGTGCATATTATAAAATAAGATTTATGCAATGTATAATCGTTCATTATTAAGCGTTCCTTAGGCAAAAACTAAAGAAAAGAAAAACGATCCTCCACCCAAAATAGTGTGAAGGATCGTTTTTTATGGACTTATGCGTTGGTCAGTGCATGCGCGGCGCTTTGCAGCGCGGTGACCACAACTTTTTCCAGCGGGCTGAGCGGTTCTTGATTGTGCAGCCAGCCGATGCGGCAGCGATAGGAAAAGTCTTCAAGATGCAGGTACGTTAGGCCAGGGTAATGCTCCAACATGCCTTGCATGCTGGAAAATGGCATGAGCGTGCTGGCGTCTGAATAGAGCAGGAGGTGGCGCAGCAAGTCGCGATTGTCCAGCTGCACGATGTCGAGCTCTGGATTGTGAGAAAGGAACAATTCCAACGTTTTATCATTGAGTGCATCATGGTAGGTGTAATAAGGATAATTCAAAATTTCAGCAAAGGTGACGTGGCGTTTTTCTGCCAGCGGATGATCGCTGCGTACGACAAAACACATTTCGTCCGACAGCAGTTCTTCAAATTGCAGGTGATTGCGGCGTATTTCGCGCAGAAAAGTGGTTTCGTCAACGTTGCAACAAAGGATCACGCCCAGATCCAGGCTTCCCTGGGCGATCATGCGTAAAATATTCTGGCTGTCGCGGTCGATCGGCAAAATGCGAATCTGTGGATGGTGTTTGCTGACATTCAATAAGGTTGGCAGAATCAGAGAATGATTGAGATGTGGAGAGCCGCCGAGCCGGACTTTTCCGCTTAACGTGGCGTCATGATAAGAAGGCAGTTGGCGCAGCTGCAGAAGCCGTTCGTCCACTTCCTGCAGCAATCGCACCGCTTCTTCACCCTGTTCGGTGAAAGTGACGCCGTGGCGGTGGCGCAGCATCAGGGTGCAGCTAAGTTCTTCCTCCAGATTTTTGATGGCGCTGCTGATGGATGGTACAGATACGAACAGCTCTTGAGCGGCCTTGGTGATGGAGCCGCAGCGATGGATGGTGAGTAAGTATTGGAACTGATTGAGGTTCATGGATGAGGTCCTCCTTACGATTCAACAGGTGGCAAGATGGGTCAGTCTTCTTCCAGCATTTTCAGCAGGGCGAGGTAGAGGGGCGGGTTGTTGTAGAGGATGAGTTTGAGTTGGTCGTTGGTGCGGGTGACGATATGGTAGAGATCGCGGAGGGCGGCGCTGGTTTGGTCGGTGGTTTGGAGGTGACCGGCGGGATCGTAGAAGAAGCGGCGATCGAGAATGACGGCAACGCGGTTGTGCTCGCGGCCAGCAGCATGGCGCAGGTCGATGGCGTCGCAGTCGGCAAGGGAGAAGCCGGGACCAGCTGCGGCGTTGGTGAGCAGAGTCCAGCCGTGGCTGGTGAGATGGCTGGCATAGGCACGCAGGTCGGCCGCTTCGTAGAGATAATCGAGGCTGACACAGTCGCTGGTGTTGTGCAGCGGCACGGCGCCAATATGAAAGAGGTTGGAGATGAAGGCGGACAAAGCGCTGTTGATGCGGATTTTTGCGGAGAGAGCGGTGCTGCGCAGTGGCAGCTCAGGATGGTGGGCGCTCAGAAGGGCACGGCTGCTGGCGGCAGGGTCAAGATGCAACTCAGGAATGGCCTCGTATGCCAGGAGCAATGTGGTGCCGCTGGTTTGAGCGGCGTGGGCGAGGGCAGCCAGGTCGGCGCTGCTCAGGTGCTGGGCGTCGTCGATGAGCAGAAGCGGAAAGCGGCTGCAAAGGGGTGCTGGATGCACGTCGCCAAGGGAATGGATGGGCCAGCCGAGCTGACGGCGAAAGTACAGTTGGCTCTTGCTGAGCGGTGCTGTATGGAGCAGAGCCGCGCTGCCGCCTTGGGCGCGCACGCTCTTTATGATGTCATAAAGCAGCAGGGTTTTCCCGGTGCCAGCCGCTGCCGAAAGCAGAAAACAGGTGCCCGGCTGGCGGTGCTGGGCGCGAAACACATCGTCTTTGACCGATTGCTGGGTGGTGGTGAGAAAGTATTCGCCCTGCAGAAAACGCTCCGTGTCAGTAAAGGGGGAAATGAGATAATTCGACGGCACAAAAAGCTGGTCTGGATCGGTGTTTTCATCGAGTGTCTGCCGATGCAGAAGGGCGGCGATTTCGGCGGCGCTGCTTGGGCGCAGGCTGTGGGTGTCGGAGCAGTAGGCATAGAAGCCATCCTTGTCTACATAGGTGAAAAGGTGCAGCGGTCGGCCGAGAAAGCTCAGATAATGGTGGTTGGTGCGCATTTGCCGCAGGATTTTTTCCTCTTTATTGGCACGGCGCAGAGGTGCCTTCAACTCGATGTTGACGATGCAGTCGCAGCCAAAGCGCAGCAAATCAAATTCCTTGCTGATGCGGTCGATGGCATAACCCGCAAAGAAGCCGTCTAAGTCGGCCACCGTGCAGCCCTCGGCTCTGAGACTGTCGCAAAAGGCGCGCATGGTTGCCAGTTCGTGGCTTTTCAGCACCTTGTAGCGGTGCTCGGCAGCTTTGCCCAGGGAAGCCAGCGCCTGCCCGCCCTGGTAAATGGAAAGCAGGTTGGAAGGTTTCATCGTCTCATCCTTTCTGTGTAGATGTGGAATTACAAACAGCGTGCAACGGTGGCAAGGGCGTCGGGGAGGGCGTTCATGTCGAGGTTGGCGTAGCTGAGGAGAAACTGGTGGCTGGCGCTTGGGGCATTGGCTTCGTAGTAGTCGCTCAGGGGAGTGAGGTGGATGCCTTGTTCGGCCAAGCTTTCTGCAAGCGACGCGTCACTGCGGTGGGTGTGTAGGCGCAGGAGAAAATGCAGGCCGCTGTCTTGTTCAATGATGTCGCAGAGGCCAGCGAGGGGACTGGCGGCGATGGCATCGAGCACAAGCTGGCGTTGGCGGGCGTAGAAGAGGCGCATGCGGTTGATGTGTTTTTCAAAGTAGCCTTCGTTGATGAAGCGCGCCAGGGTGAATTGCTCAAAGTTGGAGACGGTGCAGGAGTAGAAGGAAAGGTTTTCGTAAAAGCGGTTGGCCAGCGCCACAGGCAGCACCATGTAGCTGATGCGCACGGTGGAAGAAAGGGATTTGGCAAAGGTGTTCATGTAGATGACGCTGGCAGAAGCATCCAGGCTTTGCAGAGCAGGGATGGGACGCCCATGAAGGCGGAATTCGCTGTCGTAGTCGTCTTCGATGATGGTGCGTTCATCGGCTTCGCTGGCCCAGGCAAGGAGTTCGTAGCGGCGGCTGACAGGCATGGTGATGCCGGTCGGGAACTGGTGCGTTGGGCCGATATGGGCGATGTCGGCAGCAGCGGCACGTAGGCCGGAGACGGTGACACCTTGGTCATCCATATCGGCAAAATGGCAGCGCACGCCCTGAGCACGGTAGATTTGCGGGATTTTGCGGTAGCCGGGATTTTCGGTGCAGTAGACTTTGTCACGGCCGAGCAGCTGAATCAACAGGCTATAGAGGTACTCGGTGCCGGCACCGACGATGATCTGGTCGGGGTGCACGTCGATGCCGCGGAAGTCCCGCAGATGGCCGGCGATGGCACGGCGCAGCTCCAGCACACCGCCGGAAGGCGATTTTTCCATGAGAGCCTGGCTGTTTTCAGCGATGACTTCGCGCAGAAGTTTTTTCCAAGTGGCGAAGGGAAATTGATCCGGGCTGGTCTGAGTGCGAGAAAAATCAAAGTGGTAGTGAGGACGTTCCGCTGGCAGGAGAATGTCGGTTGTTTTGGCAGCCGGTGCGCTTTTGGCTGGGGCATCGAGCTTAGCGATGTAGTAGCCGCGCTTGGGCAGGGAGTAAACGTAGCCTTCGCTGATGAGCTGAGCGTAGGCGCTTTCTACAGTGATGGTGCTGACGCCGAGATTTTTTGCCAGGGTGCGCTTGCTGGGCAGTTTTTCGCCCGCTTTCAGTGCGCCGCCTTTGATGTCGTCGCGAATGTTTTTATAGAGGGTTTCGTAAAGGGCACCTTTGCTGGTGTCGGAAAGATCGTAGGTGAGCATGAGCATGCTCCTTTCGCTTGTGGTGTTCTGGCATGAACGAACAAACATTATAGATGAAATCTGCATGCCAGCATGTTTCTATGGTAGCATAGCCCTGTGTCGAGTGCAATGCATCGGCTGTAGAAAAAGGATGTGAAAAAAGTTGCCCAATGCTAATTTCTTTGTTGACAAGTTAGCGATAGCGTACTATAATGAAACCATGAGTTAGCGATATAAAACTCGCTGATTCAAACAACTTTTATTTTCTGAAAGGGAGATGACCATGGAAACTTTAGAAGAACGTGTTGTTCGTTTTTGTGCCCCTGTATTGACTGGGATAAAAACAGGTGGGCTTTTTAACACTTGTGAATTGGATCCAACGACGATTTGTCAGGACACAGTGGCGGTACGGAAACGGCTGCGCCGCTTTGGCATCGATGTTCGTCTCTTTTTCACCGAAGGAAAGATGCCTCTCGTTTATGTTTATCGTGTCGATGCACTCGCTCGTGATTTGGCAGATCCGGAGACGCAGGCTTATTTAACACCCCTTGGCTATGCGGACTTCACTCCTCAAGCGGCACTGTCACAGCTCGCTAAGCGTTTGCGTCAATACGATGGATTTCCCCACGAGATTGGTCTCTTTCTCTCGTACCCGCTGGAAGACGTCAAGAGTTTCGTGCAATTTGGTTCGAGATGCGCGAAGCTGCAGGGACATTGGTGCGTGTTCCATAATGAAGAACAGGCCAGGAAATGCTTTGCAGCCTATGACCAAAGCCGGTTGGTATGTCTCGCCCGGTATCGGGAAGGGCAGCCTCTTGAAGCGCTGGCCCATGCAATTTGATTTTAGAAAGGATGTGTACAAAAGTGAAAGTTGCGATTGTATATTGGAGTGGTACGGGTAACACCGAAAACATCATGAACCTGGTCAAGCAGGGTGTTGAACAAGGCGGAGCGCAGGCCGACGTGTTCATGCCATGGGATTTTGAACCAGCGATGATGGATCAGTACACCAACTTTGCGTTTGGTTGTCCGGCAATGGGCGACGAACAGCTCGAAACGGAAGATTTCCAACCAATGTGGGACAGCATTGAAGGAAAATTGTCCGGTAAAAATGTGGTACTGTTCGGCTCCTACAATTGGAACAGCGGCGAATACATGGACCTTTGGGCTCAGGATGCTGTCCGCTTAGGCTGCAACTTGGTCGCAGATGGTCTCGCCATTCTCGACTCTCCGGAACCAGGTTCCGACGAAGAAAAAGCAGCCATCGCTCTGGGCGTTGCCATCGCCAGAGCGTAAAACACAACATACGGCTGACCGTATGACAAATCCATTTCATACATGATCCTCTCTACCTCCCCCTTGGCAAGAGATGGTTCACACGCCAGGCTTGCCAGCGAGAGTCGCAGGCTCGTTGGTGAAGCTAGATGAAAACAGGCTTTTGGCAGGATCGAATCATGTTTGTGGGCAATGCATGATTCTTCCTCCCTTCAAACCTCTTTAGCGTCATAAGGCGCGAAATCCGATTCATTGACAATCACACCTCTACTCCTCTACTTAAAAACTGATTGTTTTGTTTTAGAAAAAGAAGAAAACAGACCTTCCTCTAGATATGACCGACAGCAATATAGAACGCAAGCAAAGCAGGGTTTTCTCCAATCTCCTTCCTGCTGTGCTGTCGGTGGAAAATCCTATCTCTTTGTATAATCCGCAAAAAACGCAGGGCAGTGGGCGCCCTGCGTTTTTTTATGTCGGCAAACAGTTGTGTTGCGCAACGGCTTTCCCTGCTTTATAATAAATCCAGCAAAAAGAAACGGAGGAATTCCTCATGAACGATATTCACATTCGCGTTGCCACGCCGGATGATGCTGAAGCGCTTTTAACGCTTTATGCGCCCTATGTGACGGAAACGGCGATCAGTTTTGAATACGACGTGCCTACTGTAGATGAATTTCGCGCTCGCATTGTGCGTACGTTGGCGAATTATCCTTATCTGGTTGCTGAAGCACAAGGCGAGGTATTGGGCTATGCTTATACCAGCCCTTTTGTTGGGCGTGCGGCCTATGCCTGGTCGGCGGAAACGTCCATTTATATTGATAAAAATTGTCGCCATAAAGGACTTGGTCGAGCCCTTTATAATAAGTTGGAAGCTATTAGTCGCCTGCAGGGCATCACCAACCTTTATGCTTGCATCGGTGTGCCGGAAACGGACGACGATCCCTATTTGACGCGCAACAGCGCGGATTTCCACGCGCATCTTGGTTATCGATTGGTCGGTGAATTTCGTCGCAGCGGTTATAAATTTGACCGCTGGTACCACATGATCTGGATGGAAAAATTCATCGCCGAACATCCTCGTCAGCCACAACTGTTGCGTCCTTTTTCTCAGCTTTCTGCAGACGACGTGGCAGTAGTACTGGATCATGATTGAATGATGTGTTGAGAGACCATGCCGTAAACGACGATTTTATGATACCTTGTCCAACGACATAATAGAAAGGAGCTTGTGCCATGTGGGGAAAAACACTGATTTGCGCTGGCTTGTGTGTTGGTCTTGCCTTTTTTAGTGGCTGCAGCCATGCTGATGAAAGCAGCGGCGAAAGCGAATTGTCCGCTCAGGCACCCGCTGATGAAACCGTGCAGGTTGCCTGCGTGGGCGACAGCAACACGGAAGGCTATGGTGCCGAAAGCTACACCGCCTTTCTGGCAGAACGCCTAGGAAGCGGCTATGCTGTCGACAATTATGGCGTCAGCGGCACGACCGCCATGGCCAGCGGCGCCTATCCTTACGCTGAAACGGCGGCCTATGAGGCCAGCCTGGCAGCAGCACCGGATCTTGTTGTGCTCATGTTTGGCACCAACGACACCAGTCGCTCCAGCTGGCATGGCAGCGACGTCTTCGCCGAAGAATACGCCGCGCTTGTGCGCGACTACCGGGAGCTGGAAAGCCAGCCAACCATCTATCTCTGCACACCACCGGCGCCTCACGTCGAAGAATACCCAGGCATGGTCAGTTTTGGCGTGCAGCCAGCTGCTTATGCTGCGGTGAATGAAAGCATTCGCCGCGTTGCAGAGGAAAACAACCTTGCCGTCATCGACATTTATGC
>ERZ1034920.2317-NODE-2317-length-10927-cov-5.893764_pt1 | contig 10927 bp, 7 predicted proteins | sample MGYA00520688_ERZ1034920 | MGnify/ENA primary metagenome ERZ1034920 (study PRJEB33766, sample SAMN09781785) | gut metagenome | biome: gut microbiome | host: Homo sapiens | place: Madagascar | study: EMG produced TPA metagenomics assembly of the PRJNA485056 data...
ACATATGCATCTGCCGGCCACAGGCAAAACTCCTGATTGCCATAAGTAAAATCTTCAGCCGTCCATACAGAATCGTCTTTCAAATACAGCTTGTGATAATCACTTGCTGGGAAATTCGTCGTATCTTCATACTGCTCTTTTGATGTTACATATACTTTTGTTACTACGGCCTGTGTAGCATCAGAATATTCTTTTCTAAATGTATTCTTATTCAGCTTGGTAACTGTAGTTGGAAGATTTATTTCTGCAATCACTTTATTTCTGAATGCATTATCATCAATTGTTGTCAGACCTTCCGGAAGATTTACTGTACATGGATCTGACAGATAATTCTTCGTTGAAAATGCATATGCTCCAATCTCTGTTACAGTTGATGGAATATTAATCTCCGAAAAGTTATTTCCTGCAAAAGCCCGCTGACCAATCTTCGTAATTCCTTCTGGAATCACGATACTCTTCAGATTGGTCATATAGTGTTTTGCATCAGAGCATCCAAATGCCGCTCCCGGAATCTCCGTTAATCCCTTGGAAAGGTTAATCCGTTCCAGACTCAGATTCGTTGCAAATGCACCATTACCAAGAGATGTTACTGTATCCGGCAAGATAACACTTGTCAGATTATTGGTCTGGAATGCACCATTTCCAATCGTTGCAAGTCTGGACGGGAAGGTTACTTCTTTTAATCCATTATCCTGGAATGCAAATGCTCCGACTTTCTGCAGTCCGGCCGGAAGATATACGGAATCAAATCCCTCTGTTGCCGATGCGAACAATCCGTTGCCTCCAGCTTTCGCATCAGCGATTGCTGTAACGTACATACCCTCTTTGGTAAAGTCCGGAATTACCAGGTCTTTATTCGTTGCTCTTTTTGCGATACCAGATTCAGATAATCCTGTTACCGTCTGTCCATCAAATGTAAAGTCATTGACATTCCATGGAAGATCCGGATTCGTAGTATCTTCGGTGCCCTTATTAATCACCAGTCTCTGTACCCATGAATGCTGAGACTCAGTCTCCTTCTTGTCATGGTGGATTCTGTCTTTTACTTCAAATTCTGCATTATCTGCATACATATACACAATACCGGCTGTGTAAGTCTCACCGCCAAGTGTATATGATTTATAGTTGCTTGGTGCTTCATCTGACAGTGCTTCTTTACCAGGATTCCAGAAGAAGGTATCTTTATTAACTACTTCTGTATAGTCTGGAAGTCTGACAGATTTGATCAGGTTTCTCGCAAATGCCATACCATGCATCTCTAACTGGAAATCACAGGTTGTTGGGAAGTTGACGGTTGTGATTCTATTGTTAGCAAATGACTGCGTCTCCAGCCACCAGATGGTCTTTGGAAGCTTCACGGTCGTGAGTTTATTACCAAAAAATGAACTAGATAGACATGCAATCACACCTTCCGGAAGTGTTACAGATGTAAGTTCATTGCCCGAAAATGCATTTTCAGCAATTACAAAATTACCTCTCTTTGTAACCTTTCCATTGGTAACTGTGTCATTGTAGTCTACCATCATTCCTGTAGGGAACTGAACAGATGTAAGCCCCTTCTTCTGGAATGCGTTCGGTGCCACACCTACTACTGCATCTCCCTCATCATCCGTAGCAGGAAGTACCAGATCTTTGTTCTTCTCTAACTTTGCAAGACCTGATTCTGAGAATCCTGCAATCGCTGTTCCTTTGATCACAAAGTCTCTGGAATAGTCACATCCATACAGACGTTTCTCATAAGAAGTGTATGTAAAGTCTGCTGATGTCCATACAGATGCATCCACATCATCACCTGCTGCCTGAACTGCAGGCTTAGCATCCGGATTCGATGTCCCCTCCTCTGCTGCAAGCTCTTCTGTCTCTTCTTCTGTACTCTCTTCCTCTGACTGCTTGTCCTCCTGTACAATCTCTGTATCTTCAGATGCTCCGGTCAGTTCCGCAGCTGATACAGACAGTGCACTGGAAAAAATCATGCACAGACAGAGTAAAAGTGCCAGTAATCGTTTCTTTTTCAATACCTTTTACCTCCTTGTTCTCAACATTCCATTATTAATTGTATTGTATCATTTCTTTCACATTATTGATAATTGGTAATTTTTATATATACCTCTTATTTATAGATGCTATCTATGGTTACAATTCTACAATTTTCGCACTTGCATTTTAGTATTTTTTATGGAATTATATAATATATCTATAGAAATACAGGAGATTTTATTATGAAGTTTTTAACTCAGAAACGTACGGCAGTTATCCTGATTATCCTGTCTATGGTAACCGGATTACTCATGTTCAGTTATAGCCGGAGTCTGATGTGTTACTGGATCTTCGGACTGGGATTTGGATTTATTTTGCAGAAGTCTCATGTGTGTTTTGTATCTGCTGCAAGTGACCCATTCCTGTCAGACTCTACCGATCAGTTCCGCGCTATATTAATAGGTATACTTGTTGCTTCTTTCGGAATATCAGCAATCAAGTATCTGTCAGGTGGTATCTATGACACTTTAGGTGTTTCCGCAGTAAGTCTTCCATTAGTAATCGGTGCTTTCATCTTCGGAATCGGCATGGAACTGGCAGGATGTTGTTGTTCAGGTATGTTTATCCGCATGGGTGAAGGTTATTCTGTACATCTGATCACATTTATATTTGTAATTCTTGGATACACCTTTGCTAATACGCATTATAATGCCTTGTGGGCACCGCTTGTACAAAAGGCACCTGCCATCTTCTTACCGGACAAGCTTGGCTGGGGACCAGGTGTTGCTCTCAATATTGCATTTTTGCTGATTTTTTATATAATAGCAGTAAGGAAAGATAAACAGCCAGCGTCTACTGAGAATACATCTTATTTAAAAGGAGCTGTCTGCCTGGGTATTTTAAGTATCATTCATGTAATCGTCCTTAAGACACCTTGGTCTGTATCCGGTGCATTCTACTGGATCGAGAACAGCACCAGATGCCTGTTTGGCGGCTGTCTGAACACGCTGCTAAACTGTAAGTCTTCCATCGTCGTTGCTGTCGGAACGAATCTGCGTAATCTGGGCTTGCTGATAGGATCTATGATCTCTATCCTGCTCAGTTCTCAGTTCAATTTCCGTAAGATACATTCCAAACAGCAAGTGATAAAATCGATCATAGGCGGCTCTCTCATGGGATATGGCGCATGTATCGCCGGAGGATGTAATATTACAGCATTTTTCATAGCAGCATCTTCGCTGTCATTATCCGGCTGGATATTTATGATCATGATGCTTGCCGGTGCATTCACTGGTATCAAGCTGTTATACAAATTTGTATGAGGATTTAACTATGAAGATTTTTACAAAGTTCAAAGAGTTGTTTGCTCATTCAGCCACACAGCGGAAAGAACGAATGGTTATCATTACCACATTACTCTGTTTTGCAATTTCCGGCATTGCACTGCCTCAGATAAAGGCTCAGGAAGGTACTTTACTTGATGCCTCTACTGTACAGCAGGAGCAGAACACTGAGGATTCCGATTCTTCCAGTTCGCTGAAGGAGAAAAAAGAAGAACAGAAAAAAGAACCCGAAGAACAGAAAGAAGAAGAGACATCAGAGGAAGAAAAAGAAGAATCCAAAGAGGAAAAAGAGTCTTCTACCGACAAGAAAGAAGCAGAGAAAAAAGAGTCAGAAAAGAAAGCTTCAGAAGATAACACTGCTGCTAATAACGGATCTTCTTCTTCATCCAATAATTCCGGAAGTACTCCAGCAGCACCTGCTCCTCAGCCGGAAAAGGTATGGGTTCCGCCGGTATACAAAACTGTCCATCACGATGCTGTATATAATACAGTAACCGTAGTTGTCTGCAATTACTGCGGTGCCGAATTTGGTTCAGCCGGAGAATTCCAGGTACACAAAGATGCCAACGGCGGATGAGCGGGCTTGCACACGACTTGCAGGTATGTAAGTAAACAAGTCCTGGTTCAGGATGCCTGGGATGAACAGGTACTCGTCCAGGAAGGCTATTACAAATAGCACATTGAATCATCAGGATGTTAAAAGGAGACGCAACTCTCACGAGTCGCATCTCCTTTCTTTCTGCTTTTATCTCTATAATCTTTCTATCTTACTGCACTCCTAATCCCTTGGCCACCAGTGTAATAAAATCCTGTACATTGGTTACCATGGTCGTCGCACATAAGCTTCCCCTGTCAAGAAGCTTGTTAACCACAAATTCATCGATATCAATCGTATACAAATACACCGGACGAATCGTGCCATCCTCAAGCACCCGGAATGACGGCGTCATATTACCGGTTGCTATAGTATGAAGCATGGTCGCCATACAAATTACTGTCGTTGCATTACGCACTAAACCTCTCATAGCATCCGCCGCATCATAGACATTACCGATCACTTCCGGAAGCGGTCCATCATCACGGATAGATCCTGCCAATACAAATGGTACATTGTGCTTAACGCAGCTACAGATAATGCCATCATCCAGCTTGTAATCTTCAATAAACTGCGGGATGGATCCGCTTCTTCTTACTTTGTTCAACACATCCAGATGATTATAATGACCATTCGGCTGTGACTCCTGCGTATAAATGTCCTGTCCCAGCGCTGTATGCAACAATGCCCCTTCCAGATCATGTGTCGCAAGTGCATTGCCCGCCAGCACGCCCTGCGCATATCCATTCTCAACCAATGCCTGCATAGCTGCTCTTGCATCCGCATCAAATGCAAATGCCGGTCCCATTACCCAGACTACCTTTCCGCCATTCTCCTTTTCATACTTTAACAATTCAAATAACTTATCATAATCTCTTGCATAAGAAGTCTCACGGCTTCTTCCCTGACGGAATACAAACTGATCATCCAGCTTTGCCCCCGGTTCTTCAAAACCATGGCAGTGCATATAAATGCCTTCCTCACAACGTTCTGTTCTGCCTGTGATTACACGGTCACCCTTTTTCAGGTTCCGTGCCTCTACAACTGCAAGATGTCCATCCTCGCAATACACGACACAGGAGTCCATGCGACTTTCTTCCGCAAGTTTCCACTTTCCGTCTATTTTAAAATATTCAGGATACATGGATGTGCTGTGAAAATTCTCCGGCGCAACGCCATCCTTCTCCGCTGCTTCATACTTTGCGTCAGGTGCATTTACAAACAAATCCTGACTGAAGTCCGGATGTCTGTACTCTGGCATTTCAAATCTGTTCATCATATTTCCTCCTTTGCTGTCGTTCCTCTTTGCAGTTATTTCTTTACATGAAGATCCATACTTCCAGATCGGAAGCCTTCCAAATCCACTGTAATATAATCATAGCCCAGATTTTTTAATTTTGCAACAATCTGCTCACAATGCTCCAACAAACGAGGCATCTCGTTCACATCCACTTCGATTCTTGCAACATCATTATGAATACGCAGACGCACATTGTAGAATCCCAGACTTCTGACAAATGCCTCTCCCTCGTCTACCTTTCTCATAGCCTCATACGAAATACGTGTTCCATACGGAAATCTGGTTGCAAGACATGGCATAGACGGCTTATTCGATACGGATATGCCCAGCTCTCCTGCCAGCTTTCTGACCTCTGCCTTCGTCATTCCCGCTTCCGCTAAAGGACTGTGAATGCCAAGTTCACGGATTGCCCGAAGACCCGGACGATATACATGAAGGTCATCTTCATTGGTTCCTTCCATCATGGCAGATACGCCAAGCTTCTCACCCTCTTCTATCAGATTACGAAACAGATATTTCTTACAGCGATAGCAGCGATCCACCGGATTATCCAGAATATCCGCACCTTTCAGTTCATCAATCTCAAGTACCCGAAATTCTGCTCCGATCTGCTCTGCGGTCGCTCTCGCATCCTCTACTTCTCCCATCGGATGAAGCATTGTATGCATCATAATACCATACACTTTATGTCCGGTTTCCACAGCCGCCTGCACCGCAAGCTTCAGAATCAGACTGCTGTCCACGCCTCCCGAAAATGCAACCAGTACATCTCCCTGCGCATATACAAGCATCTGCTTCTGTAATTTTTCTTTCTTCTCTTCATATGTCATGTCACATATCCTCCTGCCATCATTTTCTGTCATAGTGACCATATCCTAATCCTGTTCTGTTTAAATTTATTTCTTTACCGTATCCGCTGCAGCACTTGCTATGCGCCATGCCTCCTGGAATGACATATTATGCGTCTTACAAAGTTCTGACACACTGGCATATTCCGGATAAGCCCGAACCTCTTCTCCGATCCGACATACCTTAACCTGCACTCTTCCATATGGTGTATCTATCTGCTGAATCTCTCTGGGAAGCACCGTGCGTTCCATACGACATCTTCGTATTCCAATCGTCGTAGTGTTGCGAAACAGCACATTCTGCAGTTGCTCAATATCTGCTTCACGGCAGATAATATTGATTTGAACCGCCGGGCGGTTCTTTTTCATATAAATTGGCGTATAGTATACATCTCGTGCACCTGCTTCAAAAAGCTCATCCATTACAAAGCCAAGGACTTCTCCACTGCAATCGTCCAGATTGCTCTCGAGACGCCAGATTGTATCTGCTGACTCTGCGCTTCCACTCTCTAACAGCATTGCGCGCAGCACACCAGTACCCTCATATTCTCTTTTCCCAGCACCCATTCCAATCTTCACGATACGACAGGTCTGCGGTAACTTGTCTGATGTACGTACTGCTGCCACAATCGCAGCTCCTGTCGGTGTCACCAGCTCTCCCTGCACACCTGTCGGCTTCAAAGTAAGTCCATGCGCCTGTGCGATATTAACTACCGCCGGAACCGGTACTGGAATAATGCCATGCTGACAGAGAATAGAGCCCTGACCTTCACACAGAAACGGTACAATCACTTCCGTGATATCCAAATTATCCAGACATACTGCCACTGCAAGAATATCCACAATAGAATCTACTGCTCCTACCTCATGGAAATGCACCTGATCTGCAGGTACTCCATGTGCTTTCGACTCCGCCTCTGCAAGTATCCGGAAAATACGGACAGCAGTCTCCTTTGCACGTTCTGTCATATCTGCCTGTTCAATAATATGTAATATCTCATGTAGTCCACGATGTTCATGATGATGTCCATGATCGTGATGATGCTCGTGACTGTGGGCATGGTGATGATGTTCGTGTGTGTGCACACTACCATCTTCATGTACATGCTCATGGCTATGATCATGGTCATGTATGTGCTGATGATCATGCCCATGCAGATACTCCATATCATGGTCATGGTTCTCATGTTCCGCATCCAATATTACATCAAAATCACAGACATCTAATCCTGACTTTACTTTTCTTGTAACTGCTATCTCAAAGCCTCCCACCGGAAGGCTTGCAAGTGCTTTTCTTAATATCTGCTCGTCTGCCCCCAGATCCAGCAATGCTGCAACCGTCATATCACCGCTGATTCCAGAATAGCATTCCAAATATAACTGTCTATTCATTCTGTCCACCTATAACCTTTATTTTACTGCAAGCCGGTTGATCTGTGTTGCCATATATCCGGCTCCATATCCGTTATCAATATTTACCACAGCAATTCCATTTGCGCAGGAATTGATCATAGTAAGAAGCGCCGATAATCCGTGCATACTCGCACCATAGCCAACCGAAGTCGGCACTGCGATCACCGGATTGCTCACCAGTCCACCGATTACACTTGCCAATGCGCCTTCCATTCCGGCTACGGCTACCACACAATTCGCTTCCTGAACGGTATCAAGCTGCGCTAATAATCTATGCACACCGCTGACACCCACATCGTAAATCCGATCTACATTTGCGCCAAAAAACTCTGCTGTCTGTGCGGCTTCTTCTGCTACCGGAATGTCCGCCGTACCAGCACTGCAGACAGCAATTTTTCCTACACGTTCTTTATCTTCTTTTTCGATTTTCAAAATATGAGAAATTGGATCATACACGACCTGCGGAAGCACCTGTTTTACAATCTCATACTGATGCTCACTTGCCCGTGTTCCGAATACTTCTCCATTTTCATCATACAATTTCTGATAAATGGATGCCAGAAATTCATCCGGCTTACCACTGCAATACACAACTTCCGGAAAGCCGGAGCGGATCTCCCTGTGCGAATCCAGCTTGGCATAGCCCATTTCTTCATACGGCTGCTTCCGCAAATGCTTCTCCGCTTCCTCTATCTCTATTGTTCCATTTTTCACCTGTTCAAGTAACTCTTTCACGTTCATTTGTCATTTCCTGCCTTCCATCTATCTTATCATATTTTTCTTCTAAAATAAAATAAGATTGCACTTTATGCGCAATCTCCGCGCGCACTTTACGTACACGCCGCGCTTATAGGGAATGCACCTTATGGCATGGTACAATCCCGATCAGCTCCGTATCATATTACATCTGGAGGGATGCATTATGGTTTTCATCTCATATTTGTAAACTGTACAAGCGCGAACTATATTTTTTTAATAATGATCTGTTCCGGGTAAGGCGTGTACAATCGGGGTAGTACACACCCCCGCAGATCATAATTAACACTATTAAGGTCAGTCTAAACTCCCGCCTCTGCTTCTTCTGTCACATTCGTCTTTTTTTTAAAAAGGAATGATAATTTTGTCTCAGCAATAATAATTGCCAGGAACATCAGTGTAAATCCTGTTACAGAACGGACAGTCAGCTGCTCGTTGAAGAAAATTACACCAAATACAATACCAAAGATATTCTCAAAGCTCAGAATGATAGACACACTGGTCGGATCTTCTGTCTTCTGCGCGATAGTCTGTAACAGGAAGCAGAGTCCGGAACAGATCAGTCCAAGATACAGAACACCTGTGATCGCTGAGCTGTTCCACTGGATAGAAGATACATCTTCCAACGTCAGTGTATATACCCATGCAAGTACTGCACATACCATAAACTGCAACATCGTAATCAATACCGGATCCTTATCCTCGCCCCATTTAGCGATTGCAATAATCTGTGATGCCCAGAATACTGAACTAAGGATGGAAATGCTGTCTCCAAAACTAATGCTGAATCCGCCCGCTACAGATACCAGAATAATACCTACTGCACACATAACAGCTGCAATGATATTGAACTTGTCCGGTCTCTTTCTCAGCACTAGCCAACCGAGAAACGGTACGAATACACAGTATGCAGATGACAGGAAATGACTCTTTCCAGGCATCTCAAGCATTACGCCAACAGTCTGTGTAAAATATGCACAGAACAGACATAATCCGATAATGATACCACTCTTGATATACTCTTTATTTAATTGTTTCAATTTTTTATTATTGACGATGGCAAGTGCGATACTTGCAATTGTAAAACGCATTGCAAGCAGTGTTCCTGCCGGCAGATAATCTGTAGAACCTTTGATCACTACCATTGAGCTTCCCCAAGCTACGGCAACGAACAACAATGCAAGTTTACCAAGTATTCCCTTTTTCGTTTTCACATTAAACCTCCAAAAAACTCTCTCAGACGGAGACAACTGCTCCATCCGCTCTCAGACAAAGACTACTTCATTACGCCAAGTCCTTTTGCTACCAGTGTAATAAAATCCTGTACGTTTGTTACCATTGTGGTAGCTGACAAACTTCCTCTGTCAAGCAGTTTATTCACTACGAACTCATCTGCATCAACGGTGTAAAGGTATACCGGACGGATAGTTCCATCTTCCAGCACACGGAATGAAGGTGTCATATTACCGGTTGCAATCGTATGAAGCATGGTTGCAAGACAGATAACTGTTGTAGATTTACGAACCAGACCTCTCATAGAATCTGCCGCGTCATATACATTACCGATTACTTCCGGCAATGGTCCGTCATCACGGATAGAACCGGCAAGTACGATCGGTACATTATTCTTAACGCAGCTGCAGATGATTCCGTCATCCAGATTGTAATCGTCAATAAACTGTGGAATAGATCCGCTTCTTCTTACTTTATTCAGTACGTCTAAGTGATTGTAATGTCCGTTTGGCTGAGATACCTGTGTGTAAATGTCCTGTCCAAGTGCTGTATGTAACAGCGCACCCTCAAGGTCATGTGTAGCCAGTGCGTTACCAGCTAACAATCCCTGTGCATATCCGTTCTCTACCAGTGCCTGCATGGCAGCTCTTGCATCTGCGTCAAATGCGAAAGCAGGTCCCATTACCCAGATGATATTTCCGCCATGCTCTTTCTCGTATTTCAACAGTTCGAACAGTTTATCATAATCTCTTGCGTAAGACGTTTCACGGCTTCTGCCCTGGCGGAATACAAACTGATCATCCAGCTTTTCGCCCGGTTCTTCGAATCCATGGCAGTGCATGAAAATACCATCTTCGCATCTCTCTGTTCTTCCAAGAAGCACTTTATCACCTTTCTTGATATTTCTTGCTTCCACTACTGCAAGATGTCCGTCATCACAGAGAACTACACAGGAATCCATACGGCTTTCTTCTGCAAGTTTCCACTCTCCATCAATCTTGAAGTATTCCGGATACATAGATGTACTATGGAAATTCTCCGGTACTACTCCATCCTTCTCGGCCGGCTCATACTTAGCATTCGGTGCATTTACAAACATTTCCTGTGTAAAATCCGGATGTGTAAATTTTGGCATTTCAAATTTTGTCATTTCGTTTTCCCTCCTGAAATTTGATCTGCTAAAACTTTAACACATCCTATCCCCCGGGGTGGGACATTTTCCATCAAAAAAAAAGTACTTTAATTGGATAATATGATTATAAAAACACATTTTTTGCGGGTTTTTTTATGCCATTCGCACAAATTTTGCGGGTTAAAATACAATAAAAGGAAGCTATAACGTCCATTATGTATTTTTAATCCCCTGAAAGCGCATAGTTGCGCGGAATTTGCCAGGTGTGATATGACGAATCATGATAAAATTACGCGACAATGTCTTTTCCGTATTATATCCAACTTCCAT
>ERZ1034920.2330-NODE-2330-length-10885-cov-12.072853_pt1 | contig 10885 bp, 11 predicted proteins | sample MGYA00520688_ERZ1034920 | MGnify/ENA primary metagenome ERZ1034920 (study PRJEB33766, sample SAMN09781785) | gut metagenome | biome: gut microbiome | host: Homo sapiens | place: Madagascar | study: EMG produced TPA metagenomics assembly of the PRJNA485056 data...
ATGGCGTCCTTGATACTCATACCAAAAGGAGAGCCTTCAGGACCAGAGTTATCAATATCTTGATTTCTAATAACATCCAGCATCTCAAAGAGATGATTCATCTTATCCTCGATACTTTTAAACTGAAGCAGGTAAGCTCGCACCAACTTCATCACATGAGTAAATTTCATATCATCTCCAGCTCTGATTAAGTCGAAATCATGTTTAGAAACGCCATACACCTTCTTCAATTTTTCTTGGGTAACATGAGTACCTTTTTCAGACAAATCCTTAAATACATCAAGAAAAAATGTTCCAATTCTCTTCAGTACTCCTTTTTCATCATCTTTTTTTTTGTTGTCATTTTTAATTTTGTTTTATTTTATTGTTTATTCGTTAAATACCCCCTCTCATCTTCATTCTGTTTGCAAAGGTATACAATTTCTCCGGATTATTGACATTTTCCCCCGAACCATCTGTGAATTTTCGTAAATTTTAGACAGAAATCTCTTTAAGTTTGTTAAATATCAACTATTTTCCACCCAAAAATTGGGGTGAAGGCATGGTGAATCTCGCCGGAAAAAACTACTTTTGCAACCGAGTTCAAGCCCGAGTGACCGCTGATTCGAGAGTGTGATGTGAACCCTAGGGTCCAGAACTTTTGTATATACAGCGTGTTATAAAGGTAAATGAAATGAATATCAGGGTTTTACATAGAGGTTTTTAGTATCGAAAAACTAGTTTTTTGAGACCAAGCCTTCACATCACAGCCTTGCATTCACAGAAAAAATGGCCGACCGAAGAGGCAAAATTCTCCAGCCGACTACGAAATAATTTACAATCTAAAAACTCTAGCGTATGAACCAAACGCAGAACGACGCCGTGATGCCGTCACTATTCGCATCACTCAAGAGCACCGAGAGCATGCCTCTCGCCAGTAGAGAAGACTTGGAGCGACTTATCACAAAAGACTCCCTGGTAAGTTCACTAACCATGGCCTATCGCAAGAGAATGGCCATCAGCAAGAGCTATGCCGACGAGCTCAAGCCTCTAGGCCCTGCCATCTCTGCCTCACTGCAGTATGACGGCAGAGGCAGAACCCTCGACAACGTGAAGGCGGAGACCCGAATGATTGCCCTGGACTACGACATCCATGATGCCTCGGCTGAACAGATTGAAAGCATGTTCAATGCTGCATGCCAGTCGGCCTATGCCCTCGCCGTCTACCACACCATCAGCGGACAGGGTATCCGCATCATCGTGGGATACGACAGAGCCGAGAACTGCGACCTCACCATCGTGGAACTCTTCAACGCCATGATCAGAAAGGCCATCGGCTTCTACAACACCCTGCTCGACTGGGAGGCTGACCAGCAGGCCACCGACATCGGCAGACTCTGCGGTCTTGCCCACGACCCTGCTGCCTACTTCAACTGGAATGCTATCCCCCTGAAGCTCACTCCCGGCGAACTGAAGGATACCCAGGAACGCATCAAGAACGAGAAGAAGAAAAACAAGGGCGGCAGACCTAAGAGCAGCAAGACCCGCAAGAAGAAAGCCGGCTACACCCCTAGCATCGAGGAGGCAGCTCCCCACATCAAGGTGATGATTGAGAGCTGGGGCAGAAGATTCGAGGAGCATCAGCACAACGAGTATGTTACCAGCTTTGCCTACTGCTGCCTGAAATACGGCATCGAGGAGGAGAAGGCACTGCAGTATGCCACCTCCGAGTTCTCGCAGCAGTATGCCGAGACGGCTAGCGTGGTGAGAAGTGTGTACAAGAACCATGGCGAACTTGCCGGCAAATGGCACTTCTACTCCAAGGGCGAGGGCTATCCGGCTCAGGCCACGCTGAAGCTCATCAGACAGTGGCTCGACCAGAACTACGAGTTCGTTCACAACATGGTTACCGGCAAGTATCAGGTGGTGAGCCGCATGGTGAAGGATGCCAAGTACCTGAAGTATACCGATGTGAGCGACGACATCCTGCACTCCATCTGGATGGAGATGGACCTGAAGGGCATCCATACCAGTGTGCAGAAACTGGGGGATATCGTGACCAGCGACTACAGCCAGCCTTTCAATCCGCTGGATCACTATCTGCGCAGTCTGCCGAAGTGGGATGGGCAGACGGATTACATCAGGGAGTTTGCCATGCGAATCACGGTGGAAGACCGCCCCGAGTATTGCCACACCCAGGAGGAGTTTGTGGAATATTTCCGAAAGTGGTTCGTGTCGATGGTGGTGGCATGGGTGAATCCTCACTTCGTGAACCAGTCGATGCTGATTCTGGTGGGCAAGGGCGGCATCTACAAGACCACCATTCTGGGTGCCCTGCTCCCTCCATGCCTCAAGACTTACTATCTGAACGACAGTACCAGCAACTATCTGGACAAGGATGCCATGGAGGCTCAGGCTACCAAGGCTAGTGTGAACCTGGATGAGTTTGAGGCGATATTCGGCAGAAACCTGAGTGCCTTCAAGAGCAACATGACCAAGGAGGTTTTCTCCTTCCGTCGCCCTTACGACAAGTACCGGTCTGAGCTGGAGCACCGTGCTTCGCTCTGCGGAACGAGCAACCAGCAGCACATCATCACCGATGTGGAGAACCGCCGTTTCTCGCCATGGATTGTTACCAAGATTGTGAGCCCTAGAGAGAAGGCCATCAACTACGAGGGTCTCTACTCTCAGGCTTTGGCTCTGGGTCAGAGTGTATCGAAGGGCACCCGAGAGGATGGCTGGGTATACTGGCAGACTTTCGAGGATGTGGAAAAAATGCGTAAGCACAATCGCCTCTTCATGGTTTCCAACTTTGCAGAGGAGCAGATATTGCGTTTTTTTCGTATCCCGGATGAATCAACAGAGCCCAGGTTCATCAAGTCGGTTACCACAGCAGAGATCATGGAAAAGATCTGCACCAACCCTGCCCTGCGCCAGAACATGTCGAACCAGAGCATCGGCAGCATCATGGCGAGGCTTGGTTTCAAGAGTGAGCACCGACGTACGGGAAATTTTTGGCTCGTGGTGGAAAAGAGCGGGGCGGAAGTGGCGCAGTATTCGAACTACAATCCGAACTACCCTAACCCGTGATTCTATCTAAGTCACTGGGATTTTTATCTAAGTCACTGGGGATTCTATCTAAGTCACTGAGGATTCTATCTTAGTCATTTCTGAATCCGAAACAAGTTAGAGAGTATGCAAAATCAAAATAGCAAGAGAGCCATCGCTCGTCTCTACTTTCCTGATACCAAACCAAGGAGTGCCGAAAAGCACTTGATGATTTGGATCAAGCAATGCAAGGGACTCATGGAACTGCTTCAGGCAGAAGGTTACAAGAGTTGCAACAAGTTGTTTACTCCGAGGCAAAAGGAGTTGATTTTTGAATATTTGGGGGATCCGTAAGGGTTCCCCAAACTTTTTTCATGTTTTTTTAGATTTTTTTTTGCGAAAGTTCACGAAAGTTCAGAGTGAGTAGAAAAAAAGCCGTATCTTTGCATCGTAATTCAGAAGGAGATGCATCAACTGGAGAGTTACTAAAACTAAATTAACTAACAATTTTAACGCGAAAGGGAAAAAGTATGATTCAAGTAGTATTGAAACAGAACAAGAACAAGAAGATGCCGAATGCGTATGGTTTGTACTACGCATATCCAGTGGTTAACGAGACTTATGATCTCGACAAGTTGGCAGAGCACATGTCGTCACACAACACCCCCTTCTCAAAAGGTGCCATCAAGGGCATGCTTACCGATGCCGTGAATTGCATCAGAGAGTTGAATTTGCAGGGCATTGCCGTGAAGATCAACGACCTGGCGATCTTCAGCTTGGGCATCAAGAACAAGATGGGTGCCAAGAGCATTGGCGAGTGGTCGGCAGCCAAGAACATTGCCGGAGTGAAGTCGAGAGCCCGCGCCACGGGTAACTTGATTTCTGCCAGCTTGAACCTCGATGCCACTATCAAGAGAGTGGATAAGGGTGTGATTGTTATTGATGGCGGCGGAACTGATGGCGGCGGTTCGAATGGTGGAGGCAATACTCCATCGGGAGGATCATCAACGGGTGATAACACTTCGGGAGGAACCGGCAAGGACGATTCAGGCACCACTGGCGGCGGCAGCGGATCTGACAGCGACAACGAGCACATCGTATTGTAACCAGGGTTTTGTAAATTCGGCATTGTAACCAGGTATTGTAACATCAAAAAAAGGAAAGGGATAACAAATGAAGAGAGAGACTATCAAGAAAGTGATTAATTTTACCATCACGGTATTGACTGCCATCATCAGCGCCTTCTGTGTACAGAGTTGCAAGGGCTTGTAAATGATGTGAGATGGCGTGAGAAAGGCCTTGAGTGAAAGGCTTGAGCGAGAAGTCCTTGAGAAAGGTCAAGAGAAAAAGAACACTAAGTTGAACCATTAAAAAAAAGAAGAAGAAAATGAAATGTAAAAGAACTATCAATTTGATTGTAGTGCATTGCAGCGCTACCCGTGTGAACCAGAACTTCAGCATTGAGGACCTGGAGGCGTGCCACAAGGCTCGTGGCTTCGCAGAGATTGGTTACCATTATTACATCACCAAGGACGGCACCCTGTATCCTGGCCGCCATGAGGACAAGGTGGGTGCTCATGCCCGTCACTACAACCAGCATAGCATTGGTATCTGCTACGAGGGTGGCTTGGACAAGAATGGTCATCCTGCGGATACGCGCACCGAGGCGCAGAAGATTACGCTGGAGGAGCTGCTGTATTCTCTGGCTCAGGATTATCCTGATGCCACAATTCTGGGCCATCGCGATTTGCCTGGTGTCAAGAAGGAGTGTCCTTGCTTTGATACCAAGGCATGGCTCAAGGAAATTGATTTCCATCTGTAGATGAGATTCTAGCTGTAGAGGATAGTATCATTATAGGTTAAAAAAATTGAGGTGCATTGCAAGAGAAAGACTTCTTGCGATGCACCTCTTTTTTATATCCGCTAGAATAGAGTTTTACTCAAATCCACACAATTAATAGCCACAACAAAAGTACTATTTTTTAAATCTAATCTGCAAGTTTAGTTTCACATAAGCACAACCATCACTTCCTCTATAAACACTACCAAAGTCATAACGACTCCTACTTGCTCGTTCAAAACGAGTGTTATTATAAAGATAGTCTTCCACATCATTACGATTGTAGAAATGATAGCAAACGATCTCACCATCCTTGCGCACAACAAGATAACCACCATTGGCATCATATCTGCCAGTCCATTCCTTGGCAGATGTCATGCCAAGTGCAGTATCAAGGAGTAAAACTTTCATCTTGTGGGCATAAAAAGCCTCCACATCATTGCCATTAAAACCAAATGGATTATGCTTGGCTACCTCTGCAACACATTCCTTGATAGACGATTTGGAATTTGGCAAACTATCTATCAACAAACAATTTGCTACAAATTGCGGCATACAACTATCCAAGAACAAAAGATTGTTCTTGAAGATAGGATGCTCAATATCGCTATACTCCAAGTTACATCCTTTACCCAAAATAGCTTCCATCCTTGCAAGATGTCCCTCAATTGCATTGATTCTCTCAATATCAACATCGCTGAGTTCCATGCCAACAACCTTATACGTGATATTAGTTGGCACTCCTGCATTTAAAAGAGTAGATGGACTACCTAATTGAGACTTGATACTAAATCCCAAAAGTGGAGTCATATTAGTGCGAAAGTCGTGAATGACAATATGGATGTCAGCTTTGTCCTTTGATGGTGCTTTTAGCTTTGTACAACCAACCTCTTTCATAAAAGATTCAGTCCCAGGGATTGCGAAAGTACGTTTATTTGCCCCTTTAATTTCTGCGAGTAATTTCGAAGATTCTTCCAAGAATTTATTCATGGATATTCTTGCAAATTCGCAGCCATCTTCATTAACTACAACTATATGTTGGTCAGTATCGGGCTTATACTCATATCTCTTACTTTCTTCACGAATAACATTGAGAATAGGATAGTACAAATCCAACTTGTTCATATCGGCATCGCCTGCATGAACCTTTCCTTCTCCTAATAATTTGAAAAGAGTGTATATTTCGCTCCATTCACCTTTATTTCCCGATGTAGCCATGTTCATTTAAAGTTTTAAGTAACTGACTTGCTGTAGCCTGTATAGCAGGGACTGCAACACTATTTCCAAATTGCTTGTATGCCGAAGCATCAGCAACCACTATTTTAAAATTATCTGGATAACCTTGCAATCGCGCCCATTCCCTAGGGGTCATCTTGCGCCATCCTTGTTTATTCACTTCGCCTTTTATTCGGGTTGTTGGTGTCAAATCCTTTTGACGGAAGTCTATAACAAGATTACACTCTCTTCCCATGCCCCCTACAACTATAGCATGCGCAATACCATCATCTGGAATTATATCATAGCCAAAGCCATGTCCTTTAGCTTCATGGCGAGCTTTGTGTCGTATCAGAGTGTCTATATACGTTGTAGAAAGGTAGTACTTGGCCGGGACAGGATTTTCTTCTCTAACATCAAGCCACTTTTTGGTAACTTCTTTCTGTATTGGATAAGAGAAATCCTCTTTTTTAATACCAAGGTCTTTCCTAAAACCTACGATGTAAATTCTTTCACGATGTTGTGGTACCCCAAAGTACATAGCATTAACTATCTCTGGTGGTGGTACAATATACCCAACTTCATTCAAAGTATTTAAAATCGTCTTGAATGTTTTACCTTTGTCATGAATGACAAGTCCCTTAACATTTTCAAGGAAGAAAGCCTTAGGTTGATACCTGCGAAGTATTTCTGCAACATCAAAAAACAAAGTACCTCTTGTTTCTTCGAAGCCTAAGCGTTTTCCTGCAAGAGAGAAAGCTTGACATGGAAAGCCTGCACAAAGAATATCAAATCCTTTAGGGATTTTGTTCTTTGTACTCTCTTTCGTTATATCACCAAAAGGCACATCACCATAATTTGCGTAATATGTTTTTTTGGCCTGTTCATCCCACTCTGAAGAAAAAACACATTGTCCACCCAGATTTTGAAAAGCCATTCTAAAACCACCTATGCCTGCAAATAAATCAATAAATGTGAACTTGGGATTTTGGGGAGCTTGGAATGGAGCTTGGAACAAATCAGGGAATAAGTACCCTTGGAGTGCCGCCGACGAATCTCCAACAAAGCTAAAGTCCTTTGGTTTCTTTTGCTGTTCTCCCTTTACAAATTCATACCATAAATCTAATATGCCCTTTGCTTGTTGTTCGTAAGGCATATTTACATTTGTATTTTTAAGTTGCAAATAATGAGTTATTAAAGCAGCTTGATCAATAAAAGGAATGATATTCCCTTCTTCATCAAGTGTTTCTTCTCCGTATATCTGCACCTTATCTGCTCGTTTTTTACAAAAATCGAACAAAGAAAAGCTATTGTTTATTTTTGTCATTTTCTATTTATCTTTTGAGGCATGAAAATCATTTCTTCTACATCTACATTCATTACCTACTCATTCAGAATGCAAAGATAGTGAATTATTCTCATTTAATTGCCTAAATATATTTTTTTAACTCAATATTTTGCACTTCTATTGAGAGCTTACCAGATACAGATATCACCTTTGAAGATGAAAAGAAACCGATATTTAGAACCTTTCACTGTATGCACTTAACTTTATAAGATGCTGTCGATAAGTTTCAAAATCCGAGTAAGGAGGAATTGTCCAACATAATTTTTGCGCATCAGTCGCATTGAAATACCCCATCCAATAATCATCGAAAACATCTTCGCCAAATGGAGCAAAGATACCTTGACCAGCAAGAAGTTTACAGACATTTGTTATACTACCAATACTTCTGGTATTATCACAAATAGGCTTATCACTGGCTATTTTCCATTTAGGCTGTACGAAGAAAATAAAATTCTCAATCACAGAATTTATGGCATACATATTATCCTCAACGTCAGCCCAATGCTTATAAAGTATTCCCAAAACGAGGTGGGATGCATAGTCGTTATAGCTATGATCCATTCCTATAACAGAATTTCGTTCACGGAAATATCCTCTATAAGAGCCTAAAGCTAAACTATTGGTTTTATCATCCTGATAATAACCAGACCTAATATCCACCGCAAACAAATGTCCTTCATCATCTCTGAAAGTTAAGTCTGGATAATAATTCTGATTTGAAGACAATTCTATCTCTAAACCTTCGTTCTTGGCAAAACCTGCCAATTTCGAGATAAGATGCGTTTTCATGAACTCAAGAGGCAACCTTTGCAGCCTGGGATTATCGCAAACTTTCTTATAGATATCAATGAATCCCTTGACAACCCAGTCGCCACTGTCTGTCTCTAAGAAGCTTTTATATGTTGCAACCTCTTTTGCAAGGAGGTCAAAAAATATCTCTTTAGTCATACAATTCTACATTTTATTCTAAATATTCGCCAAAGGTACATCTTTTATTTGAAACATGCAAGAAAACAAGAGAAAAGTTTCGAAAAAAATGTTGTTAGGGAACTAGTAGAACAGAATAAAGATGTAGATAATAGTATCATTCAAGGTAAAAAATAGAGGTGCATTGCAAGAGAAAGACTTCTTGCGATGCACCTCTTTTTTATATATAGAAAAAATCCCGCTAGGCGATTGCATTCCGCCAGGCAGAACTTTATCTAATTACTTTCACTTCACCATTCTTCGCAATCTTTACGATGCTGGATGGCTGGTGAGGCTTGTGCTCCTGGCGACGGGTCCAGCATACGTAATCCACGGCATTCAGAATCTCTTCGGAAATGTCACGGTAGTTCTGGGCTGCCGGCTCGCCACTTACATTGGCACTCGTGCTCACGATAGGCTTCTGGAAACGGTAGCAGAGCTGCTTGCTGAACTCCTCGTAAGTTACTCGCATCGCCAGGCTGCCATCCTCGGCTACCAGGTTATGAGCCACGCCATTGGCATCATCCAGGATGATGGTGGTAGGCTTCACCGGCATCGCTGCATCAATGAAATCCCACGCCACCTGAGGCACGTTGCGGAAATAACGCGCCATGCGGTCAGCTGAATCAATGAGACAAATCAGCGCCTTGGAATCATCACGCTTCTTAATCTCGTACACCTTCTTCACAGCCTCCGGATTGGTGGCATCACAACCGATGCCCCATACGGTATCTGTAGGATAGAGAATCACTCCACCCTTTCGCATGCATTCCACTGCATTCTTAATATCTTCTTCTCTGGTCATATTACTATGATTACTATGAATTAAAAATTATCTTCCTGGCTCTTCAGGCACTCATAATAGGCGATGTCCTTCATGCCGTTGAGGAAGGCGGCGGCATCCATGCGCTTCTTGCCCGAAAGCTGCAGCTCCTGGATGTTGAGCCAATTATCAAGACACGCTACCTGCAACTTCTTCTCGAAGATTCTCAAAGAACCTACTGGTGCTGCGCCACGAGGTTCTTCAGACTGCTGGGTCTTGAAAATCTTCAACACCTGAACCTTCTCCACACTCTTCTTCTGCGCAGGATGAGACGTAGCCTCTGGCATCTCGCCATCCGTATCCTCAAAGATAACCACTGGTGCCTTCTTCTTGATTTCTGTCCAGGCTCCAGGATATGGCGAAAGACCACGTACGAAATCGTGAACCTGCTTGGCTGGCTTGTGGAAATCAATGCGACAGGTGTCCTTGAAAATCTTTGGGGCTGATTTCAACTCCACGCCCTCGCCCATCAGTTCTTCCTGGGCAATGGATGCAATGTTGCCATCGGCTGCTATCAGGGCATCGATGGTTTCCAGTGCCAGTTCGGCACCCAGATGCATCAGACCATCATATACATACTCCACATTGGCTTCTTCCGGAATAGGGAATTGCTTCTGCATGATGATGCGACCGGTATCGATGTCGTGGTCTAAGAAGAAGGTGGTGACACCCGTCTCCTTCTCGCCGTTGATCACTGCCCAGTTGATTGGGGCTGCACCACGATACTGTGGCAACAGGGCAGCATGCACATTGAAGGTGCCATACTTAGGCATCGCCCATACCACCTCAGGCAGCATGCGGAAGGCTACTACTACCTGCAAATCGGCCTGATAGCTGCGCAACTGCTCCACAAACTCAGGGTCTTTCATCTTCACCGGCTGCAACACTGGCAGGCCCTGCGAAAGCGCATACTGCTTTACCTGAGATGGCTGCAGCGTGTCCTGATGCCTGCCCACAGGCTTATCGGGCTGGGTAACCACAGCCACCACGTTATATCCGCCCTCTACCAGGCGCTTGAGGGATTCCACCGCAAACTCCGGGGTTCCCATGAATATGATTCTTAAATCTTTCTTCTCCATTTTTTCAAAATTTTATTCTGCCGACATATCCGCCACAATCTTGCGATATACCTCGTAAATCTTGGTGCGGCTGATATAGCCCTTCAGCACGCCGTTGACATCTACCACTGGCAGCTGTGCGGCATCGGTTTTATCAAACTTATCCATCACTTCATCCATGCGTTCGTTCTCGCCCAGGGTTGCCGACGGCTGAATCATCAGCTGGCTCACCTTGAAGTGATTATACAGTTCCGTGCGGAAGATGATGTGGCGCAGACGGGTGATATCTATCACGCCCTTCAGCACTCCGGCATCATCCAACACCGGAACAAAGTTGTTGTTACTTCTTGAAATCTCGCTCACCAGCTTGCTCATCGGCAGATCGGGACTGATAGGATGGTAATCCTTCTCAACCATGCTCTGCATGCTCATCAGCGTAAGCGCCGAACGGTCAACATGGTGGGTGAGCAACTTGCCCTCTCTGGCCAGACGCAGGGCGTAGATGCTGTGGCTCTCAAAAATGCTGATGGTGAGCAACGAAGAGATGCACACAATCATCAGCGGCATGAAGAGCTGATAGCCGCCCGTGAGTTCGGCGATGAGGAAGA
>ERZ1034920.2332-NODE-2332-length-10877-cov-5.754112_pt1 | contig 10877 bp, 7 predicted proteins | sample MGYA00520688_ERZ1034920 | MGnify/ENA primary metagenome ERZ1034920 (study PRJEB33766, sample SAMN09781785) | gut metagenome | biome: gut microbiome | host: Homo sapiens | place: Madagascar | study: EMG produced TPA metagenomics assembly of the PRJNA485056 data...
CATTAGATGCACCAATGACTGAATTAGCATTAGCGGTAAATTTTTCGCCGGAAGCATCATTCTTTACTTTAATTTATACAGAATGGTTGATTGTACTTCCTTATGAAGCATTTCCTACTTTAATTTGGTTTGCATTTGGAGCAGTTACGATGAAACAGTTTTTCCAAGTTGGTGTGATCAGACTAATACTATTCTTTGTATTTTTCTTGATTGCAATTTTACCATGGTGGAATTTTATAGGGTTGGTTTAATTAAAGAAAAAATATTGACGGGAGGAATTAAGAATGAAGAATCTGTCAGAAAAAGTATTTGTATTAGGTGTAGATGGAATGGATCCAAGGATGACGAAGAAATATCTTGATCTTGGAAAAATGCCTCATTTGGCGGAGTTCATTAAACGTGGTGCGTGCAGAAAAGATTTGGTAATGCTCGGTGGAGTTCCTACAATTACACCACCAATGTGGACAACTTTGGCAACAGGTGCTAATCCTTCAACACATGGTATTACCTGCTTCTGGGGACAGGACCCTGAAAAATTGGATACGCTGGTATACAATATGGATTCAGAAAGATGCAAGGCAGAACAAATGTGGAATGTTACTGCTTTGGCTGGGAAAAAGACTTTAGTGTGGCATTGGCCGGGAGGAGCGTGGCCTCCAAGTTTGGATCATGAAAATTTACACGTTGTTGACGGGGCGCAACCAGCGGTGATTTGTATGGGGACTGCAAATGTTGACGGTGAAAGACTTTGTAGGGCATCAATAGATACGCCAGAATTGAAGTCGTTTTCTGTATTTGCGAAAGATACAGGTGCAGGCTGCATAATTAATGATTTAGGCGGTGAACATCATCACGAGGATGCAGAAGAGGAAGAAGAAGGCTTTAATCTAGCGGGGAATCTTGGTAGTAAAACGCTAGTGAATATTGAACTTTCTGTAGAAGAAGGGGAAGCTGCTGGTGAAAATGCAGAATTTGATACTGTTGATTCGCCACTAGAAGGCGCCCATGATTGGAAAATTGAAGTTCCAGAAGATGCAAAAGAATTTATACTTTTAACATCAAATGGCAAAATTAGAAGAGTTGGTTTGGTGACCAAAAATGAACACGGAAAATACGATACCGTTGCAATTTACAGAAATAAGAAATCGGAGGAACCACTTTGTGTTTTGACAAAAGAAAATAATTTTGTAGTTGATGTCATTGATGAAGTGGCCCTTGAAGATGATGGTGTAGCATTAGCAAATAGAATCTATTCGTTAGTAGAGTTGGATGATGAAGCAACACATTTATGTATTTGGATGAGTATTGCAATTGATGTGAAAAATGATGATATGTTTTGGCCAAAGAGTTTGCATGATCAAGCAATCAATATCGCTGGACAGATTCCAACCGCACCGATGAATGGAGCAAATGGTAAGGATTCAAAATATGTTGAATCCTTCTCATTGAATTGTTGGGAACATTATTGCGATTGGCAGGCAAAAGTTTTGCTTGGATTAGTACACCAAAATAATTATGAAGTAGTGTATTCTCATTTGCACAACATTGACTGTATGGGTCACGGATTCTGGGGCTTGGCAATAACCGGTAATGAAGGTGTTACAGCGGAGCAAGCACAGTGGTATATTGAAAAAACCTACATTGATACAGATAATTATATTGGCGAATTGATGAGTTTATTGGACGAGGATTGGACGATTATCATCACGTCAGATCATGGTTTACTTGTTCGTAATGAAGAATATCCAGCCATGGGCGATCCATTTGGTGTTAATGCGAAAATAATGTATGAATTAGGCTATACAGCATTGAAAAAAGATAAAAAAGGTAATTTGAAACATGAAATAGATTGGGAGCATACGACAGCTGTTGCTTCACGTGGTAATCATATCTATATTAATCTCAAGGGGAGAAATCCTGAAGGCATTGTTGATCCAAAAGACAAATGGGATTTGGAAGAAAAGATAATTACTGATCTTTATAACTATCGAACAGAGGAAGGGCAACGATTAGTTTCTGTTGTATTAAGAAATAAAGAGGCGGCTTTGTTAGGAATGGATGGTCCAGAATGCGGGGACTTAATTTATTGGATTTCTGAAGGTCCAAATAGAGTACATGGAGATAGCTTATCGACATATTATGGCTTATTTGATTCTTCTGTTTCTCCTATTTTTGTTGCAGCGGGGAAAGGGATTAAGAAGGGTTATTTTACAGAAAGAGTTATTCGTTCGATTGATGTAACGCCTACAGTAGCGGCATTGCTTAATATGAGAATGCCTGCACAAGCGGAAGGAGCTCCGGTTTATCAAATTCTTGAAAATGAATAATGAAAAAGAGATGTCACTAGAGGATCTGGTGACATCTCTTTTTGTATTTAATTTGATATGATATCTGCTTAGTTAGATAAGAAAAGTATTCGGTATAGGATTGATATTATTAAAATTTGTATAAGTTTGCGATCTTGTCGCTGACAGATGTTCGCGTTACAATGGCAGTAACGATGACGAAGAAGGAGGCGGAGCAGATGTTGCATGAGATTGGCGATCGGGATTATTGCTGTCAATATGTGGATGATGCGTTGCGCACGCCGGAGGATGTGGTGCTGGCTTTTCACGGCGATGAGGTGTTGTTTTGCGGAGAGTCTTTGCCGCGCTTGCGTGATTTAACGGCGAACCTTGCGCTGCGGTATCTTTTCAATATTTCTGGGGTGCGGTTCTTTTTAGCGGAGGAGCCGGTGCCAGAGTCAGAGACATTGCATTATGAGGGTGTGCGCAGTCTGCGTTTGCTGCAGCCGCAGTGGTTGGCGTTTGCTGGTATGACAGGCTATCATCTGGCGGTGTGGTATGGCAACAATCGCTTTTGTGGGGCATGTGCAACGCCACTGGAACATAAGACGAGTGAGCGGGCATTGGTTTGTCCGAATTGTGGTCGAGTGTATTATCCAAATATCGCTATTGCTGTGATTGTGGGGATCCTCGATGGCGATCGCATTCTGCTTTCGCGGTATGCGGCTGGTGCGTATCGCAGTTATGCATTGATTGCCGGTTATGTGGAGATTGGCGAAACATTGGAAGATGCGCTGCGGCGGGAGATTATGGAAGAAGTGGGGCTGAATGTGAAGAACATTCGCTTCTACGACGATCAGCCGTGGGGATTTTCACGCACGTTGTTGGTGGGCTTCTTCGCCGATTTGGATGGGACGCCGGATATTGTGCTTGACAAGCGGGAGTTGTCTGAGGCAGTGTGGGTATCGCGTGAGAAAATGCCGGTGAGCGATCCGCGTATCAGTATGACGGCAAAAATGATGGAGGCGTTTCGTCTCGGCGAGGATGTGTGACTGCATGATCCCTGTATGGGTATGTGTGCCCTTTATGGGTAAATGTCCACGGGCGGAAAATAAAATCAATAGTAGGTATTTTTCTATTTTTCGCTTGACGGCACATCTGTAAATGCTATAATGAATTTAATCCAATAAAGCACATGAATAACGCAATGATGGAGAAGCGATATGCCAAACGCTTTTCAGAGAGCTGCCGGTTGGTGAGAGGCAGCAGCCAGGTATATTTTTCCACTCCGGAGCGGCGAATGATGAATTTGACGGGCGCGCCCGATACAGCGCACAAGAGTTGGCGCAAGCACAATTTGGGTGGCACCGCGAGATAATATAAGCTCGCCCCATTTCGGGGCGGGCTTTTTTATTTTATTCACGTGCGCTGCTTACGCAGATGGTTTTAAAGAGGAGTGTTGCAAGAATGAAGAGAGCATATAATTTTAATGCAGGTCCTTCGGCCATGCCGTTGGAGGTGCTGCAGGAGGCCCAGGCTGAATTTTTGGATTTTCAGGGCACGGGCATGAGTGTGATTGAAATCAGTCACCGTAGTGCAGAGTATTCTGCGCTGCATCAGGAAACGAAAGATCTTTTGCGAGAACTGATGGAAATTTCGGAGGATTATGACATCCTCTTTTGTCAGGGCGGCGGTAGCACGCAGTTCTTGATGGTAGCGGCTAATTTTCTGACGAAGAAATATGGTGCTTATGTGAACACTGGGGTATGGGCGAAGAAGGCTATGGCTGAGGCGCAGTATTACGGCGAGGCTTATGAAGCGGCGTCCAGCGCTGACAAGAATCACAGCTATATTCCGCAGGAATTTGACCTTCGTCCGGACACATCCTATGTGCATATGACGGCAAATAATACCATTTATGGCACAGAGTATCCGGATTTTCCAAAATTTGATGTGCCAATGATCTGCGATATGTCCAGTGATATTCTTTCACGCCGTGTCAATGTGGCAGATTTTGATTTGATTTACGCTGGGGCTCAGAAGAATCTCGGACCTGCCGGTGTGACGCTGGCCATCATCAAAAAGGATTTCTTAGCAACGGCACGCACCAATCTGCCAACGATGCTCAAATATGCAACCTTCGCTGAAAAGGATTCCCTCTACAATACACCACCGGTTTTTGCCATTTATATGGTGAATAAAACCTTGCATTGGATCAAGAATCAGGGCGGCGTGGATGTGGTTGCGGCACGCAATGCGGCCAAGGCCAAGCTCATCTATGACGTCATCGATCAGAGTGAAGGCTTCTACATTGGTCATGCAGAACCAGCCTATCGCAGCAAAATGAACATTACGTTTAATTTGCAGACACCGGAAATGGAAAAAGATTTCATTGCCCAGGGTAAAGCGGCTGGCTTTGTTGGCATCAATGGCCATCGCTCTGTTGGTGGCTGCCGAGCTTCGGCGTACAATGCGGTGCCAGTGGAAGCGTGTGAAGCGTTGGCAGAATACATGAAACAGTATCAGAAAAATCATCAATAATAGAGAGCTTTAGTATAGGAGGAAAAGATATGAGAATTTTAGTTAGTGACGACGTTAGCGAAAAAGGTGTAGCGATTCTGCGTGAACACTTTGATGTAGATATTAAAACCAACATGCCGCCGGAAGAATTGTTGGGCTGCATTGGCGAATACGATGGTCTGGTTACTCGCAGTCAGACTCAGGTGACGGAAGAAGTCATCGCAGCGGCTACCAATCTGAAGGTTATTGGCCGTGCAGGCGTTGGTGTTGACAACATCAATATTCCTGCAGCTACAGCACGCGGAATCGTTGTCTGCAACGCACCAGAAGGAAATACCATCGCTGCCGTAGAACATACCATTGGTATGATGTTGGCTGTGACCCGTCACATTCCACAGGCTCACCAGTCCATTCAGGAAGGCAAGTGGGACCGCAAGAGTTTCACTGGGATTCAGCTGCAAGGCCGCACCCTCGGTGTCATCGGGGTTGGCCGTGTAGGCAGCCGTGTGGCTAAACGTATGCAGGCGTTTGAAATGAACGTTATTGGTTATGACCCATACATCACCGAAGAACGTGCGCGTCAGATTGGTATTGAGTTGGTTGATTTTGACACCTTGTTGGCAAAATCCGATTACATCACCATTCATACCCCGCTCACCAAAGAAACACGCGATATGATCGATGCCGATGCCATCGCAAAAATGAAAGATGGTGTTCGTCTTGTTAACTGCGCTCGCGGTGAATGCTTTGACAATCAGGCCATTGCTGAAGCCATCAAGACCGGCAAAGTGGCTGGTGCGGCCATCGACGTTTATCCAAACGAACCATTGACTCTTGAAAACAACCCATTCCTTGGTATGTTCAATGTTGTTCAGACCTCTCACCTTGGTGCTTCCACGGTTGAAGCGCAGGAAGGCGTTGCTGTTGACGTTGCCTATGGCGTTATTGACGCGCTCAATGGCAAACCTGTTATGAACGCCGTCAACATGGCACCAATTCCAAAGAGTGTGGCAGCGGTTATTCAGCCATACTTTGGCCTGGCTGAACGCATGGGGACCATCGGCATTTATCTTGCCAATGGTCCAGTAAAAGAAGTTGAAATTGAATACAGCGGTGAACTTTCCAACACCGAAACCGAACATCTTACCACTGCGTTCCTTAAAGGGATGCTGAACCCAATTCTGCAGGACAGCGTCAACTATGTTAACGCCCCTGGTTTGGCGAAGAAGCGCAACATTGATGTGAAGGAAAGCAAGACCCAGAAGACTGGTTACTACACCACGTCCATCACGGCTCGCATCAAAACCACCAATGGCGAGCATGAAATTGCTGGTACCCTCTTTGATGGAAAACAGCCTAAGATTGTTCAGATCGACCAGTACCGCGTCGACTTTACACCAGAAGGCTATCTCCTCCTTGTGCCACACGTTGACCAGCCAAACATGATCGGTCAGATCGCTACCATCCTTGGTAAGGCGCAGATCAACATCAATGGCATGCAGGTGGGCAATACCACTGAAAGCGGCACCAACATCATGGCTGTTGCGGTTAACGATGACATTCCAAATGACATCCTGCTGCAGATTTCTGGCATCGAAGGCATTCTTGATGTGAAGCTCATCCACTGCGAAGAATAAAGGAAGGATTCTATGACAAGAATTATTTTAGTTCGCCATGGCGAAACCACCTGGAACGTCGAAGGCCGCTATCAGGGTCAGGAAGACACACCGCTGTCGGAGCGCGGCTTGGAACAGGGACGTCTTCTCGCAGAAGGTTTGCGCAACATTCCTATTGACCGTGCGATTTCCAGCCCTTTGCAGCGTTCTTTTCAGACGTGTCGCTTTTGCGCCGATCTGCACGACTTGACGGTGACGGCCGATGAGCGTCTTTCTGAAATCAACCACGGAAGCTGGGAAGGCCGTTTGGCTGCTGAGATTGCTGCCGAATTTCCGGAAGATTTTGCGCGTTGGCACAGTGAGCCGCATCTTGTGCAAATGCCAGATGGCGGAGAAAATCTCGAAGATGTGCGCCGTCGTGTACGTGCTGCTTTTGATGATTACGTGCGCCAATATCCGGATGAAACCATTCTCGTTGCGGCGCACGATGCTGTGAACAAGGCCATCATCTGCGATCTCATGGGCATCGGCATGGATCATTTCTGGCAGGTCAAGCAGGACAACACCTGTATCAACGTTCTGGAATATAATGAAGGCACTTGGCGCGTTGTGCTTTTAAACAGCACCGCTCACATGGGCTATTTGTTCAGCGGCATCGAGCAGGCCGGACTCTAAAAAATATAAAAATCCACGCGTTCTGCGTGGATTTTTTCGTTGTGGGCGTTGGCTGGCGAGAGAATGTTTTATAAAAAATCCTTGGCTGTTCGCAGTGTTTTGATTTGATGATAAAACCTGCCGTGCGTTGACCGTGGTGATAGAATATGATAACATATAGGCTGTGTGCGAATGCACAAATGTCCGAGCCTTTGGGACATGATATTGTTTGTAGATATTGAAGAAAACATATTTTTATTTGAGGTGAAGAACTATGCCTGGAATGGTATTGTTAGGAGCACAATGGGGCGACGAAGGGAAAGGAAAGATCACCGACTACCTTGCAGAGCGTGCAGATTATGTCGTGCGTTACCAGGGTGGTAACAACGCTGGCCATACGGTCGTCGTCAATGGTGAAGAGTTTAAGCTGCGCTTAATTCCATCTGGGATTATTTCTGGTCATGCAACCTGCGTGATTGGTAACGGTGTGGTTGTCGATTTGAAGGTGCTCATTAAAGAAATGGAATACCTGAAATCAAAGGGCGTGGACGTCAGCCGTTTGCGCATCAGCGACCGCTGCCATTTGATCATGCCTTATCATATTAAGCAGGATGAATGCGAAGAAATGGCTAAGGGTGATGCTAAAATCGGTACCACGAAAAACGGCATTGGCCCATGCTACATGGATAAATGCGCGCGTATTGGTGTGCGAATGGGCGACGTGGTTGACAGAGAGTATTTTATCTCCCGCCTGAAAAGTGCGGTTGCTCTGAAAAATGAATTGCTGGGCAAGCTCTATGGCGTAGAACCTTACGACGCTGAAGCTATTGCCGATGAATATCTGGCACTCGCTGATCAGGTCAAAGATCAGATCTGTGACACCTCTTATCTTTTGAATGAAGCGTTAAAGGAAGGCAAAAAAGTTTGCTTCGAAGGGGCTCAGGGTACCTTGTTGGACATCGACCATGGTACTTATCCTTTCGTTACCTCTTCCAATCCAAATGCTGGTGCCGCTTGTGTGGGCGCAGGGGTTGGCCCTCAAAACATCAACGAAGTGCTTGGCATCATCAAGAGCTACACCACTCGTGTTGGGGCAGGTCCATTCCCTACCGAACTGGACGATGCTGTTGGTGAAGAAATGCAGCAGCGCGGCCATGAATACGGCACCGTCACCGGACGTGCTCGTCGCTGCGGCTGGCTGGATTTGGCACTTGTCAACTACTCTGTTCGTCTTAATGGTATCACCGGTTTTGCATTGATGAAGCTGGATATTCTGGACACTCTGCCAGAAATCAAAATCTGCACCGGCTACAAGCTGAACGGTGAAGAAATTAAATACTTCCCAGGTCGTTTGGACGACCTCGAAAAGGTTGAGCCAATCTATGAAACCGTTCCTGGCTGGCAGTGCGACACCACTTCCTGCACCCGCTTTGAGGAGCTGCCAGATGCAGCCAAGGCGTTCGTTGAACGTGTGGAAGCGCTCACCGGTGTACCTGTGAAGATCGTTGCTGTTGGTCCTGGTCGTGAACAGACCATCATTCGTGAACACGTGCTTTAATGGTTGAGGCTTCGCTATGACGAAACAAAAATCCTTTTTCAAGGGTGCGTTGATTTTAACCATCGCAGGCGTCCTGGGCAAAATGCTCGGGGCGCTTTATCGCATCCCATTCAACCGCATTGTCGGTGAAGAAGGGGCAGCGTTGTATGGGCTGAGTTACTCAGTGTATCAGATTCTGTTTGCGCTCTCTACAGCGGGCATTCCGTTGGCTGTATCAAAAATGGTGGCTGTTTATGAGGAGCGTCAGGAATCTGGTGAGAGTCTGCGGCTTTTGAAGGCTGCGTTTGCGATGCTGGCGCTTATTGGACTGCTTGTTGGTCTGTTTGTATTCACTCAGGCCGAACGCATCGCCGTTTTTGTGTTCAATGAACCAGCTGCGGCGCTGAGTTTGAAAATGTTATCACCGGCCATGCTGTTCAGCTGCCTAATGGCGGTGCTGCGTGGTTATTTCCAGGGGCATCAGCAAATGGTGCCAACGGCAATTTCTCAGATTTTAGAGCAATTCTTCCGTGTAGGGACGATTTTTATTGCCATCTTTTTGCTGGCAGGGCGTCCCCTGCATGTTATTGTGGCTGGAGCAAGCTTTGGTTCCGCCGTTGGCGGGATTTTGGGATTCACGTTCCTGGCTGTATTCTTTATCTGGTACTATAAGCGTAAGCAGCCAAAAAATCTCGTGGAGCCAACGGTTCATGAATCGACAGGAAGCATGCTGAAACAGCTGTTGTACTATGCCATTCCAATTTCGATTGGTGCGCTGGTGTTGCCAATCATGCAGCTGATTGACTCTACGCTGGACATCACGCGTTTGGAAGCATCTGGGATGGTGCATTCAGAGGCCCTCATTCAATATGGTTATCTGGCCAGCTATGCCATGCCAATCATTAATTTGCCATTTATTATCACCACAGCGGTATCTGCAAGTCTGGTTCCTACCATTGCGAACCTGTATGAACAGAAAGATCGTGCAGGGGTCGATAACAACATCCGCACCTCGTTGATGCTGACGGTGATTCTGATGTTGCCGGCTGCCGCTGGTCTGGCAACCCTTGGGCGCCCAATCTGTGCGCTGCTTTATAACAATCCAGAGTCGGGAACGGCGCTTTCATATGTGGCCTTTACGGTCCTGGCTGTTGGTGTGTATCAGGTCTCTGGTGGGGCCTTGCAAGGACTTGGCCGCGTATTCATTCCAATGTCAAGCCTGATCATTGGGGCAATCATCAAGGCCATCTTGAATTATGTGCTTCTGGCGCAGCCTGGTGCCGATATTCGCATGGCGGCCATTGCTACCGTTGTGGCATTTTCTGTGGCCGCGCTTCACAACCTCTACCAGCTGGGCCGCATTGTCGGCTGGAAGTGGTTCTCTTTGAAACAACTCGTTATTAAACCAGCTGTTGCTACCATTGTGATGGCAGCTTGCGTAACAGCGGTGAAATTCTTTTTTGTTGATCTCATTGGCCGAGCCTTTATCATTACGGCATGCGGCATTGTCGTGGGTGTGGTTGTGTATTTTGTGGTGTTATTCCTGATTGGCGGTATTGACCGTGAAACATTGGAAAAGATGCCAAAAATTGGACCGAAGCTCGCCAGCAAATGGGGCAGCAAATAATATCTGATGATGATAAAAAGCGTTTCTTAGGAAGCGCTTTTTCTTATTTAAAAACAGAAGGAGGCGCATGGATAATGGAGAACGCAAATCTTTCGCCATTAACAGAGGTGATTACGCAGTTGCTGGCACCAGATGGCTGTCCTTGGGATCGGGCGCAAGATCATGTCAGCATGCGTAAGCACATGATCGAAGAAGCCTACGAAGTGTGTGATGCCATCGATCGCGATGACGCTTTCAATCTTCAGGAAGAACTGGGCGATGTTCTATTTCAGGTGGTGTTTCATGCTGCACTGGCAGAAGCTGAGGGGAAGTTTGTGTTACAAGATGTTGTTGACGGTGTAGCCGAGAAGATGAAACGCCGTCATCCGCATATTTTTTCTACAGCGAATGGCACCGTTGCTGGTGACTGGGAAAGCATTAAGCGTCAGGAAAAAGCTGCGCAGCATCAGCCAACCACCCTGCCGGAGTGCCTGCCTGTGACACTCAAGCTTAGCAAGTTGACGGCAAAGCTTACAAAAGCAGGCGTTGATCCTAAAAGATTAGTAGCACTTTGCGACGACGAGACCGAGCGCGCGTTGCTGACGCTGGTGCTGGAAGCGGCATCCTATAATCGCGAGGTGGAATTTGCGGGCCAAAGT
>ERZ1034920.2333-NODE-2333-length-10875-cov-43.947597_pt1 | contig 10875 bp, 6 predicted proteins | sample MGYA00520688_ERZ1034920 | MGnify/ENA primary metagenome ERZ1034920 (study PRJEB33766, sample SAMN09781785) | gut metagenome | biome: gut microbiome | host: Homo sapiens | place: Madagascar | study: EMG produced TPA metagenomics assembly of the PRJNA485056 data...
TCAATCCGAATTGCTTGCGCATTTCCTTGACGTATGATGATAATGTATTGCTCATGTTTTATTTGTTTTATACCCTTTCGGGGACAAATATACGAATAAAAAATGAAAATACCCCCGAAAAGGTATAATTTATAATATCATTTAACAAATTATACCTTTTCGGGGGTAATGTTATGTGCCAATTAATACTGACTGAGTAAATCTTCGATGATATTTTTCAATTCTGGCAATTGTCTAGTAAACTATCAAAAAAAAGCGTAACGAACACCTTTTCCAGATAATCCATTACGCTTTAATTATTATCTATAAAACTTTATTTTCCGAGATTATTCTTTTTCTCGTTCAGTTCAGCCTTCTTTCTCATCATCTCTTCCTGCTGCTGGCGCTGCAACTCCTGGAGAGCCTGCATTCTTGCCATGAGGCCATTAGCCTTCTTTGGATTACTCTTGTTCTCCTGATAGCGCTTTTCCAAGATGGCGAGAAGCTTCTCGTCGTTGGTGGTCTTACGCAGAGTCCACATGATGGCAGCACTGAAGAACAGTGAGATAAAGTAGTAGAAGTTCAAACCTGATGAATAATCATTGAACATGAAGAAGAACATCAATGGCATGAGATACATCATCCACTGCATCATCTTCATCTGCTCTGCCTGCTGACCTACCATCTGGTCTCGCTGCTGGCGCATCGTCATCCATGAGTACAACAGGTTGGCTACGCAGAAGAGAATACAGGTCAAACTCAGGTGGTCACCTATCATCCAGATGTTGGTGTTCCACTCAAAGATTGGGTCGTATGTACTCAAGTCGTTCATCCAGAGGAAATGCTCACCACGAAGCTGGATGGCATTAGGAACGAAGTTGAACATCGCTATCCATACCGGCATCTGAATCAACATTGGCAAGCAGCCTGACAATGGACTCACACCATACTTGGCATATTCAGCCATCATCGCCTGTTGTTTCTGCATCTGATCCTCCGGCTTGTTATACTGCGCAGTAGCAGCTTCGAGCTTTGGTTTCAGAACGCGCATTTTGGCAGAACTCATATAACTCTTCTTCACCATAGGGTAGGTGATGAGCTTCAGAAGCAAGGTGATGAGAATCAGTACGACGCCCATAGGGAATACCTTGCTCAGCCAGTCGAACACGTAGAGTGTGAAGAAACGGTTGATCCAGCGGATGATAGGCCATCCCAGATAAACGAGCCTCTGGAACTCCAGGTCTTTGCCGAAGGTGCTTTCCTTCTCGGTATTTTTGAGAATCTGGAAATCGTTAGGACCAAAGTAGAACTCAAACTCAGAGGCTTTCTTGCCGGTTGGGTCAAAAGCTGTTTTCATCTTAGCTTGGAACTGCTTCAGATAGCCAGAACCCTTCTCCTGTGGGATAGAGGTCATGAAGGCATCCTTATCGAAGTTGTCTTTAGCTACGATGATGGCAGAGAAGAACTGGTTCTTGAAAGATACCCAGTCGGTGGTCTCTTCGATTTTCTCATCGATCTTCTCGCTTCCCTCATTGAGATAGTCAGTGCCACCCTCTGCATTGTGATAGGTGAGTGTGGTGTAGCGGTTCTCGAACATGAAACCACGTTCCTGCTGGCGTGCCTTATCACTCCAGTCGATGTCCATCTTATTATAATTAGGTGAGAACAGACCTTCCATACCCTGAGCAGCGAAGCTCATGTGGAGCATGTAGTCCTTACCTAATTTATAAGTCATGGAGAGCGTCTTTCCTTCTCCAGCCACAGCCGTCATGGTAACCGTAGAATCCGTAACGTTTGATGGAGTGAAGTAGAGGTCGCTGGTGATGATGTTAGCTTCCTTTGCCTCAAGCATAAACTTAAGACTCTGGTCTTTGCCATCGAAGAGCGTAACATCCTTCTGGTCGGCAGAACCGTCCTTTACCTGGATGTTGTGACCTACATAACCCTTGATTACTGCCTTCTCGACAGTACCACCCTTGGTGTTGAGGGTTAATTCAACTTTCTCATTTTTCAAAACGATCTTCTTCTCCTGACCCTTCAAAGCAGAATAGAAGAGGGCTGTAGAGTCTGCCTCAATCTTAGCCTTGGCATTTGCCTGGCGCTTGGCTGCGGCAGCCTTGCTGGCCTTTTCTATCTCAGCATGCTTAGCCTTGGCAATGGAATCCTGTACGAAAGCCGCTCTCTGCTCTTCTGCAGATGGCTGGGTGTACCAACTGAATCCGATAAGTACTAAGGCAATGAGAAGAAAGCCAATAATGTTGTTCTTGTTCATTGTTATTTTAGAAATTTATATTATTTCTTGTTTGAGATAGCCGTCTTGACGAAATCCATGAACAGAGGATGAGGTTTTAATACGGTACTTTGGTATTCTGGATGATACTGTGTACCGATATACCATTTCAATCCTGGTATTTCAACGATTTCTACCAAGTCGCTCTCTGGGTTGCGTCCCACGCACATCATGCCGTTCTTCTCGTATTCCTTCTGGAACTCATTGTTGAATTCATAGCGATGGCGATGACGCTCCTGAATGTGCTCCTTCTTATATATAGAGAAGACGCGAGAACCTTGTTTCAGTACACATTCGTATGCACCGAGGCGCATGGTTCCACCCATGTTGGAGATGTTTTTCTGTTCCTCCATGATATCGATGACATTGTGTGGAGTCTTTTCATCCATCTCTCTTGAATTGGCATCTTTGTAGCCCAATACGTTACGGGCAAATTCGATGACCATCATCTGCATACCCAGGCAGATACCGAAGGTAGGAATGTCGTGGGTGCGGGTATAATGGGCTGCTATGATCTTGCCCTCAATGCCGCGCTGGCCGAATCCCGGACAGATGACGATGCCATCCTGACCCTTCAACTGCTCTGCCACATTATCTTCTGTGAGATATTCAGAATTGATGAATGTAATCTTCACCTTGTGGTCGTTGTAGGTGCCGGCATGTGAAAGACTTTCGCGGATACTCTTGTAGGCATCCTGCAGATCGTACTTTCCTACCAGTCCGATGTTTACCACCTCTGTAGCCTTGCTTCTGCGGTCGAGGAATGTTCTCCAAGGACCCAGTGCAGGCTTTTCACCGATAGGTTCTCCCATCTTTCGGAGAATGGCGGTGTCGAGACCCTGGTTCTGCATGTTTACAGGCACTTCGTAGATACTGGCGAGGTCTTCGCTTTGTATCACGCAGTCCAAATCAACATTACAGAAGCTGGCTACTTTTTTCATGATTCCCTCTTCGAGATGTTTCTCTGTGCGGAGAATCAGAATATCTGGCTGAATACCTACACTTTGCAATTCCTTCACGGAGTGCTGGGTCGGTTTGGTTTTCAACTCCCCTGCAGCCTTCAGGTAAGGCACATAGGTGAGGTGCACATTGACGGCGTTCTTGCCCAATTCCCATTTCAGCTGTCTGATAGCTTCCATGTAAGGAGCACTTTCGATGTCGCCGATGGTTCCGCCTATCTCGGTGATCACAAAGTCATAGTGATACTTCTTGCCGAGCAGCTTTACATTGCGCTTGATCTCGTCGGTGATGTGAGGCACCACCTGGATGGTTTTTCCGAGATAATCGCCACGACGTTCCTTGTCAATGACTGCCTTGTAGATACGACCAGTGGTGAGAGAATTTGCTTTCGTAGTTTGAATACCGGTGAATCGCTCGTAGTGTCCGAGGTCCAGGTCGGTTTCCATACCATCTACTGTTACGTAGCACTCACCATGCTCGTACGGGTTCAGTGTACCCGGGTCGATGTTGATGTATGGGTCAAACTTTTGGATAGTAATGTTGTAACCTCTTGCTTGAAGAAGCTTACCGATGGAAGACGATATGATTCCTTTACCCAAAGAAGAAACCACACCACCAGTAACGAAGATGTACTTAGTTTCAGCCACGATATATATATTTTAAATTAGAATAATCGCGTGCAAAGTTACTATAAATTTATGAAATAGCCAAAATTATTGCAAATAATGCCGTTGTTTTATGAATTATTTATTACCTTTGCGCCTAAATTATATCATTGTGTAGTTTTTAATGATTATGAAATTGAGATTTAATATATTGATGGCTGCTCTTTTGGTTTGTTTTTCTTCATGGGCACAACCAAAGAGTCATAAGCACACCAAGGGGGTGTTGGAACCTGAAACGGCTGAATGGGTGAAGAATTATATGGATTCTTTATCCGCAGTTCGTGCTCATATCGATTCCAGCTATTATGCTGCGAAAGATATCCGCTATTCCCGACTTTTCACCCCGCTTACTTTTTATCATTCTCCTGCTAATCATTTTCTCAGATTGAATCCGGATGGCTATTCTGATTCTCTTGAATGTATGCTGGATAAGTCTTTGATGTTCATTTACTTAAACCGTCCTGATCTTGTGAGAAGTAATGAGTCCAGACTGGATGTGGTTGGTGCTCCTATTCCTGAGGGCGCTCCGAGAAAGACGGAGGTGGATATCGTGGAGGAGGTGGCTCCCAAGGCTATTGAATTAGAGGCTTCGCCGATGAAAATCTATGTGGCGAAACCTAATTTCTGGACGATCAGGGGAGATTATTACCTGCAGTTCCTCCAGAATTATGTGAGTGACAACTGGTATAAAGGTGGCGAGAGCAACTACTCGATGTTGGGTAGTGTCACGATGCAGGCTAATTATAACAATAAGCAGAAGGTGAAGTGGGAAAACAAGTTGGAAATGCGCTTGGGTTACCAGACTTCCAAGGGGGATACCTTGCATAAATATAAGACCTCTGAGGATTTGCTGCGTTATACCGGAAAGTTTGGTTTGCAAGCTACCAAGAGATGGTATTATACCTTGCAGCTGATCGGGCAGACTCAGTTTACGAAAGGTCTTCGTAGCAATGATAAGTTTGTTTACTCAGACTTCATGTCACCTTTCAAGTTGAATCTTTCTGTCGGTATGGATTATTCCATCGACTGGTGCAATCATCGCCTGAAGGGTAGCACGCATATCGCTCCTTTGGCTCTTAACTGGAAATATGTGGGCCGCAGTTCGCTTGCCACCCGATATGGTTTGGAAGAAGGACAGCATGGGCTTGTTGATTATGGTTCTGAATTTACGGTTGACTTTACGTGGCAGATGGCGGAAAACCTGAGATGGAAGACCCGCCTCTATGGATATACTACTTATGAGCGTGCTGAGTTGGAGTGGGAGAATACTTTCTCTTTCCAGTTTAATAAGTATATTTCTTCGAATATATTCCTTTACCCTCGTTTTGATGATGGCACCAAGCGCAAGGAGGGTGAGAGCTATTGGCAGTTTAAGGAATATGCATCCGTAGGTTTCTCCTATTCTTTTTAATGTAAATAGCCAAGTTGATGTAAAAAGCCAAGTCAGTATTCATGTTGTGAACTGCTGACTTGGCTTTTTTTATGAATAGCTTTTTATCTCATGAAATGCCTTAAAATGCCCCGAAATAATGGTCATAAATGATGAAAAGAATGATGGCAAGAGCTATCAGACAAAGAAAAGAGAATAGGAGTCTTCCTATGATTCTTCTCCTAATCTGTGATCTCGTATGACGATTGTGTCCTGCTCTGCGACTGTAATGTTCCTTGTGTCCACTACTTCTTTGTTCACTTCCATCTCTGTGATGGTGGTGATGATGTCTTTCCTCTGTTTCCATGAGTATCTCTCCTTATGCTTAGTATATATTAGAATCTGAAACAAACTTCCACGTCTGCCATAGAATAATTGTGGTCTGCGCTTGCGCGGTCGTTGACAAACGCATATTCTGACAGAATGGTGAAGTTCTTGTTGATATGATAGTTCAGACCGACTTCGTATTGGGTTCTCATCATGTCAGTCTTGCCGTTAGCCTCGTACATATCGTAGCGAGCCTTTGCATAGAGTTTCTTGCTCACGATAGGGGCGATGACAAGACCATATACACCCTGTGCCTTATTGCCAATTTCTTTGTTAAGATTGCAATCTTTAGAGGCTGCATCCCCATGATTGGTTATGCTTTTAGCAAACGCCATACCTGTAGAATGAATATATTCAGAACGGACGGTCCAGTCGTTGGTCTTGTATTCGAATGAGAAAGCATAACGGTTCTGGCTGAGTTTGCGGGTACCGCTGAATGTCTCCTTTTCTGGTTTCCTTTCATTGTCAAGAACCGGGTTTCCGGCAGCATCCTTCTTATAAATGATATTTCCCTGTTCATCGTCATTCCAGTTTCCCTTTCTTGCATAAGACCCCGTCCAGCCGAAAGCTCCGATGCGCATTCCTGCCACAGGCATTACCCATACACCACCAATCACGTTCTTCTGGTTATCTACGTCCTTGGCATTGATGCCTTGTCCGTTGAATACACCTATCTGATAGTGCAGCAGGTTGCGGCCATTAGCGTTTTTGAGGAAATCGCCTTGCAACTGCAGACCGATATCACGGCCGTTGGATGCATGCTTGCCAGAGCGGTCGCTAAAGCCAGCCAACTTGCTTACGTTCTGAGAATATCCCATGAATCCCTGATCGATAGGGTGCATCGGATTTTCAAAGGTAAATGGATTCTTGAACTGACCAATTTTTACCTTGAAATAACTGTATTTCTGCCATTCGGCAAACAAATCTACCATTCTTGGACTGCTGCCCAGGTCGGAAGTGTTGCCATTAAACTGGATTTGCGTTTTCCAGTAGAAATCGTTGGCGATACGTCCTTCAAGGGCGATACGTCCCATGCGGATGTTGAAGGAATTGGATTCCTTTCCCTTCTGTCCGCTATACTGATATTGAGTCATGCCATAGCCCGACAACTTGACGTTGTTGAGCCATGCTGGCAACTCGATGGTTTTCTTCTCTTGCGCGCCCGCTGTGGTTACCGCCATAGTCATCAGCGCCATGATGATACTATTCTTCATCTTCATTTTCTATTATGTTTTAAGGTTTATTTTTTAGCTGCGAGTTCCTCGGCAGTCAGGTCCTCTGCTTGAGCTGCCTGGAGGGCGAGCTTCTCAGCTTCCTTGGCAGCTTTGGCTTCAGCAGCAGCCTTCTCGCGTTCTTTGTGTTCCTTCAATTTCTGCTTGATCTCCGTTTCGCAGCGCTTTTCGAGAAGCACTACGTTTTCTACGTGAGGAGTGTGAGGGAACATATCCACAGGCTGAACCGCAGCCACTTTGTAGTAATCGTCCATCAACTGGAGGTCGCGTGCTTGTGTGGCAGGATTGCAACTTACATACACGATGCGACCTGGTGCTGCATTCAGAATCACGTTGATGACATCTGGATGCATACCAGCACGTGGAGGGTCGGTGATGATGACATCAGGACGGCCATGCTGTCTGATGAAATCATTGGTCAGGATATCCTTCATGTCTCCAGCATAGAATAATGTGTTTTCTATCTGGTTTACCTGAGAGTTCACCTTTGCATCCTCGATAGCTTCTGGCACGTATTCGATACCGATTACTTTTTTAGCCTTGTGTGCCACGAAATTGGCAATGGTTCCAGTACCGGTATAGAGGTCGTAAACCAGCTCGTTGCCTGTGAGATTGGCAAATTCACGCGCTACGCAGTAGAGGTGGTAAGCCTGCTCGGTATTGGTCTGATAGAAACTCTTAGGACCAACCTTGAACTTCAGGTCTTCCATCAATTCAAAGATATGGTCGTTGCCCTTGAAAAGACTCAGTTCCAAATCATTAAAGGTATCGTTGCCCTTCTGGTTATTTACATACATGAGCGATGTAATTTGCGGGAATCTGTCAGCCACTTGCTGCATCAATTCCTGCGCTCTCTGCTCGTCACCTTCTTCATCGTAATGGAATTGGAATACAAGCATCCATTCGCCTGTGTTGGAGTTACGTATCATCATGTCTCTCAACAATCCATGTTGCTCACGCAGATCGTAGAAAGTATAGTCGTGAGAATCTGCATACTCGAATACGTAGTTGCGAATCTCATTGCAGAGGTCGTCCATCAGCCAGCATTTCTTGATAGGATATATCTTGTCGAAGGCCCCGGTGATATGAAAGCCGATGGCATTCTGTGCGTGGCGTTCCTTTAATGAAGATACCGTATCATCTTCTTTCTGAGGAAGTTGTGCGAGTTCTTCTGCAGTAAACCATCGCTTGTTGCTGCATCCGAATTCTATCTTGTTACGATACTCCTGTGTCTTCACGCTGCCCATGATAGGACGGAACTCAGGAAGCTCAATCTTGCCGATGCGGGTGAGCTGGTCTTCCACCTGTTTCTGCTTTGCCTTGATTTGCTCTTCGTATGGCAGGTTCTGCCATTTGCAACCGCCGCAGATACCGAAATGCTCGCACATCGGTTCCTGGCGAACGTCGCTCTTCTTGATGAATCTGACAACTTTCGCCTCGCAGTATTTATGCTTCTTCTTAACTACTTGTAAATCTACCACATCTCCAGGTACACAGAAAGGTACGAAGATGACTTGATCATCGACGCGTGTGATGCATTTTCCTTCAGCAGCCACAGCTTCGATGGTAACATTTTCTATGAATGGTAACGGTTTACGTTTTCTTCCCATGATTGATATTTAAATTTTTGAGTGCAAAGATACTACTTTTTTGTAAAAAATGAAAATTTTTCCAAAGTAATTTGTAAGATGTATGAAAACTGGAATGAAAAAGAATCATCTGTGGTAGCGATTCTCTGTTTTTTTGATAAAGAAGTGCTTCTTTTCTATATATTATCAAGTTTCTCCCTTTTATATAAATAAGGTATATGTTGATTTGTAAAAATAATAGCAAATTTGCTTATAAATTATTATCGGCAGATGGTGTGTACGTAAACAATTAAAAATGTAATGTCGAGATTGCAAAAAGATGGTAAAAAGTTTGGTGGAACCGATTTTTAATCGTATTTTTGCATCACAAAATTTAATAACAATAACTGATAAATTAGAACCTATTCGATTATGGACGAAAAAAGAGTTTATACTTTCGGTAATGGTAAGGCTGAGGGCAAGGCCGACATGAGAAACTTGCTCGGTGGTAAGGGTGCCAACTTGGCGGAAATGAATCTTATTGGTGTACCTGTACCTCCAGGATTTACAATTACCACAGATGTGTGTAACGAATACTTTGAAAAAGGCAAGGAAGATGTAGTAGCGCTTCTCAAAGATGAAGTTGAGAAAGCTGTTCAGCATATTGAGACTTTGATGAACTCAAAGTTTGGAGATGTGGAAAATCCTCTTTTAGTTAGTGTACGTTCCGGTGCTCGTGCTTCTATGCCAGGTATGATGGATACCATCCTCAACCTCGGTTTGAATGATGAAGTAGTAGAGGGCTTGGCTCGTAAAACGGGTAATGAGCGCTTTGCTTATGACAGCTATCGTCGTTTTGTACAGATGTATGGCGACGTGGTGCTCGGCATGAAGCCTGTTAACAAGGAAGATATCGACCCATTCGAGGCTATCATCATGGAGGTGAAGAAGCAGCGCGGTATCACACTGGACAATGAAATGTCTGTAGATGAATTGAAGCAACTTGTCAAGGCATTCAAGTCGGCTATCAAGCAGCAGACTGGCAAGGATTTCCCTGACAATCCTATGGATCAGCTTTGGGGTGCCATCTGCGCAGTATTCGATAGCTGGATGAATGAGCGTGCTATTCTCTATCGCAAGATGGAAGGCATTCCTGCAGAGTGGGGTACAGCCGTGTCTGTGATGGCGATGGTATTCGGTAATATGGGTGATACTTCTGCTACTGGTGTTTGCTTCTCTCGCGATGCTGGTAATGGCGAGAATCTCTTCAATGGTGAGTATCTCATCAATGCACAGGGTGAGGACGTAGTGGCTGGTATCCGTACGCCACAGCAGATTACTAAGATTGGTTCTCAGCGCTGGGCTGAGCGTGCAGGCATCTCTGAGGAGGAGCGTGTTGCTAAATATCCTTCTATGGAAGAGGCTATGCCTGAACTTTACAAGGAGCTGGATGCGCTGCAGAATAAGTTGGAGAACCACTATCATGATATGCAGGATATGGAGTTCACCGTACAGGAAGGTAAACTCTGGTTCCTCCAGACTCGTAACGGTAAGCGAACAGGTACTGCGATGGTGAAGATTGCTATGGATCTTCTTCACGAGGGTATGATCGACGAGAAGACTGCTATCCTCCGTTGTGAGCCACAGAAACTTGATGAATTGTTGCACCCTGTATTCGATAAGTTGGCGCTCTCTAAGGCTAAGGTCATCACACAGGGTCTTCCTGCTTCTCCTGGTGCTGCTTGTGGTCAGATCGTATTCCACGCAGACGATGCTCAGGAATGGCATGAGGATGGTAAGAAGGTCATCATGGTTCGTATCGAGACTTCTCCTGAAGACCTCGCTGGTATGTCTGCTGCTGAGGGTATTCTTACCGCTCGTGGTGGTATGACTTCCCACGCTGCCGTGGTTGCTCGTGGTATGGGTAAGTGCTGTGTATCTGGTGCTGGCTCTATCAATGTGGATTATAAGGCTAAGACCGTTGAAATCGAAGGTGTAGTTTACAAGGAGGGTGATTTCATCTCTTTGAATGGTACTACAGGTCAGGTTTATGCTGGTCAGATTGAGACCAAGGCTGCAGAGCTTTCTGGTGACTTCAAGGAACTGATGGATCTCTGCGATAAATATACCAAGATGGAAATCCGTACTAATGCGGATACTCCTCATGATGCTGAGGTAGCTCGTGCATTCGGTGCCAAGGGTATCGGATTGACACGTACAGAGCACATGTTCTTTGATGATCAGAAGATTGTTGCGATGCGCGAGATGATTTTGGCAGATTCTGTAGAGGGTCGTGAAAAAGCACTTGCCAAGCTCCTCCCATATCAGAAGGCTGACTTCTACGGCATCCTCAAGGCTATGGATGGTTGTCACGTGAACATCCGCTTGCTCGACCCACCTCTCCACGAGTTCGTACCTCACGATT
>ERZ1034920.2349-NODE-2349-length-10819-cov-7.881085_pt1 | contig 10819 bp, 18 predicted proteins | sample MGYA00520688_ERZ1034920 | MGnify/ENA primary metagenome ERZ1034920 (study PRJEB33766, sample SAMN09781785) | gut metagenome | biome: gut microbiome | host: Homo sapiens | place: Madagascar | study: EMG produced TPA metagenomics assembly of the PRJNA485056 data...
ATATAAAAATATAGCTGAAGCTTCTAACTCAGTAAGAATTAGTTATTCTGTTATTAGAGAAGCTTTGCAACAAGAAATAAAAACTTTAAGCGGAAACTTTTACTGGTCTAAGAAGCCAATATTAGGCCAAGTAAAAGAGTATAAAAATCTTGGAAAAGCAAAAGTAGTTTTATAGTATGATTTAAACGGAAAATATATTATGACATATCCTTCTACTGGAATTGCAGCAAAAGCTATAAATGGTTCTCATACTCATATTGGAGAATGTTGTAGAGGAAAATTAAAAAGTTATAAAGGTTATATATGGAAATATAAAGAAGATATAGTCTCAACTTCTAATGAAAATTAGAGAGATGTAAGCGAAACATCGTAAGATATTGGAAAGTTGCTGGACTGGAACGACAGAAGATGCGTTCTTCAATCCAGAGATATATGCACGAAACCGTGTTTTAAATTAGCCAGAATATGAAGCATCTGGTCGTTCTTCTAAATTGGCTACATATACAATTGCGGTTGACGTTGCTCGTTTTAAAGGCTGTGATACTGTATTTTGTGTTTTTAAATCAACTCCGCAAAATTCAGGTGCGCCAATTAAATCACTTGTTAATATTTATACTATGAACGATGAGCATTTTGAAGATTAGGCAATCTTTTTAAAACGCTTGTACTTTAAGTATGAAGCTAATAGAATAGTGATAGATGGCAATGGCGTTGGTGCTGGCTTGGTCGATTATATGGTTAAGCCACAAATTGAAACATCAAGTGGAGAAGTATTACCTCCTTTTGGGGTTTACAATGATGAAAAAGCAGAATATGTTAAATATAAAACTAATGATACAGTTTTAGATGCCTTATATATTATAAAAGCAAATGCTTAGATTAACTCAGAGGCACATGTTAATGTTAAATCTTAGCTTGCTTCTGGACGAGTAAAACTTTTAATAGACCCCAAAGTAGCTTAGCAAAAATTATTAGCTCAAAAAGCTGGTCAAAATATGACTACAGAACAGAGGGCAAAATACTTACAACCTTTTGTTCTAACTTCCATTTTAGGTGAGGAGATGGCTAATCTTCGTGAAGAAACTGAAGGAGCTAATATTAATCTAAAACAAGTAAACAAGCGAATACGTAAAGATAAATTTTCAGCGTTAGAAAGAAAAAAATAGCATTTTTGCTATTGAGCGCATTATTTTTGAACACTGGGGAAGGCTTTGTTCGTTGACTTGGACAAATGATAATCCCGTGCCAAGCTCTTATTAAAGAGAAGGTGTAACGACTATCCATTATGGAGTAAAGAAATTGAAGCGGTAGTATCTTATAGAAATATAAGAGTGATATAGTCTAATACATTAGTATTGTCGAGTATGGTCTTTACTATTTGAAGCTTGAAGAAGATAGAAAGAAAAAGAAGAAAAAGTTCATTGCTAAAGATTGGGCTTTCTTTAATTAAGAAAGCCTTTTTGGTTTAGGTAGGTGATGATTTTATGATGGCCTCAAGAGGAGAAATTAAGATACATGAGATACTGGAAGAAGCTGGCTTTGATTTTAAAGAGGAATATATTTTTCCAGGACTATGTAGTTCTAATGGGAAGCCATTACGAACGTTTTGATTTTGCTATATTTGATGATGATGGGGAAATTGATTTTTTAATTGAATATCAAGGTAAGCAGCATTATGAACCAAGTAGTAAATTTGGTGGGAAAAAAGGATTATTTTAGCAATAGTTCAATGATAATAAAAAACGTAGATTTTGTGCTTTAAATGATATTAAATTAATTGAAATCCCTTATTATGAAGAAGATTTAGTTGATTATGATTATATAATGAAAAAAGCAGGATATTAAAAAGAAAGGAGGTAAAAAATGAGTAATTCAAAAACTCGTGCGGAAATTGCAAGAGAAAAAGGTTTTGACCTTTTTGAATTTCGGCAAATCCCTGAAGAAAAAACTGAATATAAAAAAATAAAAGTTGGAGTAAAATCTCTTGACAATGCAGTTCTTAATTTAGATAGTTATCGAGATGACTATACTGAAAAATTGAGAATAGACAAAGGTTCTATTTATAATGCTATTGCAAATAAGGATTACGCAGAAATGCGTAGAATATCAAATCTTTTTTATAATTTAAACGGTATTTATCAAAGAGTATGCGATTACTTTTCTTTTCTTTATAGATTTGATTGGTATATTACTCCTGAAATTTATGATGATAATGTAAAAATAGATAAAGTTTTAAAAGATTTTTCAAAAGCTCTCAATTTCTTCGATAATTCTTATATCAAATATATGTGTGGTTCTTTTGCTTCAAGAGTGGTGCGGGATGGATGTTACTACGGATATATCATTGATAATCCAGATAAAATAGTGGTTCAATAGCTGCCGATAGAGTATTGCCGCACCCGATACACAGTCGATAATAATCCAGCAATAGAATTTAATATGAAATTTTTTGATACATTTGGAAATACAGAGTATAGGATGAAGATGTTAAATCTTTTTCCAGCTGAGTTCTCTAAAGGATATATGCTTTATAAATAGGGCAAACTTGTTGAAACAGATCAAAATCGTTATCACGATATGTTTTATACTACTGATGGATGGTATTTATTAGACCCTGAAAATACTGTTAAGTTTAATATAAATAATAGCGATATTCCTTTCTTTTTTAATTCTATTCCAGCTTTAATAGACCTTGATGAAGCTCAAGGATTAGAACGTAAAAGAGTTATGTAGCAATTATTAAAGATTATTGTTCAAAAACTTCCATTAGATAAAAATAGTGATTTAGTATTTGACGTAGATGAAGCTCGTGATATTCATAATAATGCTGTATAGATGTTAAAGAATTGCATTGGCGTTGATGTATTAACTACTTTTACTGATGTTGATTCAATTGATTTATCAGAGACAGCAAGCACTACGTCCAACAATAATCTTGAGGAAGCAGAACGTACTGCTTATAATAGTATGGGCGTTTCAAGAAATATTTTTAATACAGATGGAAATCTTTCTTTAGAGAAATCTATTCTTGATGATGAAAGTTCTATGCGGTCGCTGTTATTTCAATTTAATATTTTTATGGATAGAATAGTAGCCCGTAAGAATTTAAATGCTAAAAAATATAATTTTAAATTTTATTTTTTGGAAACTACACAATATAATTATCAAAATCTTGCTAAAGTTTATAAAGAACAAACGCAATTAGGATTTTCTAAGATGCTTCCTTAGATAGCTCTTGGTCATTCTCAAAGCTTTATTCTTAACTCTGCGGTATTTGAAAATGAAATTCTACATTTAAGTGAGATTATGATACCCCCTCTTATGAGTTCTACTCTAAATGGCGAAGATATTCTGGGCAATAAAAATTCATCAACCTCTTTGAAAAATCAAGATAATAATGAGGCAGGTCGCCCAGAAAAAGCAGATGATGAAAAAAGTGAAAAAACAATTGCTAATCGTGAGAGTATGAGCTAAAAGGAGGGAAGGTAATAATGAAACATACGAGCGTAAGATTATAGTTTCCTGTTGAATTTGTTAATGTAACCCCATATAATCCTTTAATTTCTAAATGCGAAATAAAAGTATGCTATGTGGGGGAGCAACCAAATCGTAATTTAAGTATAATTACCAAAGAAACTGCTACTAAAATGGCCAATAGCTTACCAGGTAGCCCAATTGTTGCTTTTTGGAATGAAGAAACCCAAGATTTTGACGGTCATAAAAGAGAACTTTCTTTCGATGATGATGGAAATATAATTTAGAAAGATTTAACGAAGCCTATTGGTTTTGTTGATTTAAATGCAAAGGTTTGGTTTGCTAAATATTTAGATGATAATTCAATAGAACGAGAATATCTTGTGACTGAAGGTTGGATATGGACTGGACGCTTCCCTGAGACTAAAAGAATTATTTAGTAGGGAAATAATTAGTCTATGGAATTGGATGATAAAAATATTAGCGCCCATTGGTCAAAAGACACTAATGGAAATCCTAAATTTTTTATTATAAATGAAGCAATTATAAAAGGTTTGTGCGTGCTTGGAGAAGATGTTGAACCTTGTTTTGAAGGAGCTACTATATAGGCTCCAACAATTCAATTCTCATTTGATGAAAATTTTAAAGAACAGTTGTTCTCTATGATGAATGAATTGACAAAAATTTTAAAAAAGGAGGAGCAAAAAGTGTTTGCTAAGTATCCTATGACAATTGGCGATACTTTATGGACTGCTCTTTACACTCGTTTCAATAGTACTTATAATATTATGGGTGCTTATGAAGATGGGGAACAGAGATTTGCTGTTTTAAAAGCAGAAGATAAAGATTACCGTATTGATTTTTCATTGGCGGAAAATGGCTCAATTAATTTTGCCGATGAAGCAGTTTTATTTGAAAATGATTATGAACCTCAATTCACCATTGAGGAAAATAATCAATATGTCTTGGGCAAAAATGGACAAGAAACGAACAGTGAAAATCAAAATTTTATAGAGGAACCACAGAAGTATTCTTTAGATGAAATTCCTGAATATGTGGAACTTATGAAAAATTATAATCAGCTTTAGACTTCTTTTGAAGCTCTTCAAACTTCTTTTAAGGAAGCTCAAGAAACTATTAATGGATTGGTTGAGTATAAGAATAGCGTTTTAAAGAAAGAAAAGCAAGCCATGATAGACAGCTTTTATATGTTGTCTGACGAAGATAAAGCTGATGTGATTGAAAATATTAATAATTATTCAATTGATGAAATTGAGGCTAAATTATCTATTATTTGCGTTCGTAATAAGGTTAGCTTTAACAAAAAAGAAGAAGAAAAGCCTATTACTTATAGTTTTAACGATGATAATGATGATAAGGTCGTACCCGCTTGGGTAAAGTCTATTCGTGCTACGGTTGAAAGCATGGACTAATTATATTAAGGAGGAAAACTTAAATGCTTAAAGATTTTTTACAGAGCAAGATTAAGTCTCAGGCATCTTATCCCGAAGTAGGGTATGGACAAGTCGAGCCTAACCATCTGTCTGCTCAGTATAATGGACAAATTTATGCACAGCTGCCTGCCAATAAAGATATTAAGATTTTAGAGCAAGGCCAATTTGTGAAATATGATTATGAAAATGATGAAGTGAACTTCACTGGCGATGGTGAATGGATGCTGGTTTATAATGAAATTAAATTATACCGTGAGTTCCAGAGAGACTGCGAATTTGCTATGATTAAGGGCAATTATAATGCTCGTGTTTATAGTCCTGTTGACGAGGGTACTACCAATACTACTTATGGTCCTACTCGTTTTTGGCAGGGTAATAATCCTAATCCTATTGGTATAAAGAAGGAAGTCAAGGATGGTAAGGTTGTTGTTACTCCGGGCACTGGTGATGGTTTTGTAGCTCCTGATTATCGTGTCGCAAGCGATGTGAATGACTATTGGGAACTGAATGATGTTAATAGCACTGATCCTGCCCAGGTTCTTTTTACTCGTCTGCGTTCTTATCGTGAGAAGACTATGAAAGAGGGTACTTCTATGTTCCCCCGTGTCTTAAAGACTAATATTGGTGATTTGTATACCACAAATATGGTGAATGAGACTGAACTTGTCGATGGTGATAAGCTATATGTGGGCGATAAGGGTATTCTGTGCAAAACCAAGGCTGAAAAAACTGGTACTTTTGCTGGCTCTGGTGATATGATTTGGAAAGTTGTTAAAGTCTATACTGTTCCTGATCATCAGCGTGGCGTTAAGTTACAGCGTATTCAGTAATAAGAGAAAGGAGATATGAAAATATGTTAGATAAGAAGAATTTAATTGCTCTTGCTAAACAAGTTGCTCGTGCTGACCGTTCTGCTCCTGTATCTTATAGTTTTAATGGTGAGAATTTTACTTATGCACAAATGAATGAAGCTCTGCGCCGTGAGTTGAACGAATACGTTGGTACTAATGCTAATTATAGAAAAAATAAAGAAATCTTGTTCGAGGTTATTGAACAAACCATTGATGATGTTCTGCCTAAGAAGGTAGAAAGAACTTATATGTAGTTTGCTGAAACTAAGCAGTTTGCCTAGGGTGATAAACCTATTTTTAGACGCAAGAAGGATAACCGTGTGCGTGCTAAACAGTTTGTGACCCGTGGCGGTCTTGCTGGCAAGTATGAAGTGTTTAAGCTTGGCTATAATGAGACTGAAAGTTTTGAAGTTCCTACTTCTGCTATGGTTGCAGCTGCCCAGATTGGCTTTGAAGAGTTCCTGGATGGTCGTGTTGATTGGGCTGATTTAATTGATGTGGTTATGACTGGTATGGATGAACTGCTGATTAAGGAAGTCACCCATGCTATGCAGGCCGCAGTTAATCAGCTGCCTCCCGCAAATGTAGTTGTTGCTACTGGTTTTGATGAAGAGGAGTTTGACCGTTTGCTGGTCATTGCTTCTGCTTATGGTACTCCTACTATTTACTGCAATTATGAGTTTGCTGTTAAGATGGTTCCTGCCGAGGGTTGGCGTTATACCGAAGCTATGAAGCAGCAACTTTGGGATACTGGTCATTTAGCTACTTACAAGGGCCGTACTGTTGTTATTCTTCCTGATGGTCTGGAAGATGAAACCAATACTCGTCGTAGCACTGATCCTGGCTACTGCTATATTATTCCTTCTGGTGCTGATAGTAAGCCAGTTAAGATTGCTCTTGAAGGCACTACTCAAACCAAAGAACATCAAAATGCTGATTGGAGCCGTGAAATTCAGGTTTACCGTAAAGTTGGCGTTGTGGCTATGATGGCTAATAATATTTGCTGCTATTGTGACTTGAGCTTGGCAGGTAATTATGACTTGAAGGGCACTCATTGGGATAGCACTTCTTACATTGATATGTCTTATACTACCAAACCTGGTACTTAATTTATAAATATTATAGGGGGGATTAATTTCCCTCCTATATAATGGAGATAAAGGAGATTTTATATTATGGATACTTACAGAGTTAAGAATAGAAGCGCAGGTGTCGCAGTTTATCGAATTCCTGAATTGGGGATTAGACGTTCTTTTATTCCTGGAGAAGTAAAAAAGATTAGTGCTGATGAACTTGAGAAATTGACTTATCAGCCGGGTGGTTTAGCACTTTTATCTAATTTTTTACAGATTTTAGATGAAGAAGGGATTAAGCAAGCTGGTATTCATACAGAACCAGAATATTTTATGAGTGAAGAAGATATTGTAAAATTAATGAAAACCGGTTCCGTTGATGCCTTTTTGGATTGTCTTGATTTTGCGCCTCCTGGTGTGATTGATATTATCAAGCGTTTAAGTGTATCTCTCCCTCTTGAGGATATGAATAAGCGTATTGCTTTAAAAGAAAAAATTGGGTTTGATGTTGATGCGGCAATTCGTCACGTAATGGAAGAAAAAGAAGATGAAAAGCCAACTGATAATGAACCAAAACGCAGAGTTCAACCTGCTGCCACCCCCGCAGTTGAAGAAGGAAGACGAACTGCTGCTCCTAAATATAATGTAGTTTCTACTAATAAATAATTAAAGGAGAGATTATAGATGGGAACTCCTTTTGCAGAAATCTATAATCGCTTTTTGGGAAAAATTACTGATGATATGTATGTAGAGTTTACTCCACAAGATACCATTAGAGATTTAAGAAACATCTTAACAGATGCCATTCCTAATTTTGAGTTCCCACGTTATAATTTATATGATTATAAGCTTGAGTCAGAGGTAAAAGGCGAAGATGAAGTTTTAACCTCTGACTTTATTATTGGCATGTTGTGGAATGAAACTCCTGACGGAGAGGATGGAAAACCCCCGAAGGTGGTTGTAGAACATTCATATTTTGCGGCAGAGCTTACGTCAGAGGAAATTAATATTCTGGCTATTCTAATGATGTGTAATTGGGTTTAGCGATAGGTTACTTCTATTGAAAATACAAGAATGAAATATACTGGGTAGAAAATCCTGCCCTTTTAATTAGAAATAATTATCAAAATCTTAGTAAAAATCTGGAAGCCTGAAATGGTAACCAGAACGGAAGTCTTAGTTTAAAAGCTAAGACACGTGCAGAGCATAGGAGGATAAAACTTAATGAGTAAAATTATAGTTCCACAAGAGCTACAAGAACAAATCGTAAATTTGTATAATAATGGAATGACACGAAAAGATATTCGTGTTTAGCTTAATATATCTTTTGGTGATTCTGTCATAAAAAGAGTTTTAGAAGAAAATAAATGTATCATTCGGTCTAATCCTGGGGCAAAAAAAGGTGGCCGAAAAAAAGAGATTATTAGTGAACAAGAATAGCAAAAAATTATTGAGTTATACAAACAAGGATATGGTTTGAATTATATTTCAAAATAGATGGGCAGACTTTTCTGTGCTGATAAAGTTAGAAGAGTTTTAAAAGATAATAATATAGAATTAAGAGATTTTCACGAAGCTATTAAAATAAAGCCAGACGATGAAGTAGACTTTAGAAAATATCAAATTAATGATAACTATGTATTTGAAAGTCATAATGGTGCATATATTTTAGGCTTTTTAGCTGCTGATGGATATTTACCTGATACACGGGGAGCTAGAAACAGAATTGTATTAACACTCGCCAGAAAAGACGAAGAAATACTTTATCGCATAAAGGAAGAATTAGGATATACTGGACCAATTTATCAATTTTATAGTGGAAAGTTTCCTGCTTCTTCTCTAACTTTTAATTCTAAAGAAATTAGAAAAAATGTTGAAAAGTATGGGATTGTAAATAATAAGACTTTTAAATTAAAATCTTTGCCTTATAATCTTCCTGATGAATATATAATTGATTATATTAGAGGATATTTTGATGGAGATGGAAGTATTATAGGGAATAAAGATATAAGATGCAGTATGTAGTATTCTGGCGCGAATAAAGAGTTCCTTAAAGATTTAGCAGAATATTTGCATAATAAGTATCAAGTAAGATTGGCAATTCCTTCTCCAGACCATAATGCTTTCCAAATATCTTGGGGCGCAAAAAAAGATATTTTAGTGTTAGGTAATGCTTTCTACAATCATAATTATTTGGCTTTAAAAAGAAAGCAAGACCATTATTTTGAAATATTAGATTCATTAAGATAATAACTCCCACGAGACTAAGCATCCCACAAGGATGAAAAGATATGCCAAGCTAACTTGAAATAAAAAGTTAGAAGTTATGGATAAAAAGCCATAACGTTAATAATTTTGCTGCCTGAGGATTTTAAAATGACCAGTTAGGCTAATCATTTGGCAAAAATGATAAATTTGTTAAGTGAATGCCAACGGCAATCTCATCATATGTAGCGTCTATATAAGCGTAGAAAAATAGGGAAGGATGGCGAGTATAAATCGAATTGGTCTATACTCCGCGAACCTATTAAAGATGACTAAATATAATTTTGATTTTCCAATAGAAGTAGTAAATAAAAATATTTTACGTTTAACCAATTAGATTTGGAAATTAATTCCTATGCGTGAGAAAGAGGAAGATTGGTAGAGACAACTTGATACTGTTCTTTTGGAAATAGTAGGGTTAAATGAGATTTTTTTACAAAGAACTGAATATATATAGATATTGTCTAAAATGGAAGGGTTAAGAAAAGAAGAAAATTTAGACTTTCATTTTTATAGAAAGACAGTATTTGAAATAATAACTTTATTGACATAGTGTAAAATAAATGCCTGATTTTGAAGAATTACTCCCCTACTTTAAAGGTAGCAATGGACATTTGCGGTTGATGCTAAATCGAATTAGCAAATGCGATTTGCCTAATTACAAAGAAAGCACAGTTCAAGGTATTACAGATATGTAGAAAACTCTTGCCGCACGAGGCGGTTATGCTTAGCAAGACCGCATGATTAAAGATAAAAGACGCTCTCTTGATAGAGCAACCTTATATTCCTATTAGGCTGCTTTAATAAAAAAACAATACTATGATTTTACTCCTGCAATGGAGGGCGAAAAAGAGGCTAATCCAGTGAGAGCATTGATTAATCCAGACAAGGTAAAATAGGATTATGATGAAAAAATTCTTTCTACTGGGTATGAAAATAATATAGGAGTAGGAGATGTTTTTGAATGGTGTAATACGGGCACTTATTGGCTTGTTTATTTATAGGATTTGACTGAATTGGCTTATTTTAGGGCCAATATAAGACGTTGTACTTATGAAATACAATGGGAAGATGAAAATGGCCATTAGCGCACTTATATAGCGTTAAGAGGTCCAGTAGAAACAAAGATTGATTTTATATAGAAACATAGTATTAGTATTGATAATCCAAATTATACTTTAAATATTTTAATGCCGAAAACAACTGCCACTTTAAAAAAATTTAAACGATATAGTAAATTTTATTTACAAGGATTGGCTGATGGAGAAGATAATACTTGTTGGCGAGTTGAAGCTATTGATAGTTTTAGTTCTCCTGGAATTTTGGAAGTTAATGCTACTGAATATTTTGCTAATGAAACAGAAGATGATTTGGAAAAAGGTTTAGTTGGAGCATTAATTACAAAGCCTATTGATCCAAATAAAGGATAGCCGCAAGAAATAGTTGGAGAGGTATTTATAAAACCTAAAAAGGAATATATTTATTCAATAGATAATTCTTTGTATGGCTCTTGGTATGTTTCTAATAGCAAATTTCCTATTATTTTAACACCTTTTGTTGGCGAAGATGGAAGGAATTGTGTGAAAGTAAAATGGAATTCTTCTTATAGTGGACAATTTGATTTATGGTTTGGTGATGAAAATGGTCCTTTGTTAGATTATAAAAAGACTATTGTTGTTCAATCTTTGTTTTAAGAGTTAAA
>ERZ1034920.2350-NODE-2350-length-10816-cov-4.182790_pt1 | contig 10816 bp, 11 predicted proteins | sample MGYA00520688_ERZ1034920 | MGnify/ENA primary metagenome ERZ1034920 (study PRJEB33766, sample SAMN09781785) | gut metagenome | biome: gut microbiome | host: Homo sapiens | place: Madagascar | study: EMG produced TPA metagenomics assembly of the PRJNA485056 data...
ATAAAATCCTGTTTTCGCCAAATGCTATATAGCTTTATGCGGCTTGCTTTAGCGATAAATGCGCCCTGCGACACCGATTTAGCGTTATTCGCGTCAAATCAACTGAAAGGAGCATTATCAATGAAGCCAAATATCAAGGTTGTCTCAATGGCTGATGCCAATTGCAGCCCCCTTATGACAACAGAGGAAGTTTCACGGCTTCTAAGCGTTTCAGAGCAGACCGTAAGGAACATGGTTCGCCGTAAGGAGCTACCAGCGGTGAAGATCGGTCACCGTGTCTATATTCAGCGCGATAAGTTCATCGCGAAGTTTTGCGAGTAGGTGGGCGGCATGGGAAACGCTTTCGATGCCGAGAAGCCTTCTGAGAGCCACAGGCAAGCGAACAGGGTAACGGGCGCAACGGCTGCATACGAAGCCGCCAAATGGAAGAAGAGACACCCCCGCGCCTATTGGCTGATGGCTGATACCGCGCTGAGGATCGCGGGAAGCGGGCGGCGGTTGAGCATTTCGATGGTTGCCGAGGTTGTCAGGGCAACGTACATCCCACACGAAGAGAACGAAGTGCCTTTCAAGGTCAACAACACCCTTCTTCCCGCCCTCGCGCGGATGCTGGAAGCCGATTACCCCGAAGAGTTGGGCGGCAGGTTCGAGAAGCGCAGAAGCCTATCGGACGGCATGACGGGCAAGGTGGGCGCAGATGGATAGGGAAATGTTCGCCGATGCCTGTTTGCAGGCGCTCAACGATGAGCTGGACGGGTTCGCGCCGTTTCGGTACACCGTCAACCCCCATGCCCGTTTCCTAGGCTCGATGCTCGGCACGTTCTCGATCGATGACGTGCGGCAGATGGTGGCTTTCAAGCGCAGGCAATGGGAAGGCACCCAGTACCAGGCGCACCTGAACCCGAACACGCTGTTAAGCCCGTACCACCTCGAAGCCTACATAGCCGAATCCAAGTTGCCCCCAGCAACACGGCGGGTAGGAAAAACCGCATTCATTGACGATGAGCTGGCAAGCTATGCGAGCTGACGGAAGCGGGGCGAATGAGCCATGAGCCGCGCAAGCGAAGCAATAAGGGCGCGTGATGGGCGCTGGTCACCGATTGGGGCAAGCGAGGTAGTGGAAGCACATAAGCGCGTGAAAGAAGCAGCAGGAAAGAGCCAAACCGTTGAAAACCAGATGCTAGCGGCGTACTGGTTCCTAGCTTCTATCAGAGATTCGGAGAAGCTAACAGCCATAGCGTCAAATACGGAAGTTGCCGCCCACGTTCCGAAGAGGTACGGCGGCGAAGCGTTGGGGGAATCGGCATACAGGATGAACATAAAGGGCAAGCTGAGGGAGTGCGGTCTTGTTGACTTCCCGAGCGGCAAGGGAGGGCGCGAAGCGGCAACGGTCTACACGTTCCCCGCCTTTATGCGGCTGTACGGCATTGTGGATAACTTGGGGGCAACAGCCCAGGAACCCGCTAAACCAGGTGCGGGCTTACCAGCACAAAACACGCACGATTTATGCGGGCTAACCAGCACAAAACACGCACAAAAGGTATCAAGTATAGAGTTACTAGAGGATAGATATATGGGCATGGAAGGGGGATATTGCATTAACCCCCAAGAAACCCCCTTGCCCATTGTGGAAAACCCGCAACCTCAACAGCAGCAAAGCAAACCGAGACATGGAAGCGTAAGGGAAAGCTATTGCCCCAAATGCAGAACGCTTACCAAGTTCAGGCAGCGGGACGGAGCAGCCTTTTTCACTTGCACTAGATGCGGTGACAATGTTTTTCTTCCTGACGATTAGGGAGAAAGACCAAAGGGAAAGAACCCCCCGTTTCCAAGATCGGGAAACCCCTTCCAAGAAAAGGAAAAAACAAAATCAAGAAAAGCAATTCAACAGAACGATGAACGCCGTTCCGCGAACGGCAGCGAAGAGGGAAGCACATGGGAAGAACGCCAACGCCTAAGCAGCTCGAATTTGCCAACGCCATAGTATCGGGTGCCGCGCCTTCCGAAGCGTACAGGCAAGCGTACCGAGCGGACGGCATGAGCGGCGCAAGCGTGGCAAGGGAAGCCCAGCGCCTTCTCTCCAACCCCGTTATCGCCCCCATAGTGGAAGAGGGGCGCAGGGAAGCGGCAGAAGCCGCCAAATGGAGCCTGAGAAAGGCGTTGGAGCGCCTACAGGCGGTAAACGACAGGTGTTTCGAGGAATTGCTAGAGAGCATGGACGGCACCGCGCTAAGGGGCTTCACGGACACGCTGGACAGGCTCAACGAGCTGGCAGACGTTAAGCGCGAAGCGGAAACGGACACCGTTCCGCGCATCGTGTTCACGCCGTCCAAGCGCCCATAGCCCAGCAAGGGCGGGGATCAGCCCAACAGAAACCAGAAAATGACCCGTTCCCGTTATAGGTTTTCCTTTATGGCTGGACTCGGCTATAGGCAGCCGTTGCCTACCGATGCGGGAGCAGGCGGGGCATTATCCGTTCTTGACGGAACGGAAGATAAGAAAGGCATGAGTGGCAAGAATGGTCGCCAAAGGAATATACAACTATCACGAAGATAAAGACGCTGAGGGCAAAAGCTACAGCCCGAGAAGGTGGGACTGCTATATCAACGTTCCAGGCAGCAAAAGACCCCTGCACAGGCGGTTCCGTGGCACGAAGAGAGAATGCGACAGCTTTTGCATAAGGATAAGGAGGGAAGCCGAATCGGGGATACGACCCGATGCCGATAGGGTCACCGTTGCCGAGTTCATGGGCGATTATCTGAGGAACCGTCAGGCAATGGGCGAATTTGCCGATAGCACGATAGCGAGGTACGACTGGCTTCTCCGTAAGTGGATCGCCCCGTATATCGGCGGCGTTCCCGTCAAGGACGTTAACCCCTCCATGATCGAAAGCTGGTACAGGAAAGCGTCTGGCGATGGGGCTTCAGGTACAACGCTGCACCATGCCCACAAGCTGGCTAAGATGGCTTTCAAGGATGCCGTAAGGGATGGGCTTTCCATCTCCAACAGGTTCGACCAGGTGAAGACACCGAAGAGCGAAGAAAAGAAGCGCGGATACCTTTCGTTCGAGGAAGCGGGAAGGATGCTGAACGTTCTTGACGAAGAGGAAGGGTTCAGCGGCTTCTCGGCAGCCGTGAGAATCGGCTTGGCTATCGGCGCACGGCGCGGCGAGGTGTTGGCGCTCACGTGGAACGACATTGATTTCAAAGCGAAAACGGCATCAATCACGAAGAGCCTTGTTTTTGTGCGTGGAGCGAGGAAGGCGGGCGTTCCGTCCAATACCATCAAAGCGCCAAAGACCGAAAACGGGAACAGAACGGTAACGGTTGATGCGGGGACGCTCCAATGGCTCAGGGAGTGGAAGCGCGAGCAGAAACGCAAGCTTTCCGCGCTAGGTGTCGTGCAGGTTCCGAAAACGCCGATCTGCTGCTCAACATGTGGGCGCAGGTTTGGCGGCGTTGCGGTGCTTGCAGGGGGGACGCTGAACCCAACGTCTTTTAGCAACCAATTCAGGAAGTTTTGCAAAAGGCACCAGTTCAAGGACAGTCAAGGGGAACGCCCGTGCTTCCATGAGCTGCGCCACACGCAGGCTACCTATCTTCTTGCCAACGGGGAGGATGTTATCAGCGTTTCCGCTCGGTTGGGTCATGCTTCACCGAGCATAACAAGTGACATTTACGCCCACGCAATGCCCCAGCGTGACGTTGAGTGTGCGGGTACCATCGGCGAACTTCTGACGGAAGCGAAGATGAAGGCTGTATAGCAAAGATCACCAAATCATCACCAGCGGGGCGTTTTTCGAGCGCAAATAAACTAGCAGGTCAGCAGAAATTAACCGTCTGACCTGCTAGTTCATGAAGACTGATCGATGGGGCATGAACGTTATATTGGCTTCCTCTATGGAAAAACACAAGCTACTCTTGCATGCCGTGCGCTCACCTTTCTCCCTCGAGCGCTCAAAGGGGAAAGTGCATAAAGAAAGCGCCCACAAGAGGGCGCTTTCAGAAACTATTCGCTTTTTTCAGCCGTTTTCTTTGCGGTAGTTTTCTTGGCTGCGGTCTTCTTCTTTGCCGCAGGCTTCTTGGCAGCTTTCTTCGCCTCGGCCTTTTCGGCTTTCTTCTTTGCCGCCTCTTCCTTGGCGGGACAATTGAAGTTCGGGCACAGCTTCCAAGGACCACGCTGCGTGGTAACGATAACCATAGGAGCACCACAGCTTTCGCACACTTCCTGCGTTGCCGTAAGCTTGCCATACTGCGGAAGCGGATAGCCCGTTTCACATTCATCGTAGTTCTCACAGCGAATGAAGCGTTTCAGCGTACGCGGATTCTTACGCGCAATAAGCTTCTTCTCTAGACCCTTTTCCTTGCACGCGGGGCAAATACCCACTTCCAAATCGGGCTCTTTGTTTGTTTCGCATTCTGGGTCGATGCACAAAACGCGCGGCTTGGAGCGGAATGCCGTGACCTTGATCTGAGGCATACCGCAAACAGGGCACTTCTCATCTAAAGCTTCGATCTTGCCCTTAGGCAGCGGATAGGTGACGTCGCAATCGGGCCAGCCCGCACAACCGATGAACATTGAGCGCGTTTTCTGCGAAGAGCGCAGCTGCAGATCTTTGCCGCACTTAGGGCACGGACCCACGTAAGCATCGGCGGCAACAGCATCTGCCAGAGCATCCTTCACTTCTTCGGAATGAGGGAGCAAGCTCGCCAGCTGCTCGGAAAGCAAATTGCGCGAATTGGTTACCACCTCGGTCTTTGTTTTCTGACCCTCGGCGATGTTGTCCATTTCCTCTTCAAGCTCTGCCGTCATTTGGGGATGGGTGATGTGAGGCGCGAACTTATCGAGAGCATCGCACACTGCCATACCCAGCTGGCTAGGCTCGATAGGATCGTTCTGCACATATTTCACCGTATACAGACGTTCGATAATGGAATGGCGAGTAGACTTCGTACCCAAGCCAAGCTTTTCCATCTCCTGGATCAAGCGACCCTGAGAATAGCGAGCTGGGGGCTTGGTTTGGTCTTTCGTGCAGGTTGCACCGTTGAAGGCGATATCCTGACCTTCTTCCAACGCAGGCAGCTGCTCGTCTTTCTTCAAGCCGTAAGGATAGATGCCGCGGAAGCCCGGCTTCACCAAAACATCGCCCTTAGCCACAAACTCTTCGCCGCCCACAACAAGCGAGACCTTCGTGCCTTCCACGATGGCCGCATCGGAGAGCGTTGCCAGGAACCTACGAGCAATAAGGTTGTAGAGTTTGTACTCCGCCGCGGGGAGGTTATCGGGCGTTGCCATGGCCGTAGGATAAATGGGCGGATGGTCGGTAGTTTCCTTCTTGCCGCGTGTTGCATGCAAAGGACCGCCCGAAAGCAGCTGCTTGCAATAAGGGGTATAAGCGGGATTGCCCATGATTTTCTTCACGGTGTCTGCCAAATCGAGCGAAGAAGGATACACCGTGTTGTCTACGCGGGGGTAGCTGATATAGCCATCCATATACAGGCTTTCCGCCAAACGCATGGTTCGCGCGGGGGTAAGGCCCTCGGCGGAAGCCGCAGCCATAAGGCTTGTGGTGTTGAACGGCACAGGAGGCGCCACGGTGCGCTTACGCTTCGTGATGGATTCAACACGCGCCGAGGTTTGGCCCTCAACGTGGGCCATTACCGCATTGGCATCCGCTTCAGCCTTGAAACGAGCCGTTGCATGAGGAGCGATGAAAGCACTTTCGCCTTCGTCGAAAGAGCCTTTGATTACCCAATAATCTTCGGGAACGAACGCCAAGCGCTCGCGCTCGCGGGCAACGATAAGCGCCAAGGTTGGCGTTTGCACACGACCAGAAGAACGCACGTTGCCGTAGCCGGCAAACTTCACCAAAGTGAGGTAGCGCGTAAGCACCGCACCCCAAATAAGGTCGATGTCCTGGCGCGAAGCGCCCGCACTAGCCAAGTTGGTATCGAGCGTTACCAAATTGCTGAATGCGTGAGTTATCTCTTCCTTGGTAAATGCGGAATAGCGCGCACGGGAAACAGGGGCTGTATCGTTAACTTCCTGAATGCACGAAAGCGCATCCGAACCGATAAGCTCGCCTTCACGATCGAAGTCGGTTGCAATGATGATGGAATCGGCCTTCTTCGCCAAGTTCTTCAGCGAACGGATAATGTCTTTTTCCTTGGGGCGCTTTTCGATGGGTGAATACACCAAATAAGGCAGCGCATCCATCTTCCACGCCTTCAGCTCCACACCATCTTCGGTGAAGGGCTTCTTCTTTTTGAAAGGCGGCCTGGGCAGCGCTTTGGGAATATCAGCTTCCATAACTTCGCCATCGGCGGAAACGCCGCGCCATCCACCGCGCTTCTTATACACCAGCGCCGTGGCAAAATCAGGTTCCAAGATATGGCCACGAAGGCCAATGGTTACCCAATCTTCGCCATCGACGGTGAAACGATATACGGGAGTGGAATATACCTTGTCGGCTTTGGGCTTTGTTGCGCCCAGCAAATCTGCGATCTTCTGAGCCGCGTCGTTCTTCTCGGTAACAACCAGTTTCACGCGGTTCCTCCTTTTCTGCCGAGCCTTAAGCCCAGCCACCATTCACACGGTTTAACCCCGATTCTCTTATTAACGTGTGCGGGGATTTGCTCCTTTTGTTCGGCAATGCCTTCCGGGCACAGCCTTAACTATGCGGCAGAATAGCACCGCGCTTGCCACGCCTGGAGCCCCTCTGTGCGTAGCAAGATTCAGCATACCCGAATTGCGGAGCTCAGAGCGAAAAACATAATAACGGATCCGCGTTGCCCCATCGAAAGAGCCGTTAACAGAGCGAAAGGCTAGCTCATCATGCCTTCCGACTCTACCTTTTCGCGCTCCAGCACCAATCGCATAGCCTCAATGGCGCATTCCAGCATGGAATCGTCGGGTTCGTTGGTGGTTAAGCGTTGCATCTGCATACCTGGCCACAAGACGATGCGCACCAACGGGTTTTCGGGATGGTTGCCCGCCCACTTCACGGTAATTTCGTATGAAATACCTGCGATAAGAGGCATAAGAGCAATACGCACCACTATAAGCAGGGCAAATGCGGCAGGGCCGCTGATTCCCCATCCTTCAATGAGCAAATTCAGCGGAATGATGGTGTATACCAAAATGGCAATGATCATAACCATGATCAAGAATGCCGTGCCACACCGCACATGCAGGCGCGGAAAGCTCCGCGCGTTTTCCGGCGTAAGCTCGAGCCCATGCTCATAGCAGTGAATGGTCTTGTGTTCAGCGCCATGATAGGAAAACATACGCTTAATGTCTTTCATACGGCCGATCAGCCATACATAAAAGACGAATATCACCACGCGCATCACGCCATCGATGATGTTCCAGGCGAAGGGGTTGGTTTCATATTCACCAACCAGCACGTTGGATGCCAAAGCCGGCAGGAAGATAAACAGGCCCACGCCTAGAACCAAGCCCATAACCAAGGAAATTGCCATTTCCGCTTTCCCGAAAAACGGCTCTTCTTCCTCTTTGGCGGCATGTGCGGGGGCATCTTTACCCCCGGAAGCGCAAGAGGGCCCCTCTTGGCTGTCATTCGAGTTTCGCCCAGTGGGGTCGGGCTCAGTTACCACTTCAAGGGTTCGCTGGGCGCCAAGGGCATCAATCATGGTGTCGGGACGTCCGAAATCGCGCTTCCAAGAAAACGGGGGCTCTTGCTCGGACCTATTTCCCCTGGCCTGGCACCCGTCCGACTCTTGAGGGCCCGCATTGCCGATAGAGCTCTGGTCCTCGAAACCGCATACCCGGTTGTCGAATTCGCCATCGATGCACAAGCCGCCCGCCGCCACTTCTTCGGCAACCGTTTCTGCCTGTTCGTCTTCGTCGTCGAACGCGTGGTTGGCAGCAATCTCGAGCGCCTTGTATCCCAACACCAAAGAATCAACCAAAGCCACGCATCCGCGCACCAGCGGCCAAGAAAGCCATTTAGCACGCTTTCCTTTCTTCGAGAGAGGATGCTCCTCGGAGTGCATATGGCCATCGGGCTCTCGCACGGCAACAGCCCAGTTGAGCTTGCCACGCATCATCACGCCTTCGATAAGTGCCTGCCCGCCAATATGGGTACGGCGCTGGCCATCTTCGGTAAATGCTCGTTTCAGATCGCTTCCCATGAAGAAAGGCTACTCCCTTACTACTTTTGGATAGGGGTTTCCGCAGGTCATCTTACCTTCAGGGCAAGCCCCGCGAACGCAAGGGGCGCCGGCGTCCATAAAGATGTAAGGTGCCGTAGGACGAACAAGCTCAAGCATGCGGTTGGCAAGTTCGCGGATTTCCCATTGAGCACGATTGCAGCAGCGCAAGCTCAGGAAATGAAGCAGCTCGCGGATATTCATGGTAATGACAATCTTCGTTTCTGCAGCATTGGGAAGAAGATATCGGGCATCTTCGGCAGGAACGCCCGCATCAAGCAGCTTATGATACGCATCCACGACGGCGTCGATTGCCTCATCGAAGATGCGAGAAGTGTCTTCCTGAGCGGCAACCGTAGGCGGCTTCACCACTTCAACATCCCCTGCGAACTTAACATAACGCTGAGACTGCTGGTTGAAGCTGGCCAAACGATGGCGAACCAGCTGATGAGTGAGCGCACGAGATACGCCGTCTACCGCGAACGTGTAGCTCACGTGCTCCAGCGTGGAAAAATGACCTGATTTCATAATGGTGGAAAGCACACTCTGCACACGCTCGGGCGGCATGGTTTCCATGAGCTCGGTTGCACCAACGGGGGCATAGCAAAGACGTGCCGCCGTTGCCACTGCGCGTTCAGGGTGTTCGGGATATTGCAAAAGCTCTACGTTCATAGGGCTCGTCCTTTCTCTTCTTGCGCCATCATAGCGAACCACCTCCAGCCAACCGCCCCCAAACAGAGCGGTTCGCGGAAAGAACACGCTAAAAGGCGGCAGAAGGATACGCCCACAAAAAATGCGCCTTGGAAGAATGCTCTTCCAAGGCGCATTGCGGTAGCGGCACCCGCCCTTCCGGGAGGCACCACAGCCACTCTTCACTTGCCGGAATCAGACCTACAGTTCTATACGCTCAAACAGGTCTCTGCCTACTCCGCATATCGGGCAGGTAAAATCTTCCGGAAGTTCGTCAACGTATTCGATATGGCCGCAAACCGTGCAACGCCAAGCGAAAGTACGACCCGCCGCGGGATCTGATTCCTCTTTCTTTGCGGGAGCATCCTCGTTGAAACTCGGTGCCTTCGGTGGAGTCTTGCCGCCTTTCACCTGATGATAGTAGGCGTACGTCATGGGCTCCTCGCCGCCAAGAGATGCGGCATCTGCCACTTTCCCGATAAAGAGCACATGGGTTCCCAGGTCAATCTCCTGTTCAACCGTTACCGAAAAGTGAGCACAAACCTGCTCCACTACATAAGGGATACCTTGAGCGGACGTTTCGGTGGCAAAGCCTGAGAACTTATCGGTATCGGCGCTTGAATGAAACCCGAAAGCGCCGATAAGCTCCATCGAAGCGGACTGACCGAGCGCCACCACCTCGAGCGCACCAGTTTCGCGCACGCCCTGCGTGGTGAAATTGTCTTTGTTCAGCGCAATGCTCACCTGAGCCGGGCTACTCGTAACCTGCGTGAACGTGTTTGCCACGCAGCCAACCGGTTTTCCATCCCTCAAGGAGCTAACCAGGTACATGCCGTAGGTTAGCAACCGAAATGCAGTTTTATCCATAGCTCCCAAACCTTCCCTTGCTAAGTTGCAATCATAGAATACGAATCATTATGAGCAGCGACAAGAAAACACCTGGTTAACGTGTTGATTTTTTGCCGCTTTTCTTGTTTTCCAAGTATTTAAAACCCTTGTGAGCCAACTGCCCGCCTGCAGCTACCGCCGCTCCAGCAACGCTTTTCGCAACAGGTTTCGCCACCTGAGCCGCCGCTCCAGCAACGCCTTTGACGACGGGCTTCGCCGCCCGAGCTGCCGCCTCGGCAACAAGTGGTGCTTCGCAAACAACCTTCTTCGCAACTTTTGGTGCTTCTTCAGCTGCCTTGTAGGCCGTTTTCTCAGCAGAAGCTTTAACCGCAACGGCAGCTTTTTCAGCGGCATCGTCAAGCTTTTCCTCGAAAGGCGTTGCCGCACGACCCGAATAATTACGCTGACCCTTGCTTATCAAGGCTGCACCACCCGCAATTGCCGCAGCGCCGGGACCAGGCAGAACAAGCATGGGAACGCCTGCGGCAGTCAAGGCAGCACCCGCCGCTACTTGCGCTGCGCCCTTTATCTTGTGCTTTGGGTTCCCTTCGTCCACGGGCAACACTTCGGGAACCACGAATTCGGGTTCAGCCGAGGACCCGCCGTTAGAAGGATCGTGATTATCCACCGCAGTCGTTCTATCGCTATCGTTCATTGCAATTCCTTTTCCCACCTGCGCACAAGCGCAGTAAAACAAACAAAAAGCCTAGCGCCAGCAAAAGGCACAATACGTCCGTTGCGAACCAAACGTAGCCGTACACCCGTCATAAGCCAAGCGGAGCAGCACTCCCGTCGCAAGCCGGGCAGAGCCGCACGCCCGTCGCACGCAAGGGCAAGCAGCAGTTCCCGCGCGCATCGCTTGCGCTTTCCACGGAGGTGGGACATGTGCACTATACACAGTGCAACCGAGGGCCCGTGCACGCCGCGCTTTCCCGCAACGATTCCAGCTTACGGGCATACACCATCACAACCGTCGAAAAAACAAAGATGATGCCAAGCCGTTGCACAATTGGGGAAGATGGCCCTTGGAGGGGGCAAAAACAAAAATCCTCGCATCTTTGCAACTC
>ERZ1034920.2351-NODE-2351-length-10812-cov-8.366366_pt1 | contig 10812 bp, 10 predicted proteins | sample MGYA00520688_ERZ1034920 | MGnify/ENA primary metagenome ERZ1034920 (study PRJEB33766, sample SAMN09781785) | gut metagenome | biome: gut microbiome | host: Homo sapiens | place: Madagascar | study: EMG produced TPA metagenomics assembly of the PRJNA485056 data...
CTTAAAGAAATTTTCAAGGGTTGTTGTTGTCTATTGTTCAGTTATCAAGGTTCTTACTTCGCTTTGTTCATTTGCGACAGCTCATTTATTTTATCATAAGCATTTCGCTTTGTCAAGAACTTTTTTGAAGTTTTTTATTTTTCTTGCCTCTTCGCTTTGTTTCAGCGAATCAGCTCATTTATATTATCATGTATTTTTTAGAAAGTCAAGAACTTTTTTGAAGTTTTTTATTTTCTTTTTACATGATTTTTAACTTTCTTCAAAATCAGGAGAAGTCGCCAGACTTCTGTCGTCCCGCTCTTTTGATTTAAGTTAAACGGAGAAAGAGGGATTTGAACCCTCGCGCCGGTCGCCCGACCTACACCCTTAGCAGGGGCGCCTCTTCAGCCTCTTGAGTATTTCTCCGTACACTGAATTCTACTATAGAATCTATAGCTTTGTTCAATTGTGTGCACCAACAGTGCGAAGTTTATTATAGCAATACACTGTCATCTTGTCAATCACTTTTTTTCATTTTTTTAACAAATTTTTAAATCATCTGTTCTACGCAGCTTTTCAGCTTCGCAGTTGTTGTCTCAATATCCTTTTGGGCAAAGATTGCACTGATCACTGCAACACCATTAATCCCACTACCCGAAAGCTCTTTTACATTATCTTGTGTAATTCCTCCTATAGCAACAACCGGAATATCAACTTTAGTACAGATTTCCTTCAACACACTATGTTCTACTTCCCGTGCATCTGTTTTTGTTCCTGTTTGAAACACTGCTCCAACTCCCAGATAATCTGCCCCGTGCTTTTCGGCTAATAAAGCCTGCTCTACTGTCCGCGCAGAGACGCCTATGATTTTATCTTCTCCCAGCTGCGCTCTTACATCAAGCGCTTCCATATCGCTTTGCCCAACATGCACTCCATCCGCATCAATTTCCTTCGCAAGCTTCACATTATCATTAATTATGAACGGAACTCTATATTCTTTGCATAACTGTTGTATCGTTTTTGCCTCTTCTAAAAACTCTTCTTCTGTCAGATCTTTTTCACGTAACTGAATAAATGTTGCGCCACCTTTCAGCGCTTCCTCAACCTGTTCATAAAGTGTCTGCCCATTCAGCCAATGTCTGTCCGTAACAGCATACAGCAACATCTGTTCCCTTAATTGTTCCTTAGTAAAGCTCATACTTAGCCCCTTTCTCCAGTTTTTCTCCTGTCATATTATAGACGGCATCAATAATTCTATTTCTATATGTAGCGTTACCATCATCTTCCCGCATCCTCGTCCATGCTATTTCACCGGCAACGCCCATCATACAAACTGCTGCCACAGCAGCTTCCAGTTTTCTTTCCGGATTTGCCGCCAAAAAAGCTGTCGTAATACCGGATAACTGACATCCCGTGCCAGTTATTCTTCCCATTTCTGAACGTCCATTTCTAATTACATAACATTTCTCGCCATCTGTCACAAGATCTATTGCTCCTGTAATTATAACAATTGCTTCTTTCTTTTTCGCAAAACCTTTAATAAATGATATGCTCTGTTGCAAATTTCTTTCATTAACAGCTTCTGTAAGATCAGCATCTACGCCTTTTGTACTTCCGCTTCCATAAGCCAGCGTCTTAATTTCTGAAACATTGCCCCGAATCACAGAAAACTTTATCTCTTTTATTAATTTTAATGCCGTCTCTGTCCTAAACCTGCTTGCTCCTGCTCCCACCGGATCCAATAATACCGGATGTCCCAGTTCATTAGAGCGATGCCCGGCTTTAAGCATTCCCTCAATACTCGTTTTATGTAATGTTCCCAAATTAATGTTCAGCCCGCCACATATAGATGTAATGTCCGCTACATCTTCCGGCTCATCTGACATAATTGGACTGCCACCACATGCAAGAATCACATTCGCAACATCATTCACTGTTACATAATTTGTTATGTTATGCACCACAGGGGCTGTTTTTCTAACTTGATCCAAGCATTCCTTTAGCATTTCTCTTCTACCTTTTCTTTCGTCAGGTTCTTATTGATTGTTTCCTGGATCTGCTGTTCTACTGCAGCAGCAATTTCCACAGTCTTCATATCTTTATAATCTTCATAAAGCATCGGTTTCAGAAAATGCACCTGCACCGTCACCGGTCGGGTACTGTTTGTATCAAACGGTTTAAAAGAATCAACAAGTGCTACCGGAATAATCGGACACTTTGCTTTGGTTGCTGCTTTAAAGCTTCCCCCTTTAAAAGAACCGACATTATTTCCATTTTTTGAACGCGTTCCTTCTGGGAAGATAAGATAATTTCTCCCCGCTACAACTTCTTTTGTCACACTTGTAATGGTTTTCATTGCCTGACGGACATCCTCACGATCAATCATAAATGCTTTCATGATTTTAAATACCTGTTTTAAAAACGGAACGTTTTCCACTTCTTTTTTAGCTACAACAGAAAAAGGGTGCGTACACGCTTCAACAATCGCCAATACATCATACAAACCTTGATGATTTGGAAAAAACATAAATCCATCCTGCTTTGGAATATTCTCCTGTCCATGCACATCGATTGTTACATTTCCGCCTTTATTTGCACGAAAAACAATCCAACGCAAAAATTCATAATTATCTTCTTCTGTATATTTATCCACATGTGAAGCCCGATAGCAGAGTTTAATCCATCCCCCCGGCACGATCAAAAGATTCCGCAATACCATCAGTAGAATTCTTCTCATGCATTCTCCTCCATTCTGCAATAATCCTTAATTGCTGTTTCATAAAGATTATTCCCATCTTTATCTATTACTACAATAACCGGAAAATTTTCAACTGTCAGTTTTCTGATCGCTTCTGTTCCAAGATCGTCATACGCTACCACTTCTGAAGATGTGATACATTTTGAAAGAAGCGCCCCCGCTCCACCAACAGCCGCAAAATATACTGAACCATTGCGTACAATTGCATCAATTACCGCCTGATTTCTTTTTCCTTTTCCTATCATAGCACCAAGCCCAAGATCCAGGAGCTGAGGTGCGTATTTATCCATTCTACTTGCTGTCGTCGGTCCTGCCGAGCCAATTGGGCATCCTTCTCTTGCCGGTGATGGTCCCATGTAATAAATCACCTGACCTTGAATATCAATTGGAAGTTCCCCGCCTTCCTGTAAAATCTCATACATTCTTTTATGCGCTGCATCTCTTGCTGTATAGACCGTTCCTGTAAGATAAACATAATCTCCTGCCTTCAGTGTTGCCACGGTCTCTTTCTTCATTGGTACTGTTATATGCTTGTCCATTTTACTTTCCTCTTTCACTTAGCTTGTTGAATTAAATTGTACGGATCACATGACGATTTACATGACAGCAAATATTAACCGCCACCGGAAGTCCCGCGATATGTGTTGGATAAGTATTAATATTCACCGCAAGTGCTGTTGTTGTCCCTCCAAGTCCACCAGGTCCGATACCAAGGCTATTTATTTTTGTAAGGAGCTCTTCTTCCAACTCTTTTACGTATTCAATTTCTGAATGTGATCCAACTTCACGTGTCAGAGCTTCTTTGGCCATCAAAGCGCATTTTTCAAATGTACCACCAATTCCAACGCCAACTACCATTGGCGGGCATGCATTCGGTCCAGCATCTTTTACCGCTGTAAGAACCGCATCTTTTACACCTTCGATTCCTTCTGCCGGTTTCAACATAAATACACGACTCATATTCTCGCTTCCGAAACCTTTCGGTGCTACTTTTATCTTTACCTGGTCTCCATCTACAATTCTTGTATGCAGAACTGCCGGAGTGTTATCCTTTGTATTCTCACGGATCAACGGATCTCCAACAACTGATTTACGAAGATAACCTTCTACATAGCCTTGACGTACCCCTTCATTTACCGCATCTTCCAATGCTCCTCCTTCAAGATGAACATCCTGTCCAATCTCAAGAAATACTACTGCCATTCCTGTATCCTGACAAATCGGAATCATATCCTCTCCTGCAATCTTCAAATTCTCTTGCAGCTGTTCCAATATCTGTTTTCCAAGTGGTGCTTCCTCATTCTTTTCGGCACATTTCATTGCCTCTGCCATATCTGGTGACAGAAAATGATTTGCTTCAATGCACATTTCTTTGATGTTTTTTGTTATTTCTTCTACACGTATTGTCCGAATCATTTCTTCTATCTCCCTCTTCTTTGAAACAGGTACGCAAGCGCAATGCAAGCGTACCTGTATTTTTTATATCTCAAATTCAATTTTTCTGCCTGTTCGATGGTACTGGTGATATCTCACTCCTGCTGCATCCATCATTCGTTTTGATGCTTTCACTCCCGTTGTATCCGCGTATTTGTCACAATCATAAATAACTTCTTTAATTCCTGCCTGAATAATTGCTTTTGCGCATTCATTGCATGGAAAAAGAGATACGTAAAGTTTTGCTCCCGCAAGACTTCCGCCATTGTAATTCAAAATTGCATTTAATTCACTATGTGTTGTATATACATATTTTGTCTCTAACGGATCTTCGCCTTCGCGCGCCCATGGAAATTCATCATCAGAACATCCCATCGGAAGACCATTATATCCCATGGAAAGAATCTTGTTATCCTGACTTACGATACAACAGCCAACCTGTGTATTCGGATCTTTTGATCGCATTCCGGAAAGCATTGCCACGCCCATAAAATATTCATCCCACGATAAATAATCTGTTCTTTTATCCGACATTATTCTTCTCCTTTTGCATATGAATTCAGTTTGTCTGCAAGTTTATCTATAAGCCCTGTGAGTATCTCAAAGCATTCTCCATACGCTGTCAGGGGCTTTCCATAAGGATTTGGAAGTTCTTCTGATACTCCGACAAATTCATTTATTGTATATACATTTTTTACGTTTTCATAATCCGAAAGAACTTTGTTCTTAATTGTCTCATTCAATGTCAATACAAGTGTATCTCCTTGTAGATTGCTGCCATCAAACTGCTTTGACACATGATTTTCCAACGTCATCTGCGCGCTCTTCATAATTGCCTCTGCCTTCTGGTTTACCGGTTCAGGGAAAAGCACAACCAGTCCGCCGGATTCAATAATATACTCTTGCTCAAGATCCTGGTGACATAGTAATTCTGCCGCCATTGGTCCTACTGCCGAATCTGCCTCGCTGACAAAAATCACTCTGCGATACTTCTGCTTCTTTGTGATTTCTGTTGCCTGCAGGTGCATATGTCCTGCCGCCTTTTCAAGACGATTCATAATTGCCTTTCCTATTCCGTTCATAGCAAAAGATTCACTATAAATCAGATCAACGTCTTCTTCATCAAATTCGCGAAGCACACGATAAAGGTTTCTTGCAATGGTATTCTCATTCTCACGGGTTCCTATATTCTTCACAATCCCATAATTATAGAACTGAACTGTTTCCCCCGTTGCAATGATTCCGACTTCCTTTCCTTCCCTGTGCGCGGCATAGGCAAGCTGACGAATTGCAAGAATCTCCTCTCTTATATTTCCTTCCACAATCATCATTTTCGCCTTTGGTGCATAATGTCGGTACTTCATTCCCGGAGCTTTTGGCGCCTGCTTGCTTTCACTGTTAACCAATGTCTCATCAACACTGACCGGTCCAATTACCTCTTCAAACATATCCGCTGTAATTGCACCCGGGCGTAAAATCATCGGCGGCTCTACCGTCATGTCAAGAATTGTGGATTCCAGTCCGATATCTACCGCACCTCCATCCAGGATCATATCAATCTTACCTTCCAGATCCACCCGCACATGCTCTGCTGTTGTCGGACTCGGACGTCCGGATGTATTCGCACTCGGTGCTGAAACAAATCCACCTGCTGCCCGGATCAATGCCGCTGCAATTGGATCACTTGGCATACGAACTGCAACCGTATCTAATCCTCCGGTTGTCCCATAAGGTACACTCTCACTTTTTTCAAATATCATCGTCAGCGGACCTGGCCAAAAATGTGCTGCCAGTGCGTCTGTCTCCGGTGGAATATTCACCGCCACTTTTTTCAGATCCTCATAGTCTGCAATATGAACAATCAACGGATTATCTGATGGACGTCCTTTTGCTGCATATGTTTTCTTTGCCGCCTCCTCTTTTAATGCGTCCGCCCCAAGTCCGTAAACCGTCTCCGTAGGAAATGCAACAAGACCTCCTTGTTTTAATACATTTCCCGCTTCTTCTATTACATCCTGGTTTATTTGGTTTTTATCTATTTTTCTAATAATCGTTTCCATAAATTTTATTATATCATTATTTGTTCTAAAAAAAAACTGTTTCTCTTCTGCTATTCATTTTCTTTTATATAAGACAAAATTCCTTCTGCCACTGCTTCTGCTACTGATTTCTGATAATCTTCCGTAACCAGCTTCTGTGCTTCTTTATAGTTACTCAGAAAACCACATTCTACGATCACTGTAGGTACTTCCGTCTTTTTTAATATATAATATGTATTATTTGCTTTTATCTTTTTGGTATTATCAGGATTTACCTTTTGTAAAGCGTCCTGTATTATCCCTGCAGCCTTTTCTCCTTCCGTCGATGTCTGATAGTAGAAGACCTGCGCACCGAAAACATTTTCTTCATGATAACTGTTCTGATGTATACTGACCGCCAATACAGGAGACGTTTCATTCATAATCTTTACTCTGTATTTCAAGTCTTCTACTTTACTTTGCGCAAGCTGTTTATCTGTTTCTCTGGTCATGATTACCTGTATATTTTCTTTTCCCAAAATTTTCTTTACAGAATTCGTAATCGTTAAATTGATATCTTTTTCTTTCACTCCATTGATTCCGACCTTCCCAGAATCAGTGCCACCATGTCCTGCATCTAAAACAACTATCCGGTCTGACTTTTCTGCTTCTCCGATTGTCTCCATTTCTTCTTTTAATTCTTTCTGTAAATTTTTCGAAACTTTCCAACAACCTGCGATAAGCCCCGTCATAATCAGGATCCCTATCATCAACCTGATTTTTCTTTGCAAAAAAACGACCTCCCTTCACATATTCTATCTATATGCAATGAGAAGCCGTTTTTTAACTTATCTTTTATTTAATTTACATACTGAGAAATGAGCTTCCATACACTGCTTTCTTCTCTTCCCAGGCTCCATTCTGCCACACCTGCCAGTTTATTTCCCTGTATCACCTTCAGCTTTGCTTCCAATGATTGAGCATCTTCAAGCCAGATACGGTAGGTTCCGCCATCCGCAGACCATTTTGCATAGTTTTGCTGTGTCTTTTCATCCCACTGTGCTGTTGCTCCCGCATTCACAACACTCTGCGCTGCTTCTTCCATTCCCAGTGCCTTACTTGATACTTTATTCGGATAGGATGCTGCTTCTGTGCCAGCTTCTTCCGAAAGTTGCTCCGGGCTCTTTGCTGTCTCAAACCATAATCTGGTAAAAAATGGAATTCCGGCAATTACTTTATCAGCTGATACCTTTTTCAATGTTTTTTCTATTCCATCCTGCAAATAGCTGATCGATGCCACTGATCCCGCTTCATAGGATCCTTCTGTATGTTCATCATAAGCCATAATCACCACGTAATCTGCCACAATCCCCTGCTCTTTAAGATCATAATGTGAATTGTATGACTGTGGCACATAGTTATCAACTGAAAATACAAGATTATTCTGGTGGCACTTCACAGACAGCTCTCTCACAAGCTGCACGTAATGCACACCACACTTGGAAGAAATCAATTCAAAATCTAAATTAATTCCATCCACTCCTGCTGCCACTGCCGCAGCTACAACCTGATCTTCCAGTTTTGCTCTTTTTGATGTATAACGCAATGTCTCATAGGTCTCATCATAGGAATTTGTTCCACCATGAAAATCCCGGAATACAGCCCACACTTCCAGTCCTGCCGTATGTGCATAATTCACATAGTCCGCATCTGCAATTGAACTGATATTACCTTCCGTATCCGCAAGACTAAACCAGGTTGGTGCAATCGTCGTAAGTCCACTGGTTGATGCAAGTACCTGCTGAACCGCATTATTTGCTGCCGCATTCGTCACATTATGCCATGCCATATTGATCGAATGATCTTCTGTCATGTCTGAATAAACCGGTTCCGTAAAATCTCTGGATATTTTTTCTTTTTTCTGGTTCTTTAAAAATTTGGTCTTAATATATCCTACATAACCATCCGCTGTGGCAACTTTCATCCAGTCATCTTCGTCTTCAAGCACTGTCACCTTGTCCGATTTTTTAACTTCTGTCAGTATCGGACTCTTAACGCCACCAAGATAACGAACCTGTGTGTCTTTCTTCACTTCTGCTGTCTCGATCTCGCCCCACTTCGATGTGATAATTGCTCTGTTTGGTTCCTGTTCCACAGAATATTCCATATTCGTATACTCTTGTATGAACGGAAGTGCGATATATGCGATATCTCCATCCGTCTTAAGAATTACATAATCTTCACTTTTTGTTTCGTTCACTGCTGTATATTCGCTGCTGTTCTCACTTACAGAAACATTTCCATCCGGCAAGGTATATAAAAGCACCCGTTCGTTCGCATCCCAGTAAAATCTGCTGTTTATCTTATCACGAAGAACCTGATATGCTACATAATATTGTCCATCAAAAACCTTACCCGGTATAACACTATCTGTAGAAGAATCGGAAGAAGATTTCGCGGAACTCTCTTCTTTTTTCACTACTTCATTATTAATGATCAATGCCAGATCATCACTGTTTTCTATTCCATAATATTGTTCTTTATCGGCTTTCTCATTTGATGAACCGTATCTCTTAAAGAAAACTGCGCCTGCTGCCAAAATCATGATCAATAATATGATGATCATTACGAAAAGAATTTTATTACGTCTTTTCCGCGCTCTATTCACTTTCTTTGCATGACGTGTTCCTGACCTTCCATTTCTTCCTCTGCCTGTTGTCATTGGTCTTCCCTTTCTCCGGGAACTCCCCGGATGTCCAGATTGTCCTTTTACTCTTCCCCTGCTTCGCGCATGGGTACTGCCTTTTCTTTTGTCCATGCCAACCCTCCTGATTGCAATTTTTATATCTCTGGCGCTCTCCTACACAAACAGTTCCTTACTTCCTGCCCTGCTGTGTGTATTTCTAATATCTCCACATCTCTGGATAAAATAATGATTCTGGAATTCATTATATCATATTTTCATCTTGCGTCATTAACAAATTGCATCTACAACAGTTGTACATATCAAAAAGTTGTTACACCTTAAATGTCTGTCCATCTTCTATCAATTATAACAGCTTACAAATATACTTCTGTCCGGCAGTTCAAGGGGTAATCTCTGCCTGTCTGTTATGATTCACATCTGTAAAAACCAATGATTCTATCCTTCCTTCCGGATCAATCACATAATCTCTCATATAAGTACCTTCTTCTCTGGCCATATATGCTGTCACAATCTGCAATGGACTCATCGGATATCCATCCATAACTATGTCCACTCCTTTTTCTTCATAACCTCTTAGTTCCGCATATAATTCCTTATATCCATCTTCCGTTCTCATATCGTATGTACTCCTTCTCTCCTGGGATCCTGATAAAACGTTGTCCGCCATCTTCGACCATAAAAGGTATCTGTGACATACTGTAGAACAAGTGACGGACAAGAAGACAACCCTGATCTTCGGAGGGTCTCCTTCTCATAATTATTGTGAATTTTCCCTTGATTTCAGGGAATTGAATTTTTTTGAAAATCAGAAATGCTTTCAGTGCCTCCTTTCTTAACATTCCGTTTTATCAAATGGTGTGTCTTCTGTAAGTGCCATTATATGAGCAGCCTTTCGGAATTTCAATGTGTTTATTGTTGATAAGTGGGTGGGATTTGTTGATAACCTAAAATAGTTATAAACAATTTTCGTTTTCCTTTACATCTTTTCTTTTTTTGTTTATACTAAACGATGAAAAGATATATCTAGTTATGAACATAATGAACAGTTCTTAATCCACAGATTATCTTAATATCATAAGACATAAGGATGTGATCATATGAAAATTGAAAAAATCAATGACAATCAGATTCGTTGTACTTTGACACATGCCGATCTTGCAGCCCGCAATCTCAAGATCAGCGAACTGGCTTATGGTACCGAGAAAGCAAAATCACTATTTCGAGATATGATGCAGCAGGCATCTTTCGACTTTGGATTCGAGACAGATGACCTTCCTCTGATGATAGAAGCAATTCCTTCTTCTTCAGACTCTATCACTTTGATCATAACAAAGGTGGAGGATCCGGAAGAACTTGATACACGTTTTTCCAAGTTTACACCTGCCGGAGATTCTGATACACTGAACAGCAATGTTCTTGAAAAGCTTCAAGGCGCAGATGAATTCTTTGATCTGCTTAACAAAGTGAAGGAAGTGGCTTCCGAAGCAAAAGATCCGGAACCTAAAGAAACAGTACCGGTATTTCCTGTCCGCCTGTTCTCCTTCGACACGTTAGATTCTGTAATTGAGGCTTCCCGCCTGCTTGCTCCGTTCTATACAGGTGCAAATACACTATATAAGGACGATGAGAATAATAATACCTTTATCCTTGCGCTGGCACCTGCTGATGGTGCAGATCAGGAATTTAATAAAGTATGTAATATGCTTTCGGAGTACAGTTCCCCTGAGAAGGGAGATTCTTCTGTTCTTGCATTTCTGGAGGAGCATTGCAAAATCATTGTTTCCGCAGACGCAATTCAGAAGTTATCCACAATTTAAACAACGAATAAAAAAGACGGTCTGGAATTATGGGAATAACTTTTCCCACACTTCAGGCCGTCTTTTTCACTTGTTATCCACAAAAACTTTTAACGATAC
>ERZ1034920.2364-NODE-2364-length-10757-cov-4.888712_pt1 | contig 10757 bp, 6 predicted proteins | sample MGYA00520688_ERZ1034920 | MGnify/ENA primary metagenome ERZ1034920 (study PRJEB33766, sample SAMN09781785) | gut metagenome | biome: gut microbiome | host: Homo sapiens | place: Madagascar | study: EMG produced TPA metagenomics assembly of the PRJNA485056 data...
AAATTGGGCAGCAGATAGAATTCCAAACCCTCCTGACCGCCTTCAAGAAGACACGAATGTACGCAAAGAACGGCCATCAACACAAACAAAGCCGCCATCATCACCTTGGTGATGCGCTCTACGCCTTTCTGCACGCCGGCAGCGCAGATTGCGAATCCGAGTAGCGTGACCAGCAGCATCCAGCCCGCCATTTCAATGGGGTCGCCGATCATGGAAGAGAAAACAGTGGGAATATCGTGCGTTCCGTCGAAGGTTCCTATGCCGGTTTTGAACAGGTAGGCAACCATCCAGCCGCAGACGCTGGTGTAGAACATCATCAGCACGTAGTTACCCACAAGGGTAAACCACTTAAAGCAATGCCACTTGGAACCGCGGGGTTCCAGAGCGTCAAAGCTTCGCGCTGTCGAGCGATGGCTCGCGCGACCCACCGAAAATTCCATTACCAGCAGCGGCACACCGAGCACCACCAGGAAGAGCAAAATCATCAGAACGAAAGCGGCACCACCGTATTGTCCCGTGATGAAGGGGAAGCGCCATATGTTGCCCAAACCAATAGCACAGCCTGCGCTGATTAGCAGAAAGCCCAAACGGCTAGAGAAGCCTTCACGCCCCTGCCCATCTACGGAAGAGCCGGTGTTGCCGGTTGTGTTCTGGCTGGCCATGCAAGCTGCCTTTCTGTCGAAAACGAAAACGGTTATGCCAAAAGACATAACCGTTTAATGATACGCGTTTTATGGCTGGAACGGCTCGGCAACCTACCCCATTCGCGCCTGCAAGCAAGCCAGTGGTATTCGACACCCACCGTTGGGAACGCACCGATAGGTTTGGCAGCGCGTATTATCTAAAAACCAGCAGCTGCGCCCCAGCATGAATGAGAATCGGCAAGCCATTCGCTAGGAGTTGATTTCCCGCAAGAACTCTTCGCCATAGCGCTCGAGCTTCTTCCGCCCCACGCCTTGGACATCCAAGAATTGCGCTTCGTCCTTCGGGCGAGCAAGGCACATGGCACGCAGGGCGGCATCCGAGAACACCACGTAAGGAGGCACGGTGGCTTCAGTTGCTATGCGCTTGCGCAAAGCGCGCAGGCGCTCGAACAGCTCGGCATCCATCGGGTCGAGGCCTTCAGCAGCCTTCGCCTTTTTCGGCGCATCGGAGTCGGCCGCGCCAAAGGCCGCGCTCGCCCCTTCGGCGCCCTTCAAGCGCGTTATACGCTCAGGCGGACGCTTCATGGCAAGCGAGAATTCAGGCACTGCCGCTTCGCGGGCACGAACGCCCAAGCCAACCAGGGGATAGCGCCCCTCCCCTATTTGCAGGTAACCTTCGCTTGCCAGAATCTCGATGATCTCTTTGATTCTTGCTGCCGAATCGTCGGGCAAAGTGCCGTAAGTGCGCGAGCTTTCCAAGCCGAACTCGAAAATGCGCTGGCTTTTGGAGCCATGCAGCACATCGGCCACCACGGATTTGCCAAAACGACCGCGCAATTCCTGAACGCAGCGCATCACAGCACGGGCCTGCATGGTTACATCCAGTGCTTGATATGAACCTTCGCAATTGGAGCAATTGCCGCACTCCGTGGCGGATTCATCACCGAAATAATCCAGGATATGGCCGCGCAAGCAACGCGTGGTAAGACAGTAACCCGTCATGGCTGCCAGCAAGCGACGCTGCGAGGCACGTACCAATTCGCGCTCTTCAGGCGCAAGGGCTTCGTTTTCCACTTCTTGCTCGATAAAGAATCGACACGTGCCGATATCGCCGTCATTCCACAGCAGCAAGCATTCCGACGACTCGCCATCGCGACCAGCACGACCCGCTTCCTGGTAATACGCCTCCAGCGAGCCAGGCATATTGTGGTGGATGACGTAGCGCACATTCGATTTGTCAATGCCCATGCCAAACGCATTGGTGGCCACCATGATGGGAGCATCATCCAGCACAAACGCCTGTTGCGAATCGGTGCGCTCCCGAACTGAAAGACCCGCATGGTAGCGAACCGCCTTCACGCCGGCTTCTACCAGTGTCTCGTGCACCTTTTCAACGTCTTTGCGTGTGGAACAGTACACAATGCCCGAATCTTGCGGATGATTCAGGGCATATGCAACAATACGCGTCAGCTTGCGCTTTGACGGAAGCTGCTCAACGGCAAAATGGAGGTTGGGACGGTCAAACCCGGTAACCACCGTAGCGGGATTGCGCAAACCAAGCAGCGAAACAATGTCTTCACGAACCTTCTCTGTTGCCGTTGCCGTAAGCGCCGCAACAATGGGACGTTTCGGCAGGGCGCCGATGAATTCGCCTATCCCCAGGTAAGCAGGGCGAAAATCCTGGCCCCACTGAGAAACGCAATGGGCTTCATCGATAGCAATAAGGGGAATGCTTGCCTGGGAAGCGAATTCGATAAAGCGAGGATCGGCCAACCGCTCGGGAGCTACGTACATGATGTCATAGGTACCCGTCAGCGCACGGCGCATCACGGTGCCCTGCTGGCCAGGAGTGAGCGTAGAGTTTAAATACGAGCCGCGCACGCCTGCATCAAGCAGGGCGCGCACTTGATCACCCATAAGGGAAACCAAAGGCGACACAACCAGAGTCAAACCAGGCAACACCACTCCCGGTATTTGATAGCAAATCGATTTTCCTGCGCCCGTCGGCATCACGCCGAGGCAATCACGCCCAGAAAGCACGGCTTCCACCAGCGTTTCCTGGCCAGGACGAAAACCGTCGTAACCGAAATGCTCCTTCAGCGCCCCGCGGGCAACATCCATTGCGCCCTTACTCGATTCTCCGGCCACCGAACACCCTCCAAAAACAAAAATAGGAACTTTTTTGCAACATTTTTTCGATTGGGGATTGTTGAGCGGGACCAGACCTCGGCAAACCCCGTCGAAAGGGCGGATTATCCTTGTTTTTTGCCAAAATCAAGCTTCTCGGAATCCCCAATCGAAAAAATGTTGCAGCGATGCAGGTTTTTCTGCTAAATCGCCAAGCGCCCAGCCCAAAAGGGCCAGGCGCTTGGAACAATGCGCGCATGTAGGCAACGCATCGCATTCAAATAGCTTGGTTACGAAAGTTTCTGAGCAAGCAGCTGGTTGATAACCTTCGGGTTGCCTTGGCCCTTCATCTGCTTCATGCATTGGCCGACGAAGAAGCCCAGCAAACCGGTTTTGCCAGCCTTATACTGCTCAACCTTGTCGGGGAAAGCAGCAAGCACGCCGTCGACAACAGCTTCAATAGCGCCCGTATCGGACACCTGCTTCATGCCGCGCTCTTCGATAACGACAGAAGGATCCTTGTCGTCTTCAAGCACGATGGCAAACACTTCCTTTGCCTGCTTAGAAGAAATGGTGTCTTCGGCAAGAAGCTTAACCAATTCCACCGCACGTGCAGGTGAAAGGGCGGTTTGCGCCATGTCTGAAACGCCATTGGCATTCGCATAGGCAGCAACATCGTTGATGATGAGGTTTGCCAGAGGCTTAGCCAGCTTGCTCGAATCATCCGCTGCTTCAGCCATGCAGGCCTCGAAGAAGTTCGAGGTGCTGCGATGCTCTACCAAATGGCGAGCGTCGTAGGCAGAAAGGCCGAACTCTGACTCAAAGCGCTTTGCCTTTTCGTCAGGAAGCTCGGGCAGCTTGGCGCGAACGCCTTCGATAAATTCATCGGACAGGTCATAGGGAGCCAGGTCGGGCTCGGGGAACAAGCGGTAGTCATCGGCCGTTTCCTTCACACGCATGACGATAGTGCGTTTGGCGCTGGGGTCCCAATGGCGGGTTTCCTGATAAATAATGCCGCCCTCTTCCAGAACCTCTGCCTGACGGCAAATCTCGTAAGCCAGGCCGTCGTGAAGGTTCTTGAAGGAGTTCATATTCTTGAGCTCGGTTTTGGTGCCCAGTTCGGTGGAACCACGACGACGCAGAGAAACGTTGCCGTCGCAACGCAGCGAGCCTTCTTCCATCGAGCAGTCGGAAATGCCGATGGCCAAATAGATTTGGCGAAGCTTCTGCATGAACAGACGAGCCTCTTCGGGCGTGCGCAGATCAGGCTTAGTTACCAACTCGATAAGCGGGGTGCCTGCGCGGTTGTAGTCAACCAGCGAATGGGTTGCACCGGCAATACGGCCTTCACCGCCGCCGATGTGAATCATCTTGCCAGCATCCTCTTCCATATGGATGCGCTCAATGCCCACATGAGCTACGTAACCATCCTCGGTACGGGTAACGTTTGCGGCAGTGGTGCCTTCGGCGCCCTGCTCGCCTGGCTTCAGACCGCCCAGGTCGATACGCTCCTTGGCGGCAGCGCCATCAACGTCCAAATCCAGATGGCCGCGCATGCAGAAGGCAACGGGACCCTGCGTGGTCTGGAAATTCTTGGCCATATCGGGGTACATGTAGTTCTTGCGGTAGAACATAGAGCGCTTCTCGATATCGCAGTTGGTGGCCAAACCAGCCAACACGATGGATTCGATTGCCGCCTTGTTCGGCACTGGCAAAGCGCCCGGCAAACCAAGACATACCGGACAGGTATGCGTGTTGGGCTCAGCGCCAAATTCGAGCTTGCAGCTGCAGAACATCTTGGTTTCAAGCGTGGTGAGCTCGGCATGGATTTCCAGGCCGATAACCGCTTCCCAATCTTCGAGTACCTGTTCGAGCTTCTTCACGGTTATTCACCATCCTTTCCATCGGCAAATGCCGGAGCAACGGGAGCTGCGCCGTATACCGTTTCGAGTGCGGCAGCAGCGCGCAGCATGTTTTCATCCTTGAAAGCAGGGCTGATGAGCTGAACGCCTACGGGCATGCCAGAATCGGCACCCAGGCCTACGGGCATGCTCATGCCGCCGTTGCCGGCGATGTTGATGGAAATGGTGAACATATCGGAAAGATACATCGAGGTGGGGTCTGCGATTTCACCGAACTTGAACGCAGTGCGCGGAGCAACCGGGGCGATGATGCAATCGACCTTTTCGTATGCTTTCACGTAATCCTGAGTGATAAGGGTGCGAACCTGCTGAGCCGGGTAGTAATACTTTTCGTATACGCCCGCAGAAAGCAGGTAGCTGCCCAGCATGATGCGGCGGCGCGCTTCAGGCCCGAAGCCCGCAGAACGGGAGGCCTCATACTGATGCCCCAGGTCTTTGCAGCCAGGTTCGCAATAACCGTAGCGAACGGAATCAAAGCGAGCCAAATTGGAGAATGCCTCGCAAGGGCCAAGCACGTAATACGCGCTCATTGCAGCCTGGGCATTGGGGAGATCAACCTCTACGATTTCCGCGCCCATCTGGCGAAGATGCTCTACCGCCTCTTCAACCTTGGCACGGACCTCAGGAGCCAAACCTTCTGCTTCCATGAAGGCGGGAACAACACCGATGCGCATGCCCGAAACACCTTCGGCAAGATTTGCCGTGAAATCGGTGGTTACCGGCTGGCTGGTGCAATCAAGCGGATCGTGGCCAGCAAGGGCGTTCATGGCAAGAGCTGCATCCTGAACGTTGCGAGCAAACGGACCAACCTGGTCGAGGGATGAACCGAATGCCACTACGCCGTAACGGGAAACCACGCCGTACGTCGGCTTCACGGCAACCGTGCCGCAGAAGCTGCCAGGCTGGCGGATGGAACCACCCGTATCGGAACCCAGGGTAAGCGTTGTGAGACCTGCGGCCACTGCAGCGGAAGAACCGCCAGAAGAACCGCCGGGTACGCGCTCCAGATCCCACGGGTTGAAAGTACGACCGAATGCCGAAGTTTCCGTAGAAGAGCCGAAAGCGAATTCGTCCATATTAAGCTTGCCAAGCGGAATGCCGCCGGCTTCGATGATCTTACTTACGCACGTTGCGGTATAGGGCGAAACATAGTTTTCCAACATGCGGGAAGAACAGGTGGTGTGGGTGCCTTCCAGGTTCATGTTGTCCTTGAACGCAACGGGCACGCCTGCCAAAGGACCAGCCTGTGCAATATCACCCGCAGCAATGGCAGCGTCAACACGCGCTGCCGCAGCAAGAGCTGCCTCTTCCGTGGTTTCAAGGAAAGCATGCACTGCCTTATCTGCGGAAGCGATGCGAGCCAAGGAGCTTTCTGCAACTTCCTTGGCGCTGAATTCTTTAGCGGTAAGGCCTGCCTGGATCTGAGCTACTGAAAGCTCTGCAAATGCTTGAGCCACTATTCGTCACCTCCGCCCAAAATTGCAGGGATAAGGAAGCTGCCATCCTGCTGCTTCGGCGCGTTTTCAAGAGCAACTTCCTGAGTGAAGCTTTCGCCTTCAACGTCTTCGCGCATAACATTGGAAAGATTTCCGATGGGGTGGAAGGTGGGTTCCACGCCCTCCAAGTTGTATTCAGTGATAGGCTTCAGGCTTTCGATGATGTTGTTCAGGTCGACGGTCATTTCCGCAACCTCTTCATCGGTCAGTCCGATGCGTGCGTACGTGGCAATGCCGCGCACGTCCTTTTCGGTAAGATGCTGAGTCATGGTATTCCTTCATCGTTTTTCATGCCGAAAACGGCACAACTCTAGAACGTTCCCATGATAGCAAACCACACCGCACAACGGCTGTGGCTAAACGTTTACGCAGGATACGTTCACGCAATGGAAAACGAGCAGCAATGCGCAGACGGAAACAGAGCAGGAAATGCCCCACGCCGAGCTTTCCGCATACACCGCGTTCCAGCCAATCGCCCACTAAGCCCATGCGCAGACCGAACAGGCCGAAGCCGACAAAACAAGAAAGCCGCCCAAACGGGCGGCTTTCCAAATGCACTTAGTGCAAAATCAACTGCTTCAGCAGATGACTACATCTTCATAGCGGTGAGGTAACCGTCGCGAACGGCCTCAAGGAGACGCTTGAACTCAGGCGTACCGTAAGGATCGTTTGCAGCAACGCCTTCCCAATCAGCATGGGGAGATGCGTTACCGATGAGGTGCAGATGCTCTTCACCGAGCACAGCCTTAACCTGCTCATAGAGAGAGGTGTTATCAACGCATACGGTACCAGCGATGATGGTGTCAGCAGGAACAGTGAATTCCTTGCCCTCAGCGTCTTCGCACAGAACGCCTTCGTCGGTGTAAGCCTTAACCTTGGTAAGGGTAAGGATCTTAACGCCTTCCTTCTTGAGCTTACGCAGCTCGGGGTTCTTGTCGATGATGCCGATTTCAGCGCCAGCCTTCTTGGCAGACTCGATAACGGTAACCTCGCGGCCCTCGTTCATGGAAGATGCAACCTCGATGCCAGCGAAGCCGCCGCCGATAACGGCAAGACGCTTCTTAACCAGCAGGTGCGTACCGAGACCCCACTTCATAAGGCCAAGAGGTGCGCCCAGGATGCCCATGCCGAAGCAGGACAGGCCCCACATAGCGCCCATGCCCGGGGTGTTCTTGCCCTCTACGAGCTCCTTCAGTGCGTGGGAGTCGATAACGTTCTTACGGTTCTTGCCGGGAACGTCGGGAGAAGAGGTTTCAGGACCAACAGCAAGGATTACCTCGTCAGCGCCGAAGTCCTTGATGTAGTTAGCGTCTGCCTTGGTGTTCAGGCGAACATCGAGACCAAGACGCTTGATTTCGTTGTTGTACCAATCAACCATCGGAGGAAGCTCTTCGTTCAGAACCTGAGCGAGGTTCAGAAGACCGCAAGCCTTCTTCTTCTGGTCTACAACGGTAACGTTCTTGAAGCCGCGAAGCTTGAGGTTGCGAGCAGCTTCCAGGCCGGAGGGGCCAGCACCAACGATGAGGATCTTCTTCTCGGCTTCTGCGCCGGATACCTTGTGGTCTTCGGGCTGACCGAACTGGGAGAAGTATACGTTGGGGTTAACGGAGCACTTGCAGGGCTTGCCGATGAAGATGTTGTCCAGGCAGCGAGAGCAAACGATGCAGGGACGAACTTCTTCGGAGCGACCCTCGGCAACCTTGATGCCGATTTCGGGCTCTGCGATCCAGTGACGAGCCATACCAGCTGCGTCGCCAGAGCCGTCAGCAAGGATCTTCTCGCATACGTCGAGGTGGTTGATACGAGTGCCAGGGAAGCAGGGCAGAGAAGTGTACTTCTTAGCTTCCTTGGACAGGTAGATGAACTCACCTTCGGGAACAAGCTGGTTAGCAACGGGGCGAGGAGCCTCATGGAAGCCAGCCTGGATGGACCAAGCGTCGATGCCGTGAGCCTCTACAACCTCGATGACCTCCTTGAGGTCCTCAACGCGCTGGCCGCCAGGCATAAGGTCGTCTGCAGAGTAACGAACGAGGATCGGGTAATCTTCGCCGCACTGCTTGTGGATCTCGTCGATGATGTCGGTGAGAAGCTTGCAGCGACCCTTGGTGTCTCCGCCGTACTCGTCGGTACGATGGTTGGAGTACTTGGAGATGAAGCGCATAACCATGTAGCCAATGCCTGCATGGATCTCGATGATATCGATGCCAGCCTTCTGGCAGCGCTTAGCAGCATCGCCGTACTGCTTTACAACGAGCTGGATCTCTTCCTTGGTGAATTCCTTTTCAGGCATGCCAACGAAGGGGCCGGAAGCAACGTCGATAGAAGGGGCATAGGAGTGAAGCTCGTCTTCACCCGTTGCACGCCACTCGTAGCAAAGCTGCAGCTGAGCAGCGAGCTTTGCGCCATGCTTGTGGCAAACCTCAGCGGTGCGGGTAAGACCAGGGATGAAGCAGTCGTCCCAAACGCCTACAGCGCCGGTGGTGGTGTGGTACTTGGGGTGAGTGTCGAAAACGTCGCAAACGTAGCAAGAGCCGAGCTCGATCAGAGCGGCACCGCCCTTTGCGCGCTGCTCGTAAAAGTCTACGAGGTCATCGCCAACATGGTAGTTGTCGGTCTTTTCGATGGTCATTGGCAGCATGACAAAGCGATTTCGCAATTCCACGTTGCCGATCTTAAACGGCTTGTTCAGTAATTCGTACTTCACGTCGCAGCCCCTTTCCTAAGAACATAAGATGTGAACCTCTGAGAGCAGATTAGACATACCTGGCACAATTCGTTTCCGAACATGAAAACGACGACCTCCCCCTTCTGGAAGCCGCCTACCCTACATGCAACGATCTATACCAGTGATGACCAATCGTGAGCACTCCTTCGCGTAAATTATTGTAAAACAGATATTCGGACGAATTGGCGGCATTATGCATAATTTGCGCGATGTGCATCCATTCATCGAGTATTAGCCGACCAATTGCTGCGATAGTTTTTGAATCAACTACTCATTTTCATTGATTTGACCAAAAGAATGCTCGGTAGCGCTAAACTAGCCAAGTATGGAAGGTTGAAAGGATCGGGAAATGGGAACACTCGACACAAAACTGCTAATTGCCGATGCGCTTGTGCAACTGTGCGAGGAGCAGCCGCTGAAGAAGGTTTCCATCAGCGACATCGTTGAGCGTACGGGCAAGAACCGCAAAACGTTCTACTACCACTTCGAAGACAAGAATGCCCTTATCATTTGGAAGTTTCGATACGATCTCGGACTCGAGCTTCAAAACCGCTTCCCCGAGAACATCTTGGTCTACAAGAAGGACGAAGACCCTTCGCTTTCGAGCTTCCCCTTCTACATCACGCAGAAATCGGGAGTGCGCTCGCTTGACCACTCAAAGTTCTTCGATGCCTTCGCCATTGTGCTGGAGCGAAACCGCGCTTTCTATATGCAGGCTTTTGCCGAAACCGGACCTGCAACCCTGCGCGAATACCTGTACGATCTGTACCTTCCCGCCTTGCGCAACGACATCACCATCATCTTGGCCAACCGCTATCTGCCGGAAGAGAACATCGACTTCTTAAGCGAGTTCTACACCTGTGCATTCCTTTCTTATTTCACACACAAGTGCGAGCAGCCCGGCACCAAGCACCTGATCAGCAACGCGGGGCCCTTCTCCAACATCATCCACAGCTCCATGGAAAGCGAAATCAAGGAAGCTCAGTTAAGGCGCAATTTATGAGTGCTTCGTTCTGCCGAACAAAGCACGTTGCCGACGCTGCGCGGGTGTGAGAACTTCAATCTTTCCGCTGCAAGCGCTCGTCACGTGCAGCCGCACGCTTCCTCACGCTTTCGCGGAATCTTGAAGCCCTCACACCCGCTCGCTGACTTACTACGCCAACCTGGAAATCAAACCTGTTTGTAAGAATCCATGATCAAAGGCGCGGAAATATACACCATAATCTGATCGGTGCCTTCAGCAATCTGATTGCCACGGCAATCCTGCCAGATGGTGCTCACTCGAGCGCTTTCGGTGTAACCCAGGCCGCCCAAGATCTGCATAGCGCTGCTTGCCACCTCGGTTGCCGTCTTAGGGATATAGCGCTTCATCAACGCAACCGCCAAACGCTTATCGGGCTGGTCGGTTTCAATGGCCCATGCAGCTTGGTACAGCATGGAACGCATCGTGCGCAATGACACCTCCATATCGGTAAGCATCTGCTCTACCTGCTGGAATTGCCCAATGGAAACCCCGAACGCCTTTCTCACACGCGCATTGGCGACCGCATCTTCCATAGCAGCTTGCGCCATGCCCAGCGATGCTGCGCACGTGAACACGCGGCCGAACTCCAACATCTTGAACAGGTGGCGGAAGCCCCCTTCATGACCGCGCAAACGGTACTCGGGTTTCAACTCAACCTCATCGAAGGAAACCGATGCAAACGGAACCATAGATTGGCCGATTTTGTTGATGGGAACAGCGCGTATGCCTGGCAAATCGTGCGGAATAAGCCAAAAAGAAAGCGACGGATACTCGTCTTCGGAAGGCGTGTCCTTGTCGATGGCGGCGCACAGAATGCTC
>ERZ1034920.2367-NODE-2367-length-10751-cov-4.995232_pt1 | contig 10751 bp, 8 predicted proteins | sample MGYA00520688_ERZ1034920 | MGnify/ENA primary metagenome ERZ1034920 (study PRJEB33766, sample SAMN09781785) | gut metagenome | biome: gut microbiome | host: Homo sapiens | place: Madagascar | study: EMG produced TPA metagenomics assembly of the PRJNA485056 data...
ATTTTTACATTGATGTGCAAATTTTTGACGTATCAACGTCTTTCGGTACTACCACATACAAGGTATTCACTAAAGACCCGGAATATGATATTTACGATGGCGATATGTTCTTTGTAACGGATAAGAGAGATACATCTGCTAAAGATTACGAAAAGCTGTTAGAAGAAGATATAATAAGGATATACGGAACTTTCAACGGACTTGTAGATACCACAAATTTCATTGACGGTTCAAGCGGTCAGGAGATAAACCTTGATATGTTCTATGTAGATATTTTATCGAAATAAAAATAAGGCGTGCAGTACATAAGTACCACACGCCTTTTTAATGCTTTTAATCAAGCTGTTTGCCGTTTTTATCGTAGATATGGTAACCGCCTGACTTGTATCGCTTCCAAGCCTTGTAAGCACTACTCCAGGTGCAATAAGAACCAACTGCGTTTTTCTCGTCTCTGTAAGACTTCCTTACGCGGTAATATCCATTACCACTTGTATAATTCGGATAGCTTGTCAGTGTCAGTGTTTTCTTTTCGACCGTTCTTGCATTCCTGCCCTCATTACGTCCGTAATTGCAATAATGCTCATAGTACAGCGGAAGATTGTCGCCAAACGCATCTCTTAAATCGGCATAATTCTCTTTATAGGCAATCACATTAAACTCTGTGCTTGCCTGCCTTGCTTCTTTCATACCGTACTGTTTAAAATGCGCCCAAGCCTTGTCATAATCACTGCCAAAAGCTGCCTTAAGGTCGGCATACTTATCAAGATAATATTTCGGATTGAATACCGGCGAATAATCAAGTCCGTTAAGCTTGTATTCTGCCGTATTAATGCCGGTAATATCCGCGTCAATGTACGGTGTAGGGTCAAGCCATTTATACTTGCTTTCGTCGTGTAAACCGCTTGTAGGGATGCCGTTCGGGTACTCTCTGACTTCAAAATGAAGATGTGCTCCGTAGCTTCCGCCGGTATTACCCATAAAGCCGATACGCTGTCCTTTAATAACGTGTTCGCCCTCATTCACATAAACTTTTTCAAGGTGTGCGTACAAGGTGCATATCTTGTCATTATGTTTAATCATTACATAATTGCCATATCCCATTCCCTCTTTATCTGCAACACCGTTTGTGCCAGAGAGATAAGATACAACCTTGATAACCGTACCGTCTGAATGTGCGGTAACGAAATCAAGCTGTGATTTATACTTCACAAGGTCTATGCCTTGCGCCCACGCATTGCCATTCTTCTTGTTGTCGCAATGTGTCTTGTATGTGCAAGTAATCTGATTTACTGCATCTTCTAATACTCTACTGCTCATAATTTTACCTCCTAAGATAATTTAAGTGTGCCGGTTAAGGCTACACCGCAAGCATCATTGTTAATTACATTTGTTGCATTTGACATTGTTAATTGCACGTTTATGCCGGCTTCTCCGTTTACAGATATTGACTGAGATGTCGGTCTGACATTCGTTTCAGCCGTGGAACCGTAACAGTACTTACCGCCTTGTCTGACTTTGATGCCCTCACTTGAAGTAAACGAAAGTGTGGCTTTTGTCGCGCCGATAATAAGTCTTGTTGGAAGAAAAAAGCATACTACTTTGCCACCACCGGTTATATATCCGCCGGTGGAAAATATAATAGGTACACTATCTCCCTTTGTCAGATATGCCTTTTCTGTGGCTTCAAAGTAAACACGTCCACTGCCGAATACTGCTCCACCAGCTGTCAATTTAGATGTTCCCACACTGCCGTCCCAACCAAGCCTATATACATAGTCATAGTCCGTACCCTCTTTGCCGATATACGAACATATTCCGGTCGGTTGTGCGTTAGAACTCATCCCAAATTTATAGCCACGGCTGTCTGCTTTTGTTCTTAAATAATCAGCACCGATTGTAAATCCGCCGATTGTTCCACTTGTTGAGTAAAGGCTACCCTCTTTATCCACTCTGAACGGACAATCTCCGTAGTTAGTATGTGATTTACCACCGGACGCGAATACCCATTTTGTGTTTACGGTCGGTCTTTGCATAACTGCTGTTCCGGTTTCGGCATCTCCGGCATAAATCTTGTTTGTTGTTATGCTCCACGAACCGATTGTAGCCGTGATTGCGCTTAAATCATCAACACTTATCTTGTCTGCCGTAATACTACCGGTTGTAATCTTTCCGCCGTCAATCGTTGTAGTGTTAGGGCTGTAAATATTTTTTTTGATTTCATCGGCAGTTTGTTTTGCTGTGTTAGCTGTTTTGCTTGCGCCTACAACCACACTGTTTGTACTGATAGCATTGATAAATGCCTGCTGCGAAGTAATCGTTGAGATTACCGCATTGTTAGCAAATATATTGGCAACATCAAGTTCATTTGCGGTTATGCTGTTTGCGACTATTTTATCCGCATTGATTGTACGGTCAGTGAGTACATATCCGTCTAAGCTGTCAACCGTGGTGCTTGTCAGTTCGCCGAGGTTGTTAAGTGCATAAAGTAATCCGCTATCCGAACCTTTGAGAAGTATTCTATCCGCAACAAGGGTTCCTGCGGTTATCTTGTTCGCGTTGACCTCTACACTATCAAGGAAGCCGGTTATATGTCCCTCAACTACGGTTGCACGGTCAATCAATCCGACATTTGCAAACAATGTAGCCACATTTGCGGTAGCAATATTTGTCAATTCGATATTAGCATACTTAATATCCGCTTGTTCCACTGTCATATAGCCTAATTTGGCGGTTGCGGCGGCTATGTTATCCGTAGTTATTGCCTTTGCGCTTAACGTGTCAAATTTACCCGATAACGCGTTAAGATTAGCAATCGTGGCATACTTGATGTCTGCCTGCTCTGCGGATATTTTTGTTGCGATAACCTGATTAGCTGTTATGAGTTCCGCTGTCAGCCTTTGCATTTGGGATGTTATCGGGCCTGTGGGATTGATTGAATTATTTGTGTCAGATTGTCCGCAGCTCTCAATCGAACATTTAAGGCCACCGTCACAATCATAAACAATGCTTGTAATCGGTGCGGAATACTCTACACCGTCAGATGTTACTTTGACAATATCCCCGACTTCAAGTCGCCAATCGCCGAGACATTCAACCGTAAGCGGTCTATAAGTAAAACCGCCTATCTTCTTGTATACGGCATCAAGAACCGCCTGCGTCATAAACGGATTAGATATGTTGATTGCCATAGTACCGCTACCGCTTGTAAGAGTTTTGCTGTCGTTATCCGCAGCAACCTCACATACTATCTTCTCAACCTTAAAAGCCTTGCTTGTCGTAAACTTTAAGCCATTCTCATAGTATTTAGTTGGACGTATAGTGTAATCAGCGTCTTTGTACCACCGAAATTCAAGCTGACCTTGTGAATTAATGACAGCATTCTTACCTTGCCTTGCCGCCAAATAGCCTAACATTTCGCGCCTTGTATATCCTTTTGGAGCGGTCGCAATGGATATTGTCTTATCGTCCATTGTGCTTTCAACAAACGTGATACCGGCTTGTGTGCATATCTCCCTGACGATGTTAATATCTTTGTTCGGATATTTCAGTTTCGACACATACGTCATTTCCATATTGCTATACATACGGTCATATCCGGTATAAGATGTTTTCCCCTCTTCCGCCGTGGCAGATGTTATCTTGAATATCCCAATTTGGATATATTCTATGTTGCCCTCTGATACCTCTAATCCCTCGAATAAGACCATTTCTCTGTTTTCAAGGTCAATCGTATCTTCATAAATAGAAAAAGTAATGCTTGACGATTGCGCGTTACCTATCGTTAAGTCACTACTTCCATTCTCTGATGCCGTTACCTTTAAGTCGGTAAGCGGTACTGTATATTCTGTTTCGCCTACGGTAAATTTGCCGTAGTATCGTGCATAGTCGGTTGTCGCCGCCGCTATGAAATCCGTGCTTGCAGTCCTCATCGAACTACCTCCCGATTATTAATCAATCATAAACTCCAATGCTTCAATCTCTGATGTCGTGAGCGGTTCCATATCGTCACACTTTACAATGTCATCAAAAGTAACCGTCATAATGTCAATGTTGGCATCCACATTGAGTAATTCCGCATATTCCTTTGTAGCTTCCTCTCTGTCTGCATCACTTTCAAAGATGAACTGTCCGCTTTCTGATACCGGTTCGCCGTTATCGTCCTTTTTTGCGTGCGACTTCATAATCTCAATGCGCTGTTCCTGGATGCCTTGCAATTCGCTAAGAAGTGCTTTCTTATTCTTCATAAGCGCGTAATTAATTTTTGCCGGAAGTCGCTTTCCGTCAAGTATTCTAAGTCCGTTTGACACTGATACTACTTCAAATAATTTCATTTCTCATTCTCCTATTTCTCTATGATACTGATTTTGACGTCCTTGTAGATTGTCTTGCCGGGCGCATCAAGATAAAGCTGTCCGGCTAAATCTCCGGTATATGCCGTAAAGCTGTCTGTTTCGCCCGAATTAAGCTGATACGACACTGTTGCATAAGGTGTTTTAATGTTATTTACGGCTGTCCGTATCGTGTTCAGTTCGGACTGTGACAACGGAACAAAAGCTACTTCAAGTTTTTTCTTTATCGCTTTTATCGTGCCTACCATTGTCGCTTCTGCGTTACGCCCGGTATTTGTGCTCCACACTTTATTCCAACTCGGTGTTAATCCGGATATTTTCGGCATCTTGAGGTTGCCAATCTTAAGCCATTCGCTCATTTCATTCCGCCTTTCGCTCGATTTTTGGGTAAAAAAAGAACACCTACATTTCTGTAAGTGTTCTCTTCTTAAGTTTTTAAACCTTATTTCTTTTGGATTTCGTCCAATTTGTGGGAAATCGACTGTAACAACTCCGTCTGTGCTTCAGACTGTTCCTTGATTGCTTTCGTGTATTCGTATACTCGTATAAACAATACAAGTAAAATCAAGAATACCGCCAATGACACTATGTACACCCACCACGGTGTACTAGCTGCGCTCTCCGCAAAATCATATGCTACTGCTAAAATCATTATAACATCCTCCTTGTTTGATTTTGACATATTATACATCAAACAAAAAGGGATGTCAATCAGACCGGAAACGGACTCAACCCCGTGACCGTAGCATATTTTTCTGCGCCTTTCTGAACCACTTTAAATGTTCCCATTTCGTTCGGCTCAAATTCCACGCCTACTTGTACGCTGCTTGATTGTAATGCGCGCGTCATTCCGTTAAATGCGGCACTTTCAATCTCGGCTGATATGTCAACACCAACACTTGATTTTATAGCCTCTGTGGTCACATTTGACGGTGTATAACTTATGTTTGCACTGTTAATCTGCGGTGTAGCCGTATATGTTGTCTGTTTCGCCCAATCGGACATTATCTTTCGGGTACTATCCATTTGGTCTTGAATACCATTATTATATCCCTCAATGGTATAAACACCATATTCTTCAAACACCTTTGACGGAGAATGTATTCCAAGTGTTTTCTTGAAAGCATTTTTAAAGGAATTAGCGGCAGAAATAATCGTATTTTTTGCTCCACTAAGCGTTTCATTATTTTCAAGTCCTTTTTTAAGACCTGCCCATATGTTCTTGCCATAGGTAACAAAGCCGTCATAATTGAAAGTTTTGCCAAAATAATTACCTATTGTAAGCATTGATGAATGTACAAGTACCGCGGTTTCTCTCAGTTTCTTACCGATATACGAATTTGCCCCAGGCAATGTATTACCCATATTAGCAAATCTCTGGCGTGTAGCATTAATGTTGTTGTGCATTGTCTGCATTACGCCGACGGTTGTAGTCTTCATTCCGGATAAGCTTTTATTAATGCTTGCCGTCGCATTCGCTGTCGCGTTAGCCTGATCAGTCGCATTATTAACGTATTCATTCGTATAATAATCCTCATCTGACATAAGCTGTTTATAGGTAGTCTGTAAGTCGGTGTACGCGCCGTTTATTTCTTGATAGTTCTGATTAGCTTCAAGCCAAGCCTCTTCCGCACTATCTCTCAACTTCTGTATGCGGATTGCTTCATTGTTGGCTTTTTCCCATTCTTCTTGCGAACCACTCATAAGAAGTTCATCAGCACGTTTCTTGGCATCATTGTACTGTTTATTGTACTCTCTAAGTTCTGCCGCTGTATTCAGCCATTTTTTACGCTTGTCCGAATACTCATCTTCCATATCGTTGAGTTTCTTTTGCGTATCATACATATCTTCATATGTTTTAGTGAGTGCTTTTTGGGCGGCTTCGGTTTTGGCTTTCTTTTTAAGCTGTGATATATAGTTTTTAAGGTTCTTTGATAAATCCTCGTAGCTTAAGTTTTGGTCATCAAGTATGCTTTGCAATTCCGGTGCTTGATCTATCATAGCATCGTGATACATCTGCATTTTGGCTTGTTCTTCATTTGTAAGCTGTTCTTTTCCGGCAAGTTCAAGATAGCCGTCTGCCAAAGTGTCCAGTGCTTTAAAACTGTATTCTGTCTGGCTGTACTCCTCTAATGTCGCCTTAGAGTTTGACATTATAGTATCAACATAGTTTGTTGTATCTTTAACTAACTTCTTGACACTTTCAGATACACGGTCGGCGTGCAAATATTCAATACGTTCCGTGTATTGCTCCATACCTTTTTGAACATCGCTATTCATCTTAAGCATTACCGCCGCAAAGGCAACCGGAATAAGCATCAACGGACTTTTTAAACCTTGTAAGATTGCATCTCCTGCTACATACCCAAGGTTCTGTGCACCGGTTGTTGTTGCCCTTGCAAGTGCCGTATTCGAGAACGCCGCCGTTATACCTATTTTAAGGTTTTTAGCAAGTGTTGAGCCTAATCCGGTAAACTTCATTACCGCGAAAGCCGTGATAATTGCTGTTTCAAACGGTGCCGCTTCAAACGCTCCGAACCAAAGTTCCGCTAACATCTTCCATATATTGAATTGAAGTTTTAATGCAGATTTTAAAATTTTAGGCCAATTCAGACCGGCAAGGAAATCTCCGATATTGTTACCGATTTTGTACCAATTTACTTTCTCAATCGCTTCACTAAAGAAGTCAAATATACCTCTTACAAGCTTCGATACATCTTTACCAAGTGTAAGATAATCCCCTATTTTGACATCTTCAATCATCTTTTCAAAAGGTGCGGTAAACTTCGATAATTTATCCGCCCACTTTTGTGAGTCATTCTGCATATTCGCAAAGGCTTTGTTCCATACCTTTTCGTAATCTTCCGTTGCCTTAAGGATTTCGTCTGTAAGGTCAAGTGTATCTTTGGCACCTGCCGTTTTGCCACTGCTTGTATCGCTCTGTTCCGTAAGCTTATTGATTTCATCAAATCCCATAAGCTGATTCTGCCACTTTTTGGCGGCCGCGGCTGCATTATCGTAGCTGTCCGCAACATCATCTACGGCACCGCTTTCCTCTTTGTAACCGCTTTGACCGAAACTTTCAAAATCGACCTTAATTCCCATAAGGGACGCAATGTTTACTAGCAGTCGCTTAACCGCAATCGTAGCACCGTTGATGACCGGTAAAACCTTTTGCAACATAGGTATGAACAACTGTCCTAATACCATTCCGGTCTCTTTGAAGTTTGTGGTAAGCTGACGTATCATATTTGACGGCGAAGTTATTGTCAATTATGTTATCGTATAGGCTCTTTATCCTATACTTCTTATAGTTTCCTATAAGTTCAGAGTACATTATCACCCACGTTTTACGTTTGGTTTGGTGGTAGCCACTTCCACCTCATACTGTCCTTTATACAGTAGTGTCGGGCACTCTTGGGAAGATTATATTTATTCACTTCCTACTCGTTACGATACTCAATAGCCTTTCGCTATCTATTGAGTTATCTCGGTATTAGCATAGCTTTCGACTTTAATCCAATAAAATCCTCTGCATTTATTTCCAGTTTTAATTGCCTTGAATATCTGCTTATGCACCTTTTCAGGCTCATTCAAAAATCTTGCTGCTTCTGTGCAATTATTAAAATGATTAATGATATTCTTGTTTTCATCTAACTGATAAATGCCTTTTCCCTCTTTTATACCTTTATACTTATAATCATTATGTGGATTGTATTCATCCGCGTATATCCAAATGAAATCGTTTGCCGTTTGATAAGTTTTGTTCAGGCAAAACGATATGCTCGTTCTTGGTGTTGACGTTGCTTCGCTTGCTTGAACAAGTGAGTCGAAAACATTCAAAACATACCCGTCTTTGTCAATTTGCATTACTTTTCGTTTTCTTGCACTTGCTTTTCTTTGATAAGGGGCAATTTTGTTTGGATGATCGTCTACTTTATAACGCCAAATATATTTACCGGCTCTTCTAATGCCACCATTTGCACATTTTGCAATGTCTCGGCGTTGAACTCCTGTTGTTGCGCTCGCGTGAGCTGCACTAATATATTCATTGAGAAATTTCCCATCCAAATCGTATTGCAATACCGGCTTAGAGTTCCAAGATATTCCTCCCTCGCCGCCAAGTGTAAGATTATAGCCTTGCGATTTTTCAAAAAATATACATGAATTATATTTTTTAATCCAATAAATCTCTTTTTCTCTTATTTCCTTATCATTGTCTGAATAGTCAATAATTTCCCATTCAAAATTATTGATGCCATATTTTTTCAGTGCCGCATGAAAAGGCAAGCCATCGTTTATGTCATATAAATGTTGAGCTTTTCTTTTTTCGAGATTATAAGTCTTTCCGATATAAATTTTGTTGTTGATTTTGTTGGTTACTTTGTATATAACATAAGATTTATTCATTCTTATATTATAACACACAAATATTGATTTTAAAAGCCTTAGCCTTCACCGATTTTGCCCGATTGCCATAAGATATTTCTATTCTTATGCAACACTTGAAAGATAAGTTAATCTGTAAACTTTCCTTCGTTTATTAGCTAAATCGCCCCACGATACTTTGCTTTGGTCGAGGATTGCAAGAACTCTTAATTGCTGTTTTTCCATTTGCGACATTTCGCTTATGGATTTTTCAATGCCTAAGTTATAGGCATATGTCTGCAAAGTGGCATTGGTGATATCAATACCGTACTTATACAATGCCCTTGATTGACCGATTAAGCCACTTTGTAAGTTCGTTGCTACCGTTGAGTAATCAACATTAAAAAGTGAGCTTATATCGCCTGCAAGCATTGTCATTGACTTTGCTATTGCGGTCGTTGTTTCCCCACTCTGCCCTAATGAGTTAGTTACCGATGCAAGCTGTGACGCATATTGCGTAACCTCTTGTATATTCAGTCCAAGGTTTTTCGCACCGCTTTCTACAAGAAGTCCTGCGTCAATATCAACCTTAAGGCCTGATAACTTACCTAACTTATCGTTTACACGTTTCGCGAAACTGTTTGCGTATTCTGTGGCATTGTCATAACCGTACTTGGCAAACTCATCGCCCCATTCTGAACCGATTTTGCCAAAAGCTACGGTGTAATAGTTAAATGCTTCAATGTAATCTGTTGTGCTTTGGATTGCGCTGTTTAATTTCTTGATGCCACGGATAACCCAAAAGAAGTCCGCGTACAGCTTACCGAACACCTGCGCAAGGCTCACGGTTTTGGTTTTCGCTGTTGTGGCACTCCTCGATACGTTATCAAGTCCTTTTTGTATTCGATTTGATGCCGTTCCTGCTTTACTTCCTTGTGCCGCAAGGTTGGCAATCGCATTTGTCATCTGTATAAGATTGTTACTTACCTGCGGTGCCGTTGCCAAGGTTGTCATAAGGTTCTTAATCGCTTGTGCCAACTGCGGAATGTTTGTTATTGCCCTGCCCGATGCAACACCGCCAAGCCTTGATATTGAACTTGTGAGGTTGTACAGTCTATCCACATCAAAACTAATAGAACCTATGTCGTTCATCTGTCGGACAAAATTCTGCAACTGCGTTGATATTGCCGGCAAATTTGCTGTAGCATTGCTTGATATATTCGTACCAAGCCTTGACACCGTGTATATTAAGTTTGACAGTCCGGTAACATCAAAGTTAAGACTTCCGACAGAGTTCATCCCTTGTATGAATTGTACAAGGTCGTCTTTCATGCGGAGCAAGTTATCTGTTCCGGCCGTAGATTTTACACCGCCAAGTTTTGATATTGCGTTAACAAGACCGGCTATTCCGCTTGTGTCTATGCTCTGCGCCGCCGTCATACCATTCGCAAGGTTCTGTAGCGCCGAGGATATCCCATATATCGAGTTTGTATCGACAGATGAGAATTTGGTAAGGCTTCGCGCTAAAGAGGTTATTTCAGCCGATTTGCCACCTTTAAAGCCGGTTGCCGCGTCCGATACTTGCCTGATGCTTGTCGCAATATTCATCAGCTTGTGCGTATCAACGCCCAAACTCTGCGACATCTTAAGCATACTGTTAGCCAAGCGGTCTATTGCATTGCTCGCTTTAGTCGCTTCGGCTTCGACTTGTATCTTTAAGCGGTCAATGTCGTTATCTGCCATTCTTACACCTACTTTCTGTATTTAATTTATAAAAAAATAAAGGGCAGTACACCGTTAAGCTGTACCGCCCTCGTCTTTCTTTGGATGGTTTAAATCCCAATTTATCTTCATTGTGCGCATTTTAAGTACAAACGCCTTGCGCTGTCGGTCAAGTTCTTCCGGAGATAATATCTCATCTCCATTCTCGTTAACCTCCGGCGGATTTGATTTGTCGCTGTTTGGACGTTCTGGAAAATCGACTTTCTTTTTGCCAAGAATGCCATTATTTGAGCCAAGGGCAACCATCGGTAT
>ERZ1034920.2368-NODE-2368-length-10749-cov-18.920329_pt1 | contig 10749 bp, 7 predicted proteins | sample MGYA00520688_ERZ1034920 | MGnify/ENA primary metagenome ERZ1034920 (study PRJEB33766, sample SAMN09781785) | gut metagenome | biome: gut microbiome | host: Homo sapiens | place: Madagascar | study: EMG produced TPA metagenomics assembly of the PRJNA485056 data...
CAATTCTTTTTTGACAGACAAGATGAAACGCACCTATTTACGAATAGTCAAAGAAAGAATTCAAAGATTCAATCGTAAATCAGAATGAGAATCATGAACGGGAAATCTTTTCATGGCGCCAGTGCTTGAAAAATAGTAATTTAAATTAATACAATGAACATCAAGTCAATAGGTAGTAAAATCAAGGGAAATCCTAAGATGGTAGAGGGTACGGTATATTCCATGCTCATCATCTGTAGCATTTCCCATTTCTTGAATGATATGATTCAGTCGATTATCCCTTCCATCTATCCGATTGTGAAGGATAAGTTCGACTTCTCGTTTGCACAGATAGGTATCATCACGCTGGTCTTCCAGATGACGTCTTCCATCCTGCAACCTTTTACGGGGCTTTATGCTGACAAGCATCCCCGTCCCTATGCTCTTTCCCTCGGCATGTGCTTCACCTTGGTGGGCTTGCTCCTGCTGGCTTTTGCCGAGAATTATTTTCTGATTCTCCTGGCTGTGAGCGTCGTAGGTCTGGGCTCATCCGTGTTTCATCCCACAGCTTCAAGAGTGGCACAGATGGCATCGGGAGGCAAGAAGAGTCTGGCACAGTCCATCTTCCAGGTGGGTGGCAATGGAGGATCTGCAATAGGACCTTTGCTTGCAGCCATCATCATCCTGCCTTTCGGCCAGCATGCCATCTCCTTGTTTGCCCTTGCAGCCCTGCTTGCCGCCATCATCATGGTAAGATTGGGAGTCTGGTACAAGGCACGACTGGCTTACGTGGTAAACCATCCCCAGAAACAGCCCCTTCTTAATAACCATATCTCTAAAAGGGTGAAGTATTGGGCTCTATTTATCCTCATCATGCTCGTGTTCTCCAAGTATTTCTATACGGCGTGCATTACAAGTTACTTCACCTTCTTCTTAATGGATAAGTTCGGTGTATCGGTACAGACCTCTCAGTTGTGCCTCTTCGTATTCTTGGCCGCCTTTGCAATTGGTACTGTGGCTGGAGGAATGTTGGGTGACAAATTCGGTAGAAAGTATGTCATCTGGTTCTCCATTCTGGGAGCAGCACCCTTTGCCATCGCCATGCCTTTTGTGAACTTCACATGGACCATCATCTGTACCTTCCTTTCTGGCTTGATCATCGCCTCGGCATTCTCTTCCATCGTGGTATATGCCACCGACCTGATGCCAGATAAAGTGGGATTGATAGCGGGTATTTTCTTCGGACTAATGTTCGGACTGGGAGGACTTGGCTCAGCGTTCTTCGGCTGGTTAGCCGACAAGACCAGTATTGAGTTTATCTTCCAGGTGAGTGCCTTCCTGCCATTGCTCGGCATCATAGCAGGATTCTTGCCGAATACACAGAAGAAAAGCGTTGAAGAAACGGATGAAAACGCAAAGTAAATGAAAAACTAAAATGATAAGAGAATATTAACAAATGGAACAAGAAGAAAAGAAACAGAAATCTCAAGCTGCAGAGAATCAGGCATCCTGCTCGTCTCTGCAACCGGTTGAACCACATCCTTTTATTTCTGTCATACCGCTGGCAGTACTTATCACCCTCATCGTCCTGGTTGTCAAAATCTTCCCTGATGATGCCCTGGCTGGTGCCTCTCAGGTGGCCCTCATGATAGCCACAGCCGTTTGTGTAGCACTCGGTATGGGCATCTATAGGATGAAATGGAATATCTTTGAAGAGATGATCAAAAAGACCGTGGGCGATGCCGGAGTATCTATCCTGATCCTGCTGCTCATCGGAATGATGTCAGCTACCTGGATGATCAGTGGTGTGGTACCCACATTGATATATTATGGTGTACAGATCATGTCGCCAACCTTTTTCCTTCCCTGCGCATGCATCATCTCCAGCATCATTTCTGTGATGACGGGAACCTCATGGACCACTATTGCCACCATCGGTATTGCTCTGATGGGAATCGGTGATGCCCTGGGTATACCAGCCCCCTACACCGCTGGAGCTATTATCTCCGGTGCCTATTTCGGGGATAAACTCTCGCCTATGAGCGATACCACCGTCCTTGCTTCGAGTATAGCCGGAGCGGATCTCTTCTCACATATCCGCTATATGCTCTATACTACCATACCAAGCATCCTGCTCTCGCTGGTACTCTATCTCATCATCGGACTCTGCTATGATTCCAAGCCAGTGGATATCAGCCAGTATCTTACCGGTCTGAGCCATGGATTCAATATCTCTCTGTTTACCATGCTCGTTCCGGCTTTTACAGGATGGCTCATCTACCGCAAGACTCCATCCCTCATCACACTTCTTCTTTCAGCCCTTTCAGCATGCATCTGTGCCCTCATTCTCCAGCCGGAAGTACTTGTAGGGATAGCAGGTGAAGACAGCATCTCTGCCAAAAGCCTCTTTGAAGGAATCATGACCACCTGCTATACTCATACCCAGGTAGATTGCGGCATGGCTAACATCAATGATCTCGTAGCCACCCGAGGTATGGCTGGCATGCTCAATACCATCTGGCTCGTCCTCTGTGCCATGTGTTTCGGTTCATGTATGGTAGCCAGCGGCATGCTCCATGCCATTACCCACATGCTCCTGAAAAGCATCCACAGTACCGTATCACTTGTCTGCAGCACCGTGACATCAGGCGTCTTGCTCAATCTCGTTATGGGTGACCAGTTCCTGAGCATTATTATGAATGCATCTATCTACAAGGATGAGTATGCCGAACGAGGCTATCGTCCGGAACTCTTGAGCCGAAGTACAGAGGATAGCGCTACCGTAACGAGCGTATTGGTTCCATGGACAGCCTGCGGTATGACGCAGAGTACGGTTCTTGGTATCCCGACACTTGTCTATCTCCCCTTCTGCTTCTTCAACATCATCAGTCCTTTGATGAGTTGTCTGGTTGCCATCCTTGGCTTCGTACCCAACCCAAGGAAAACAAAGCATCAGCAGCAAACTGTAATTCTTTAGAAACAGGAAAGCAAATGAATTGTATAGCCGCTGTATCCGAGACGTAATCTTTCTGTTCTACCTTTGCACCCGAAATTAGTAATTATAAATACTATATAATAATAAGGTAGAAAATGAGAAAGCAACGTATGAAGAAATGCTTCTTTGCGATGACATTATGTTGTGTGGCTGGAAGCATGTATGCCCAGTCGGCACAGGATGGTAGCAAGACTGCTGAAAAGAAAAGTTCTGTAAAAGGGAAAAGATACAGAAGTCGAAGTTTAGTGACGATCCGATAGAACTGAATAACGTAGTTGTTACAGCCTTGGGTATCAAGAGAGAGGAAAAGAGTCTCGGATATGCTACGCAAACCGTATCAGGTTCTGATATTACTGCAACCATGCCAACCAACTGGTCACAGGCTTTGCAGGGTCAGGTAGCCGGATTGAATGTCATTTCAGCAGGCGGTCCCCTTTCATCAACCCAGATTAATCTCCGTGGTAACGTATCTATGAATATGGATGGAAACGGAGCTCTTATCGTAGTTGATGGTGTGCCACTTTCCAGTCCTATGAACAATCCCGGTGGTTCTTATGGTGCTGGTGGCAACTCTGAAGGTTCTATTGACTTCGGTAATGGTTTTTCTGATTTAAATCCGGATGACATTGAGAGTATTCAGGTTTTGAAAGGTGCATCCGCTTCTGCCCTTTATGGTTCCAGAGCAGCCAATGGTGTAATCATGGTTACTACCAAGTCAGGAAAAAAAGCCAAGAAGGGATTAGGTATCAGCTATAACTTTAATAATTCCTGGGAGCAGGCAGCCCACTTTCCTGATTACCAGTTTGAATTCGGACAGGGTGTAGCCAAGAACATCGGTTCTAAAGGCACTCAGTGGGAAGGTCAGCCTTATTATTCCTATGGTGCCAGTGATGATGGTTTGGCTAGCACCAGTGGCACCAGTTCGGCTTTCGGCGCAAAGTTCGACGGACAGATGTTCTATCAGTATGATCCTGAAAAAGAAGGCCGTGCTGATGTGGCTACTCCTTGGAGAGCCTACAAAGACAACCACTCAGGATTGTTCCAGACAGGTCATACCATGACAAACTCTCTGGCTCTTACGGGTAACAGCAGTACAGGAAACATGCGTATCTCTCTTACTCACAGCAAGAGTGAGTGGATATTGCCAAATTCGGGATACCAGCGCCTCACTGCCGCTTTTGCCGGTTCACAGCAGATTTCCAAGCGTGTGAAGATCAATGCCCGTATGAGTTATACTTACAGAGATGTGGAGAATACTCCACAGCTTACTTACAATTCCAACTCTTTGAGCTATTTCCTGATATTCATGAATCCTAACTTCAACCTCGACTGGTTTAAGCCAATGTGGTATAAGGGTAAGGAGAATATCAAGCAGATACGTCCATTCTCAAGTTATCTGCCAAATCCATACGTTTTGCTTTACGAGGCAACCAACCCTGCCAAGAAACACAGTTTCAATGGTAACATCTCAGCTAATTTTACCATCAACCGTTTCCTGGATTTGCAGTTACGCTCCGGTCTTCAGGCTACAGCCCAGCAGCAGGAACAGCACAGACCTTGGGATGACAAGGCTTTCCCTACAGGTTTCTTCAAGAAGCAGAACATCTTTGACTACGAGGTAAACTCTGATATGTTGCTGTCTTATCACAACAGTTTTGAGAATGGTCTCAATGTCAATGCTTCTGTCGGTGGAAACATGATGCAGTCATATTATGATTTGCTGTCGGCTTCCGTTACGGGCTTGAATACGCCTGGTGTGTATAGTCTGGCTAATGGAGTATCAAATCCATTGGTAACAACTACCATTCGCAAGAAGCGTGTCAACTCACTTTATTTCATGGCCAACCTTGCTTATCAGGAGATGTTGTTCCTTGATATAACAGGACGCAACGACTGGTCATCCACCTTGCCTCGCAAGAACCGTTCTTTCTTCTATCCTTCTGTGGGTTTGAGTGCTGTACTGAACAGCATGATGAAGATGCCGAAGTGGATGAATCTCTTGAAAGTACGTGCTTCCTGGGCACAGGTTGGTAATGATACACAGCCTTACAAGACTTCACCTTATTATACAACAAGTGATTTCTCGGGTTCTCTGGTTAAGCCAGGCACGCTTTATAATGCAGATTTCAAGCCGGAGATGTCAACCAACTGGGAAGGTGGATTGGATTTCAAGGCATTTGGCAGCCGTTTGGGATTAGACGTTACCTATTATTATAACCGCACCAAGAATCAGATTCTCAATGCTCCTTTTGATCCTACTACGGGTTATACCAAGGGTACCATCAACTCGGGATGTGTGAGCAACAGAGGTGTGGAGATTGTACTCCGTGGTACTCCTGTCAAGACGAAAGACTGGCAGTGGGATATGACCGCTACCTGGTCAACCAATAAGAACAAGATAGAATCGCTTTCCGAATTTGCCGATGAGCGTCAGATTCTCGGTTCTTATGTCAGTGGCAATGTAAGCATTATCGGTACCAAAGGTGGAACTACTGGCGATATCTGGGGGTATAAACTCAAGCGTAATGCTCAGGGCGAGGTGATTATTACCGCTGCCGGTTTGCCTGCCCGTCCTTCTGAGATTGAATATGTGGCATGTGCCTTACCCGACTGGGAGGGAGCTTTCAATACTTCTCTGCGATTCAAGAACTTGTCCTTCTCCATGCAATGGGATGGTAAGGTTGGCGGCAAGACCTATTCGCAGTCTCATCACAAGATGTGCGAACAGGGACACCTATCAGAAACCCTGAATGGTAGGAAGCCTGGAACCAGTCTCTATCTGGATATTACTGATCCTGATGTACTGAAACTCTTTGAACAGCAGAAGATTACTCCTGTGGCAGGTGTTTACTGCATAGCTCCGGGTGTAGTTGATAACGGTGATGGAACTTATAGTCCGAACCAAAAACTCGTCACTCTGGAGTCATATTATAAGGAGTATTACCGAATTGGTAATGTGGAAACCAATACTTTCAGCACTACTTATCTCAAGCTCCGTGAGGTCCGTCTCGACTATCAGTTGCCTAAAAAATGGCTGAAGAATACTTTCATCTCCAATGCTTCGGTAGGTGTGTATGGCCGCAATCTGCTTTGCATCACCAGTTATCCGATGTTTGACCCAGAGACAACATCTCTTGATGGTAATACTTTTGTGCCTGGTGTTGAGGTCGGTACGCTTCCTACAAGCCGTTCTTGGGGTGTAAATCTCAAGGTAGATTTCTAATTGAGAATAAGATGTAATGAACAAAATAAAGAAAGAATCGATGAAAAAGTTTTTCAGAAATATAATGATGCTGATGGCCGTGCCTGCTATGCTGATGACTACGGCATGTGAATCAATGGACGATACCAATGTGGATCCTACCCGCATGAACTCTGCCAATGCCGGTAGTTTTATGGATCCTCTCATTTATGGCATGGGTACCTATACCTGGTCTCGGTATAACAGCTGGACTTTCCAGCTGATGCAGTGTCTGGTAACAACCAATTCTACCAGCGGTGTGGGTTGGTTCAATATCAGTGATACCGCCGGTGATGGCGTCTGGACCAATTATTACAAGTGGAATACCAATGCCAAGGCCATCTATGACGAAGCCGTAAAGGTGGGTGATCCGAACTATCAGGCGATAGCGTTGACCCTCAGATGCTGGATATTCGAGAATACGACTGATGCCTTCGGCGATGTACCCGTACAGGAGTCTTGCCGTGGTGAGGATCAACTCTATTATCCTAAGTTTGAGTCTCAGGCAGATGTCTACAGGTTTATCATCGATAGTCTGGATGTGGCAAACAGCAGGTATAATCTCAAGAAGGGATTACAGTTCAACACCAATGGTGATAAGATGTATTGCACCAGCGGTTCTGATTTGGAGGGCATCCTGAAGTGGAAGAAGTTTACCAACTCTTTGCGTTTGCGTGCCTTGCTGCGTGTCATCGACTCTGAGGAATTGGGTAATCTGGCAAAGACTGAGTTGAAGAAGATGATGGCAGATCCTGCTACTTATCCGGTTTTTGAATCGAATGAAGACAATGCCAAGGTTCATATCTCCGGTATTGCTCCTGATGAAGCACCAATGACCCGTCCTTCTGACCTGTCATCCTATAAATCTCTTTCAGAGTTCTTCATCAATCGCCTTTTGGCATGGAAGGATCCTCGTCTGGCTGTCTTTGCAAAACAGGCAACCAACAAGAATCCTGAAACCGGCAAAAACGAGAAATCCTATATAGGCTTGCCTAGTGGTTATGATGTGGAGCCTACATTCACCGCCTCTTCTCCTAATGCGGCTAATCTTGCCACAGCACCACAGGATATCCAGTGTCTCACCTATGCCGAGGTGCTCTTTATCAAGGCAGAGCTGGCACAGCGTGGTCTTATCTCCGATGATGCCAAGCAGCTCTATGAGAAGGCTGTTACTGCTGCGATTACGCAATGGGGTGTAGAAGTTCCTGAGGGATATTTTGAGAATGAGAAGGCTGCGTATGACGGAACTTTACGCCGTATCATGGAACAGAAGTTTTATGCGCTCTTCTTCATTGATTTCCAGCAATGGTTCGAGTATAACCGTACGGGTTATCCTGATGTACCGAAGGGTCCGGGTGTAGATGCATCATTGCACATGCCTTACCGCTTCAAGTATCCTGCCATCCTGCAGCGTATGAACCGTAATCATTATCTCGAGGCTGTTCAGTCTATGGGAGGTGATGATTTCGATACGAAACTGATCTGGCAGAAGAGACCGGAATTATAATATGTTGAATTTAAGGTAATGAAAAGATTAAAAAAGATGAAAGTAAGATTGTTTTTGATGGCAGCACTTCTCATATTTGTTGCTGCTCAGATGGATGCACAGGAAAAGAAAGAGTTTACGCTCGAAGTATATGGTGGGGAGATTCCTGATGTCAAGCCTGCTTTTGAAGAGGAACATTTTCTGGGTGGCGAGATTACCAGAAAATGGAATACATTCCTCTGTAACTATACCCACACTTATGATGTAGAGGTGGGATTGAGTGCTTCGGGCACTGAGTTTAGAAAACCTGCCGTATTCAAGGCGGTTGAGCGTGTGAACAGATATGTAAAGAAGAGCTTTAAGTCGCATCACATGACACGAGAGGAGGCAACCCGTATCATGACTCATGTGCTGGATTGTGCCAATATCATTTGTCTGGAGAATGATACGGCTGCATTGGAACAGGCTGCCGGTGATACCAGGACTGCTGAAGAGGCTTTGGCTTTCTTTGACCAGATTAGATTGATAAATGTTTAGTTTGAGTGTGATGAATAAAATACTGAATAAAATTATATTGTTAGCGTTTGTTGGGGCATTGCCATTGGGCATTGCTGCCCAACAGACTTCTTCTTTTATTTTCTCCGGCAAGGTAAAAGACAGTAAGGGTAAGGGTATAGCCGGTGTTGTAGTAAATAACGGCAGGAGTTTTGTACAGACCAATTCTCAGGGAGAATGGTCCTTGCCAACTGATACCAATGTCTGCAAGTTCGTCAGCATTTCTACTCCTGCGGCTTATGTCCTTCCTTGCCGGAAGAGTCTTGCAAAGGACTTTTATGTTCGTGTTGACCAGCTTGTAAAGGATGACAGCCGGCATGATTTCGTTTTGGAAAAAAGGAAAAAGCCATCTGATAAGTTCTATTATATTGCCATCTCCGACCCTCAGGTCAAGAATGAGCATGATATGAACCGCTGGAAGCAGGAATCTATCCGCGATTTGAAGGCTTATGTGGATACTTTGAGCCGCCAGCGTGAGGTGGTGGCAAATACCTTGGGCGACCTGGTCTTCGACAGCATGAACCTTTATGGTGAATATGCCGCTTCGTTTGATGGCATCAGGATGACAACTTTCCAGTGTATCGGCAATCATGATTTCGACAAGCGTTATCAGGATTTGCATAACATGGCTCTCGGCACTCCTGTATATGGTGAGCAATATTACCACCGTTTCTTCGGACCCGTCAATTATTCTTATAACATCGGCAAGGTTCACGTTGTTACTTTGAAGAACATCAATTACGTGGGCCACAAGAAGTATATCGAGGCTATCACAGATGCTGATCTGGATTGGTTGAAACGCGATTTGAGCTTTATTCCTAAGGGCTCTCTGGTTATCCTCAATATGCATGCTGCCGTATGGAACAGCATAGAGAACGAGGGGAATGTTCGTAATGCAGGAGACTTGGCTGATGTCTTGAAGGATTATCAGGTGCATGTATTGACCGGTCATACTCACTATTTCCAGAACAATGCTGTGGATGCCCAGCTGATGGAACACAATATTGGTGCTGCCTGTGGTGCCTGGTGGAAGAGTCAGGTTAACCGTTGTGGTGCCCCTAATGGTTATCTTGTGATGGATGTGGACGGAACCCAACTGAAATGGCACTATAAGTCTACTGGTCATGGCATGGATTATCAGATGCGTGTTTATGGTAAAGGAGAAATGTTGAGTCAGCCGCAATATGTAGTGGCAAATGTCTGGGATTGGGATCCTGCCTGCAAGATGGAATGGCTGCAGGATGGTAAACCTATGGGCATGATGGAGAAGTTTACTGATGTTGATGAAGTTTATGCCGTGAGCAAAAAGCATCAACCGGGTCTTACTGTTACCGGCCATCTGTTCAGAGCCTTGCCTTCTTCTGGTGCCAAGAGCATTACAGTTGTATTCACCAACCGTTTTGGTGAGAAATATGAGCAGACAGTCATGATTGCGAATCCGAAAGTACAGACCCGTATTGTGGCTCATCGCGGATATTGGGATACAGAGGGTTCTGCCCAAAACTCAATTGCGTCTTTGCGCAAGGCTGCAGATGCCAAGGTGTATGGTTCCGAATGTGATGTACATATCACGGCAGATAGTGTCATCATCGTGAATCATGACCCGAAAATCAACAATCTGGTCATTGCCGATTCTAAGTATGCTGACCTGAAGACCCAACTTCTTAAAAATGGTGAAGAGGTATCTACTCTTGAGCAGTATCTGAACGAACTGAAGAAGCATCCGGCTATACAGCTGATTCTTGAAATCAAAAGACAGCCTTTGCAGCAGGATGAAGACAGGCTCACCCGCAAAACGGTTGAGATGGTTAACCGTATGGGGTTGGCAAAGCAGGTAGAATATATCTCTTTCAGTTCAGCAGCCTGTGCATTGGTACGTCAGTTGGATGCCAACGCTATAGTCTATTATGTGAACGGCAATTTTACACCGGCTGAGGTGAAGAAGCTTGGCTATCAGGGTATTGACTACAACTATAAGATACTTTTCAAGCATCCTGAATGGATCAGAGAGGCTCACGAACTGGGTTTGAAGGTGAATGGATGGACCCCTGATGATGATGAAATCACAAGGAAACTCATTGAAATGAATGTCGATTTCATTACAACTAACAAGCCGGTAGAAACACAGAAATTGGCAAAGTCATTATAACATGGCGGCTTGCCAACACATATTTAATAACATGGTTATTGAACGGTCAATGGGTATTGCCATCAGGTTCAGCTGATTTACTGAACCTGATGGCAATTTTCATTAAACAGTCTCCTTAAACCTCATTTCTTTTTTAGCTTAGCCACTTGAACTTATTATCCTTACGTATATTTGTGCAAATTACACTTATAATCATGTGCTTTATGATGTGTGTGCGTAAACAGGTTGCATAAACGTGCAAACTATTAACTATAAACTTCCCTCTCCCGGCGGTCCCATCCCGCAAAATATGGCGAGGGCTTTGATGCCCCGCCAACCTTATAGCGTAGCGGTTCCGAGCACCG
>ERZ1034920.2369-NODE-2369-length-10741-cov-5.879562_pt1 | contig 10741 bp, 7 predicted proteins | sample MGYA00520688_ERZ1034920 | MGnify/ENA primary metagenome ERZ1034920 (study PRJEB33766, sample SAMN09781785) | gut metagenome | biome: gut microbiome | host: Homo sapiens | place: Madagascar | study: EMG produced TPA metagenomics assembly of the PRJNA485056 data...
ACCAATTAAAAACTATACAAAAAATCGAGCATAATCTTGCACATATGGATTATGCGATGATTTTTTGTCTATAGTTTTATTGGGGATTAGTATTATAAGTATATATGACACAAAAAAGGCATTACCGATTAGCGGTAATGCCTTGATTTTTTATGTATTGAAGCGATTCAAAATCAGCCCATGTCGGAAAGCTTGATCTTCTTAGCGTCAACGGTTCCGTCGTAATCATCGTTTACGGGAGTGCCCTTGTTGTGCTTGGAAGCGTCAGCCTCAATAGCCTTAGCCATCTTCTCAATCTCGCTCAGGTCAAAACCAAAGTTGTTGTTGAGCTTGGGAGTAGGCTTGGGAGCGGAAGCGGGCTTTGCTGCTGCATTGTTAGCTGCGGGAGTGGGTGCAGGAGCAGGAGCGGGTGCGGGAGCGGGCTTTGCTGCTGCATTGTTAGCTGCGGGAGTGTGAGCAGGTGCAGGCGCAGGCTTTGCTGCGGGAGCAGGTGCAGGAGCGGGCTTAACATTATTTACAGGAGCGGCAGTCTTTACGCTCTTGGGTGCTGTGAACTGAGGGATACCGTTCTTCTTGAGAGTATCCTGGGTCTTGGTGAGCAGGTCGGCAGTTTCGTTTACCTTAGCAAGGCTGTCCTTGGTAAGAGAATCGAGAATGCCCTTGAGCTGTGTAACGTTGGATTCGATATCTGCAATCTCGGAAAGAACAACAGCCTTCATGTTGTCGGCAGCTGTACGCATCTCAGCAGATCTGTCCTCAGCGTCTGTAAGGATCTTGGAAGCCTTTTCATCAGCAGACTTAACGATGGTGGAAGCCTTGCTGTTAGCATCGTCAACGACCTGGTTAGCGAGCTTCTTAGCGTCCTCGTCCATCTTTCTTGCATTTTCCTTAGCCTGAGTAACGATGGTGCTTGCAGTTCTCTGAGCCTCAACGAATACGTTTGTGAGGTCCATAGCGCTGTTCTCGGCAGAGGAAGCAGCTGCTGCCTTGTTCTTAGCCTCAACAAGCTCATTTTCCATATCGGCGAGCTTCTTCTTCAGCTCTTCGATCTCCTTATCCTTCTCAGCGGACTCATCTTCGCAGTTCTTGAGCTGGTTCTTGAGAGAGTCATTGCTGGTCTGGAGCTCGGTGATCTTAGCCTTGTCGGAAGCCAGGAGCTGCTCATACTTTTCCTTGTCTTCCATATTTCCGCCGCTGTTTTCAAGAAGCGCCTTCTTTTCTTCAAGCTCGTTTTCAAGAGTATATATCTTTGTATTGAGCTGATCTACATAAGCAAGTACGTCTTTTTTATCAAATCCGCCGAAATTGACTGTTTTGAGGAATCCGGTTCCGTCCATGATAAAATACCTCCAAAATTAAATAGAAAAATTGCGAGTCTGACGGTAGATTAACCTCAGCCCGTCTTAATACACCTATTATAACACATTGTTCAAATTACGGCAACCAATTTTGACGAAAAAATGTGCATAAACTTACGTTATGAATTTTGTCATCAATTACAAATATACATAAGCTTTGCCCCAATTACACTGCAATATATACAAAAAGAAACGAAAGGCCGCCGAAATATTTACATATGATACAATAAAAACGATAGAAAAAACACATTCGGATATGCTACATTATATATGTAGCCTACAATAGGCTGCCGAAGTCGGAGGAGTATATGGAAAAGTGTAATGAGTTTTGCAGGGAGATAGATGTATCCACCGGGAAGTCTATGTTCCGTTCGCTGTTTAGTGCAGGGGTAGCGGCAGCGGCTGCGGCTCTGGTGATGTATCTGGCTATCCCGTATGTGGATATCTGGGCGTTTCTCTGGAAGTAAGTGTACGGAGCTGTGCAGTGTGCTGTACAGCTCCGCAAAAATCACTGCTCTGATTGTGATATCTTACAAAGCTCAACTTTTTTGATAAAAAGCCTTGACTTTTAGCGAATAATAGCGTATAATAAACAAGTCGCTTGAAACTGAAACAAAAACAAACGACAAAAAGAATATGGCGGTATAGCTCAGTTGGCTAGAGCACTTGGTTCATACCCAGGGGGTCGTAGGTTCAAGTCCCACTGCCGCTACCAGACAGGCTGCTGAAATATCGGCAGCTTTGTTGGCCCGTTGGTCAAGAGGTTAAGACGACGCCCTTTCACGGCGTAATCATGGGTTCAATTCCCGTACGGGTCACCAGTAAAAGTCACGCAGACAAGCCGTTTGCGTGACTTTTTTGTTTTTAAACAACCCACTTTATAACCCATTTTATTTTACTGATTATAGATGTTAGCAAAAAAATCCGCAGCAAGCAAAAAAATAGCCTGCTGCGGATTTTTTTCCTTTTTTCGCCATATACCTCTCGTTTTCATCGGTCTCAATATCAAGGTTAGTTTTGATACTAAGAACCAATTAAAAACTATACAAAAAATCGAGTATAATCTTGCGTATATGAATTATGCAATGATTTTTTTGTCTATAGTTTTATTGGTGATTAGTATGACACCCCATAACATATTAAACAAATACGCCCATAATCGAATAGTCATAGCAGTTGCAATGCTGAGCATACATTGTATTATCCGCCGAGTATGACACTCATACCCGACGGTATTATTTTTTTTTCGCTGATTCCGGGTCAAGGAATCTTTTTTGTTCTGCGTCATAATATTGGTTACAAAAAATACAAACTTTTTATAAAATTCTATTGCAAAATCTCTGAAAGCATGATATAATATAATCAAACGATTGTTTATTTAAAGGGCGGGAACGATAATTGCGCACTGTTAATGAGGAAGCCAGGCAGGCAAAGAAAATCGAACTGATGGAAAAATGTTATGACTGCTATGCGGAGAACGGCTTATCAGGCGTTGGGATAAAAACGATCGCGAAGGCGTGCGGGTGCAATGCAGCTACACTGTACCTGTATTTTGAAAATCTTGACGACTTGATAATCAAATCCACCGCATACTGTATGGCAAAGGTCGAGGACGATTTTATGGCGAAAGCCCCTGCCGACCCAAAAGATGTTATTCGCTTTATTGAGGAGATCCCATACTGGACGGCGAAAGAGCATGGCAAGAAGTATCGGCTGATGTATCAGGTCTATACACACCCGAAATTTATCGAACACGGAAAGAAGTTTTTCGAGGGCGTAAACGAACGGTACACCGAGTACGCAAAGCAGCTTGAGCCGAAGATCGGCATTCCCCATACAGTCATTACACCGCTCATTTTCATTTTCGTCCGTGCCTGCGTACACTACGCAATGTTTGAGGACGAATACTATTTAAAAAGCCAGATGGAGGTCTTAAAGCAGACGGTTTCTCTGTTTATCGAAAAATACAGCAAATTATCCGAAGGAGGTTATGAGAAATGAAAAAACAAATAAAAAGAATAACCGCTGTTGCTGCTGCGGCGGCTCTTGCAATATCCTTTACATTTCCCGCAGAGCTGGGGCTTGCGGACTTTGGTGTCGGCGGTAATGCTATTGCGGCGAGTGCGGCAAGCAGCGGTAATTGCGGTGATAGTGGCAGCAATGTAACATGGTCACTTGATGACAACGGCACACTGACTATTTCAGGCTCGGGTAAAATGGAGGATTGTTATGATGAATGTTCTCAACCATGGTATGACAACCTATCAGATATCACTTCTGTTGTGATTGAACCGGGAGTTACTTACATTGGAAAGTTTGCTTTTTTTGAGCATTCCGGACTTACAAGCATAACTATCCCAAGCAGCGTTATTTCTATCGGAGATTGTGCATTTGAATATTGTGACGGACTTACAAGCATAACTATCCCGGACGGGGTTACTTCTATCGGAAAATATGCACTTGCGGGCTGTACAAGACTTACAAGCATAAACGTTAATGAGAATAATCAAAACTATTGCTCAGTCGACGGCGTATTGTTTGATAAGGGCAAAACTACATTGATCACATATCCTAATGGAAAAGGAGCTTCATATATTATCCCGAGCAGCGTTACTTCTATCGAAGAATGGGCTTTTTATAATTGTTCCGGACTTACAAGCATAACTATCCCGAGCAGCGTTACATCCATTGGAGAATCGGCTTTTTATGGTTGTACCGGACTTACAGGCATAACTATCCCAAGCAGTGTTACTTCTATCGCAATGGGTGCTTTTGTGTACTGTAGAAGCCTTACAAGCATAACTATCCAGGACGGGGTCACTTCTATTGAACAAAAAGCTTTTTTTGGATGTACAAACCTTGCAAGTGTAACTATTCCAAACAGCGTTTCTTCAATTGACTGTACTGCTTTTAGTGGTTGTTCCGGACTTACAAACATAACTGTTGACAGCAACAATCCTGTCTATTGCTCGGAAAGCGGCGTACTGTTTAACAAAGATAAAACAACACTTATATATTATCCATTCGGAAAAACCGACAGCAATTACACTATCCCGGACGGGGTTACTGCCATTGATGAGTTTGCTTTTAGTGGTTGTTCCAAACTTACAAGCATAACTATCCCGAGCGGAGTTAATTCTATTGGAAATTCTGCTTTTTATAATTGTTTCGGACTTACAAGCATAACTATCCCGAGCAGCGTTAATTACATTGGAAATTATGCTTTTTATAATTGTTCCGGACTTACAATCATTTATATTCCGGGCGGAATAACCATTGGAATAGATGCTTTTTACTCAACAGCCGCAAAGATAACCTATACCGTTGACAGCAGCAATAATGTCACAATAACAAGCATTAGTCTTCCCTCAGGACAGAATACGGTTGATATTCTGCCAGAAATCGACGGCAAAACGGTAGTAGCCGTTGATAAGAACTTTCAGCCCTACGTCGGTAATCATACTTGCGTAAGCAGCACTGCGGCTACTTGTATAAATAAGGCAACTTGCGGTATTTGCGGACAAGATTATTATGGTGACCACGACCTTTCCCATCACGATGCAGTGCCTCATACCTGCACAGCAGACGGAACCGTAGAATATTGGGAATGTTCCGTGTGCGGAAAGAAGTTCTCCGATCCTAACGGAACTAATGAAATAACAAATATTGCTGATCCCAATGATCCTGCAAGACATTCGCTCGTTAAGACAGATGAAAAGGCTCCCACCTGCACCGATAACGGAAACAGAGCATATTGGACTTGCACGGAATGCAGAAATATATTCTCTGATGACGCAGGTTTAAACCCAACCACACTTGCCGATGTGACTGTCTCCGCAACAGGTCACACCTGGTCAAACGATTGGAGTTCTGATGGAACAGGACACTGGCATGACTGCGTTAACGCAAATTGTCCCATTACCGAAAATAATCAGAAAGTCGGTTATGCTGCCCACACTCCCGGAGACGAAGCAACAGAAACAACACCTCAGACCTGTGACGTATGCGGATATGAGTTAGCTCCTGCGCTCGGACATATTCACGCAAACCACCTTACATTTATTGCAGAAGTTCCCGAGACCTGCACCGCAGACGGCGTTAAGGCACATTATGAGTGCGAATGCGGAAAGCTTTTCGCAGACGATCAGGCGGCAACAGAAGTTACTCTTGAAAGTCTGAAAATCGCAGCTCATCACACTTACGGAACGGACTGGGAAAGCGATAATGACGATGATCACTATCACATTTGCTCCGTGTGCAGTGGTAAAGCAGACGTTACTCCTCATAGCTATGACAGCGGAATGATAACCATTCCTGCAACAGAAACCACAGAGGGCGTAAAGACCTACACTTGCTCCGTATGCCATCATACAAAGACGGAAACTGTTCCAAAGCTCAGCCACACTCACAGCCTTTCCGTGGATTATTCCAAGGACGAAACAGGACATTGGCACGCCTGCTCGGGCTGTACCGAAAAGGTGGATTTTGAAGCACATACAGAGGACAGCGGTACAGTGACCGTTCAGCCTACAGAAACCACAGAGGGCATAAGAGTATATTCCTGCACCGTATGCGGATATGTTACCAGAACGGAAACCGTTCCTGCACTTGCTTCCGAACATACCCACAGCTACGGTACAGCTTGGAAATATGACAGCACAAACCATTGGCACGAATGCTCCTGCGGAGAAAAGACTGATATTTCACAGCACATCTCCAACGGCGGAGTAATTACCGTTCCGCCTACGGCAACCACAACGGGCGTAAGAGTATATTCCTGCTACATATGCGGATATGCTTTCAGAACAGAAACCATTCCTGCAGCGGGATATGATCACTATCCCACATATCCGAGCTATCCCATATATCCGACTTACCCCACATATCCCGTATTTTTAACACCCGGCGTATTCACCGAAGAGCTGACCGTCAATGCAGAAGCGGACGGAAGTAGGGTAACTCTCAGCTGGGACGAGGTACAGAAAGCCGAAAAATACTATGTATATCAGTACAAGGACGGCAGGTATGTCAAGATAAAGACCACCACCGATACATCGGTAACGCTTAAAGGTCTGAAAAACGGCGAGACTTACAAATTCCTTGTGAGATACTCTATCGGCAGAAAGCTATCGCCTATGACTTATTCGTACAATATAACGGTCAAGGTTTACTACAAGCCGATCGCAAAGGCAGCATCTACCGAAAACAGCGTAAAGCTTACTTGGCATGCAGTTCCCAATGCGCAAAAGTATGCGATCTACAAGTATGTGGACGGAAAGGCTGTAAAGCTTTGCGAAACCGAGAAGCTGTCAGTAAGGATAAACAAGCTCGCTCCCGATACCGAGTATCAGTACATCGTCCGTGCTTACGTTGACGGAAAGTGGACTACAATGACAAAATCTGATATTGTGACAGTCAATACAGATGCAGAATAATTCCCCATAAAAACAAGGCGTACATCATACCGAAAGGGTAGGGTGTACGCCTTGTTTATAGAACGACAAAGATTAGTATTAATCGTAAATATCCTTAAGAAAATCGTAGTTGTAGCTTTGTGTCTTTCTGTTGAACCAGTCACTGCAGTCCCAGATCATTGCGCAGTAGCCCATTTCGCTTGAAAGATCATTAACAGACCGTAAGAACTTGTCGGTGCCCTTTTTCATAACGTGTTTTCCGCCGTCTGTGTTGTGGCAGACACCGTATTCGCCGATGATAACGCCGTAGCCTGCGTCGGTGAATTTCCTCATTTTTTCAAAATCCCTGCGCATTGTATTGTAGTCGGTCTCGGTGCCCCAGCTGTCGCTGTAGCCCCATGAGTTGCTCTTCTTGTCGGCAATGCAGAATGTGGAGGGCGAATAGTAATGTACCGATACCAGCAGACGATCCTTTGCGGTGTCGTCGGGCATTTTGAATCTGTTGTCGGCGGTCTTGGAAATGTCGGTATCGTAGCCTGCGATGAGCAGGAATCTGGACTTGTTCTTGCCGCCTGTGCTTCTTACTATGTCAACGAATTTCTGGTTGATGCCGTTTACTCTTTCGTAGCTCTCGTTCATGCTGGAGCTGCCCTTTGTCTTGCTGCCAAGCTCCTCGTTTGCGGACTCGAATATCAGCTTGTCGGAGTAGGACTTGTAATGCTTTGCGATCTGCTTCCACATGGCGGTGTATTTGTCCATGGCTGCCTGAGCGACCTTTTCATCGGAGGAGCCGAAGTCCTCCCACCAGCCGCCGTCCCAGTGAATGTTGATGATGCAGTACATATCATTGTCAAGGATATAGCCCACGATCTCGTCGATTCGGTCGAAATACTCGGGGGAGATGGTGTATTTGCCGTCCTTTGACATCATGTTTGACCATGCCACGGGGACACGGACAGAATCAAATCCGCCGGCTTTCAGGGACTTTATCATGGCAGCCGTGGTCTCGGGCTGTCCCCATGCCTTTTCGTAGTCCTTTGGGGTTGCATCTGCGCCCAGCCATGTTGCAACGGATTCCATGGTGTTGCCTAAATTCCAGCCGTCGCCCATTTTCTTTGCCAGAGTCACCGCAGCGGAATTTTTGCCCGATGTTTTTGCACTGCTCTCGGCGGCGGAGGCAACGGTTACGGTTATCTTTTCGGAGATATTTCCCGTGATGTACTTGCTGCCCGACTTTGTAAGGGCTGCGACCTTGAAATAGTTCTTGCCCTCAGCCAGACCGTTTACCGAGGTCTTGGTGGAGGTAACGGTTTTAAGGCTTACGAACTTCTTTGCGCTCTTGTCATACTGATAGATGCGGTATGCGTCTGCGCCCTTTACAGCCGACCACGACAGCACGGCAGCAGTTCCGTTCACTGAGGCTGAAAAGTCCTTGGGGGCATCAAGCTTTTCTGCGGCATAAGCCACTGTTGAAAGGCTGAACCCCGTCTCAGGGGGAACTATTGGCATTGTGCCCAGCATTGCTGCTGCAAGAATTATGGCAGGTATTCTTTTTATTTTCATTATCAGCGCTCCTTTTTTTATTGGTGATTAGTATAAGGTTATTATACATCTTTTTATGGCAAAAGTAAATAGCTTTTTTCGTAATGCAGGATATCTTTTTGTGCAGTGTGGCTTCTGCATTGTTAAAAAAAGTTGTTTGTTATATTCATAAATCTGAACTATAATATAATTATACTACAGCAATCCACAAAAATATTTATACTAAGAACCAATTAAAAACTATACAAAAAACCGAGCATAATCTTGCGTATATGGATTATGCGATGATTTTTTGTATATAGTTTTATTGGTGATTAGTATTATGTGGCTTTATGCAAAACCGAAAGGCAGATAATATGAAAGAGATAAAACAGGAATTTCTTACGGGAGAGCGGGCATTGTTTCAGGGACATGACCTGCGCATAACCGATACTATATTTGATGACGGCGAGTCACCGCTGAAAGAGAGCAGGAACATAGAGCTGTACGGCAGTATGTTCAAGTGGAAATATCCGCTGTGGTACTCGGAAAATATCACTGTGAAAAACTGCACATGGTTCGAGATGGCACGGGCAGGTGTGTGGTACACCGAAAATATGACCGTGGAGGACTGCGCTGTTGAAGCCCCCAAGAACTTCCGCCGCTGCAATGGTCTGACGCTGAGAAACGTGTCGTTTGCCAATGCGGCTGAGACCTTGTGGAGCTGCGACAATGTGGCAATGGAGCGCATAACCGCCAAGGGCGATTACTTTGCCATGAACAGCAGCAATATGACCGTCACCGACCTGACCCTTTACGGCAATTATTCCTTTGACGGCGCAAAAAACGTGGAGGTACATAACTCCAGGCTTCTTTCCAAGGACGCTTTCTGGAACAGCGAGAATGTGACTGTTTATGACTCGTTCATCTCGGGAGAATATCTGGGCTGGAACGCAAAAAATCTCACCCTTATAAACTGCACCGTGGAAAGCCTGCAGGGAATGTGCTACATCGAAAATCTGGTGATGAAAAACTGTCACCTGATAAACACCACCCTTGCCTTTGAATATTCCACAGTCGATGCGCAGATAATCGGAAAGATAGACAGCGTGCTTAACCCCTCGGGGGGAAATATCACCGCCGATGAAATTGGCATTCTCACTGTTGACAAGGACAAGGTTGACCCCTCAAAGACAAGGATTATATGCCCGAAGATAAACACATCGGCAAAGTAACGGAGGATAATATGTACGATTTTGATAGTCTGAACGACCGCAGGAACACATATTCCCTCAAGTGGGACGTGGCTGAAAATGAGCTTCCCATGTGGGTGGCGGATATGGATTTTCGGACGGCTCCCGAAATAACGGAAGCCATTGAAAAGCGTGCGGCTCACGGCATATTCGGCTACTCGGTCATACCCGATGAATGGTACGATGCCTACATCGGCTGGTGGAAAGAGCGCCATGGGCTTGACATAAACAAGGACGAGCTTATCTTCTGCACAGGCGTTGTGCCTGCGATATCAAGCATGGTGCGCAAGCTCACCACTCCTGCGGAAAAGGTGGTTGTTATGACCCCTGTGTATAACATTTTCTTTAACTCTGTCCTCAACAACGGCAGGCAGGTGCTTGAAAGTCCGCTGAAATATGAAAACGGCGAGTATCGCATTGATTTTGATGACCTGGAGAAAAAGCTCTCCGACCCACAGACATCGCTTATGATACTCTGCAACCCTCAGAATCCGTCGGGCAAAATATGGGAGCGTGATGTGCTGGAGCGCATCGGAAAGCTTTGCGGAAAATATCATGTCACCGTTATTTCCGACGAAATACACTGCGACCTTACCGACCCGGGATATTCCTACACGCCCTTTGCCTCCGTATCGGAGGAGTGCAGGCGCAACTCCATAACCTGTATCGCCCCCACAAAGGCGTTCAACATTGCGGGAATACAGACGGCGGCTGTTATGGTCTCCGACCCGTTCCTGCGCCATAAGGTGTGGAGAGGGCTTAACACCGACGAGGTGGCGGAGCCTAATGTGTTTGCCGTGACCGCAGCTGTGGCGGCGTTCACAAAGGGCGGCGGCTGGCTTGATGAGCTGAGAAAATATCTTGCAGGCAATAAAGAGCTGGTGTATTCATATGTCAGGGAGAATATCCCGCAAATAAAGGTAATGGTCTCCCATGCCACATATCTGCTCTGGCTGGATATAAGCGGTATTTCTGACAATTCCACTGAGGCGGCGGATTTTATCAGGAAAGAGACTGGACTGTTTCTATCGGACGGAAAGGAATACGGCGGAGAGGGTGTATTCCTCAGAATGAACATCGCCTGCCCCCGTCAGGTTCTTGCAGACGGACTTGAACGCCTGAGAATGGGTGTGACAAAATATATTAATACTAATCTTCAATCAACCTACAGACAAATCCTCGGCTGAAATAAGCC
>ERZ1034920.2370-NODE-2370-length-10741-cov-5.314243_pt1 | contig 10741 bp, 6 predicted proteins | sample MGYA00520688_ERZ1034920 | MGnify/ENA primary metagenome ERZ1034920 (study PRJEB33766, sample SAMN09781785) | gut metagenome | biome: gut microbiome | host: Homo sapiens | place: Madagascar | study: EMG produced TPA metagenomics assembly of the PRJNA485056 data...
CCTATGAAGCATTTATTTACTTCTGAAAAAAAGAGACCGTCTGCCAAGACTATCTATTTCATCAAGAAGCTGGCATACACCTATCGTGCACTCAATAACGATGAATCCCATCAGGCGTATTATGTCAACTAGAATTCAAACGACTATAGGGTCAAAATATCAATCTAAATAATGATGAAAACAATAATATCACCATCACTCCTCTCTGCCAATTTCATTGACCTGAAGAGCGATATAGAAATGATTAATAAGAGTGAAGCAGATTGGCTCCATATGGACATTATGGACGGGGTCTTCGTACCGAACATCTCCTTTGGCTTCCCAGTACTGGAAGCCGTAGCAAAATTTTGCACCAAACCATTGGATGTTCACTTCATGATTGTTCACCCAGAACAATACATCGAACAGACAGCCAAAGCTGGCGCAATGATGATGAACGTACACTACGAAGCTTGCACCCACCTGCACCGTACCATCCAGCAAATTCATGCAGCAGGAATGAAAGCAGGTGTCACACTGAATCCATCAACTCCAGTAAGTGTATTGGAAGATATCATCTGTGATGTAGACATGGTACTCCTGATGAGCGTGAACCCTGGCTTCGGAGGACAAAAGTTTATAGAAAACACCATCCCAAAGGTAGAACGTCTCCGCAAATTAATCAAAGAAAGCGGAAGCCATGCCCTCATAGAGGTAGATGGTGGCGTACAAGCCGAAACAGCTCCACGACTCGTAAAAGCCGGAGTTAACGTTCTGGTGAGCGGAAGCTATGTTTTCAAGAGTACAGACCCATGCGCTGTCATCCATGCGATGAAAGAACTAAAACAGCTGGACGATTAATCCAGCTGCAAGTATATATGGTGCTCCTTAGCCATGCGACGCAGGTTAAGGAGCGCATAACGCATTCGTCCTAAACTGGTATTGATACTAACATTTGTTGTTTCTGCAATTTCCTTAAACGACATCTGCTGATAATAACGCATATAGACCACTTCACGCTGATTGGCGGGCAAATACATCATCAGTTTCTGCACATCATTCATCACCTGATTCTTGACCATTTCGCGCTCAGCAAAACTGTCCATCACAGAATCTCCACGAAGACAGGACAAGTCGTTGTTCTCGCCCTGATCTATCATACGGAAATTGCGCTGTTCACGATAGCCGTCGATGATTACATTATGAGCGATGCGCATCAGCCAAGAACTAAACTTGCCATTTGTGGAATACAAATGGTTCTGCAATTTGACGATTGCCTTGACAAATGTCTCCTGAAAGATATCATTTGCCAACTGCTCATCATGTACCACAAACATAATATATGAGAAAAGCTTTACCTCATTGCGCGAAAGCAAAAGGTCAAATGCCTTGTTGTCGCCTTCAACGTAAGCCAAAGCCAACTCCTCATCTGTCATTTCTTCGAGTATTCTCATTTTCTTAATTATTTTGTATTAAGTAAATGTCTAATCCTATAGGCTATCTTCTTTTATTGTATTATAAATGTTAAATATCGCTACAAAGGTAAGCATTTATTTTTATTCAACAAAGAAAAAACGACTATTTTTCTTAAAAATCACTTTTTTAACATACGAAAAGCTCTTTTTTATAAATAAATTATGTATCTTTGCAAGGTGATATAAACTACTTTACACAGTATTAATTTAATCTAAAAGCAAACAATGATCAAATTATTGAAATCTTTATTGGTGGCTTTACTCATTCCTGTCTGTTCGTATGCAGCTGGATGGGATGATACTGAATACAAACGTATCGAGCAAAGCATCCAACAGCCAAAATTGAGTGAGAAAGTTTACGCCATCACATCGTATGGCGCTAAAACAACGGCTACTGCTGCACAGAACCAGAAAGCCATCAACCGTGCCATCGCACTTGCATCCAAGAAAGGCGGTGGCAAGGTGGTGATTCCTACAGGAACCTGGAACACAGGTGCCATCGAAATGAAGTCGGGAGTTAACCTCGTTATCGAAGAGGGTGCTACACTCCACTTTGCCTTCGAACCTAAGCTTTATCCATTGGTTCGCACTGCATGGGAAGGCTTGGCTTGCTGGAACTACTCTCCATGTATCTATGCTTACCAGGCTACAGACATTGCCATTACCGGTAAGGGTACCATCGATGGTGGAGGCAACAACGACACCTGGTGGCAATGGAACGGAAATCCACGCTTCGGATTCAAGAAAGGCGTTACCACCGAAAGCCAGAAGATGGGCTCACGTGCCAAATTGCAGAAGCAGGCGGAAGACGGCGTGGCTTTTGACGAAAGAAAGTTTGGTATGGGTCAGGGACTCCGTCCTCAGCTCATCAACTTCGTTCGCAGCGAACGCATCCTCATCAAGGATGTCAAGATGATCAACTCGCCTTTCTGGGTTATCCACCCTCTCCTCAGCAAGAACATTACAGTAGATGGTGTTTACATCTGGAACGAAGGTCCTAACGGTGACGGCTGCGACCCTGAGGCATGCGAGAATGTTCTCATCCAGAACTGTATCTTCCATACTGGCGATGACTGCATCGCCATCAAGAGCGGTCGCAACAATGACGGTCGCCTCTGGAACCAGCCTTCAAAAAATATCATCATCCGCAACTGCAAGATGGAAGATGGTCACGGAGGCGTAGTTATCGGCTCTGAGATTTCCGGCGGATGCGAGAATGTCTACGCTGAAGACTGCGAGATGGATTCTCCTCATCTGGACCGTATCCTCCGCATCAAGACCAACAATTGCCGTGGCGGACTGATCCAGAACATCAACATGCGCCGTATCAAGGTAGGTCAGTGTGGCGAAGCTGTAGTAAAAATCAACCTTGACTACGAGTCAAAGGAAGCTTGCTACCGCGGTTTCGAGCCAACCGTACGCAATGTGAATGTTGAGGACGTTACCTGTCAGAAGAGCAACTATGGTATTCTCATCATTGGCCGTGACGCTGTAGAGAATGTTTACGACATCAACATCAAAAACTGTAAGTTCGACGGTGTCCAGAAGCAGCCAGTCAAGATTACAGGCAAGACTCGCAACGTGAAGTTCGAGAATCTCTACATCAACGGTTCTCTTGTCCTCAACGCTGGAGAACAGCCATACAAGAACTATTCAGAGTGGCTTACCCACAGCGAGATGAAGCGCGTTCCTCATTCTTATCTCCTTGATTTCAGTAAGAAGCCAAAGTGGAGTTACGTAATGGGCATCGAGATGGAAGGTATGCTCGATACTTACGAAGCATACAAGGATGGCAACGAGGCTATCCTCGAATATCTGAAGGAATATCCTAAGACCATGATTGATGAGAAGGGTAACATCACCGGCTACAAGTATGAGGATTTCAACCTCGACAATGTTCGTACTGCCAAGTTTATCCTCCGCATGCATAGCATCGCTCCAACCAAGGGCACAGAGAAAGCTTTGAAGACTCTCTTCAAGCAGCTTGTCAACCAGCCTCGCACCAAGGAAGGCGTTTACTGGCACAAGGCTATCTACGCCAACCAGGTTTGGCTCGACGGTATTTTCATGGGCTTGCCTTTCTACTGCAACTATGCAGTACAGACCATGAAGCCAAAGAAGGCAGAGAAGTATCTGAACGATGCCGTAGACCAGATAATCAAGACCGACCTCCACACCTACGACGAGAAGACCCAGCTCTGGAAACATGCCTGGGATGAGACTCATGAGCAGTTCTGGGCAGACAAGGAGAACGGTAAGAGCCAGCATACCTGGGCTAGAGCCTTGGGATGGTATGTAATGGCAATGACTGAATGTCTCGATGCAATGCCAGAGAATTACGCTCGCCGCGGTGAGGTTATCAAGCTCTTGAACAAGGCGATGGCTAGCGTAGTGAAATACCAGGATAAGGCTACAGGCGTATGGTATGACGTAATGGACGTCAAGGACCCTCGCAACTATCTGGAGAGTACTGCTTCAAGCATGTTTGCCTATGTATTACTCAAGGGTTACCGCAAGGGTTATCTCTCAGAGAAATACCGTGATGCTGGCGTAAAGGCTTATAACGGGATTCTGAACCAGTTCATCAAGGTAAACCCAGATAAGACCATCAGTCTTACCAAGTGCTGCTCAGTAAGTGGTCTCGGCCCTGGTCCTGGTCCATACGTCAAGAAGCCAAACTATAAGCGCGATGGCAGCTTCAACTACTACATGAGCGAGCCAATCCGCGACAATGATGCCAAGGGCGTTGGTCCTTTCATCTGGGCTAGCCTTGAAATGGAACAGCAGGGATTGAACAAATAATTCATTTTTCAAGATAACAATGCAAAAGATAATATTCTCAACCATGGCAGCAGCACTCATCAGTGCTGCTGCTTTTGCACAGGCTCCAGCCTTCCCAGGCGCAGAGGGTCATGGCAGATATGTTACCGGTGGTAGAGGCGGTAAAGTAATTCATGTTACCAACCTCAACGACAGCGGAACTGGTTCTTTCAGAGAGGCTGTCAAGTCTGGTAAAAGAATCATCGTCTTCGATGTGGCTGGCGTCATTGCTTTGAAAACTGATCTCAAGATAGCAGATAACATCACCATCCTCGGACAGACTGCTCCTTCGCCGGGCATCACCCTGCGCTATTTTACAGTGCAACCGGGAAACAACAATATCATCCGTTTCCTTCGCATACGACGCGGAGAGGAGAAGAACATCAATGACGGAGCGGATGCTACATGGCAGCGCAACAAGACAGGCATCATCTTCGACCACTGTTCCTTCAGCTGGAGCATCGATGAGGTGGCTTCCTTCTACGACAACAACAATTTCACCATGCAGTGGTGCACTATTGCTGAGAGTCTTACCAACCCTGGTCATTCCAAGGGTGCCCATGGCTACGGTGGTATCTGGGGTGGAAAGCTAGCCAGCTTCCACCACAATTTCCTGGGCCATCTGATGAACCGTGGTCCCCGCTTCAACGGTGCCCGTTACGGATGGACAGAATACACCAGCAACAAGGATTACGATAACTATAAGTGGAAGAACACCGTCCAGGCAGAGAATGTAGATTTCCGCAACAGCGTCATCTATAATGCACAAGGCACCTGCTATGGTGGTCCTGGAGGTGGACAGATCAACATCGTGAACAATTACTATAAGGCAGGTCCTAGCCACAGTTTGAAAGGTACAACCCAGAACGGCATCAAGGTAGATGTAAGCACAGGCAAGGAAAGAGGAAACCAAGAGCGAATTACCCTGGTAACCGTATCAACCAGCAGTAATTCTGACAAGAACCATCCTGAGTTCTACGAAATGACCAGCAGATACTTTATCAATGGCAACACCACAGAAACCACCAAAGGATCTGTTACAAAGAACAAAGACTGGAAGGGCGTAAGCTATGACAAGGCTACTTATACTTACAATAATGAGATTTATTCAGCCGACAAGAAGAATCTTTATGGTGATGCGGTAGAACATAAGACCATCAACGGAGTTTCCTGTGTCAAGATTAAGATGGACGTTCCTGCTCCTACGGGCGTGATTACAACTCATACAGCCGATGAAGCTTTCAGCAAAGTATTGGCTAACGCCGGAGCTTCACTCTTCCGCGATGAGATTGATGCCCGCTACATGGAAGAGGCCAAGACGGGAACGGCACAGTATAAGGGAAGCATCACACAGTCGCCTGGCATTATAGATAAGGTATCGGACGTAAACGGTTATACAGAGAAGACCTTCGCAACCGGTAGTCGTCCTAAGGGATTTGACTCTGACAATGACGGAATCCCTGACGATTGGGAGACAGCAAACGGCTTGAATCCGAACGATGCGAGCGATGCTCTCACCTACTCACTTGATGAGAAAGGTTACTATACCAATCTGGAAGTCTATGCCAATTCGCTGGTCGAAGACATCATGAAGACTGGTAATGCTAACGCAACTAACGCTGTGGATGAATATTATCCTGCCTGGAAGAATCCAACAGGCATCAGCGATTACCCGGTTATCAATCCTGGCGAATTGGTCAAAGTGACTTACTACAGTCTCGACGGAACACTCCTTTCTGCTCCACAAACTGGAATCAACATCCGCAAGATGGTTTTCAAAAATGACAAGGTATTAACAGATAAGGTTATCAAATAAAATAACAAAAAATAACGCCCGTGTTACAGTAAACGAATACTGAACACAGGCGATTTTTATTAAATCAATGAAAAAAATTGATTAACGATATTTCGCCAATTAAAATCTTATATCCTTTTGATTACTTTACGTACTTCTTGCCGTTCTTGATTACCAAGCCCTTGTAAGAGTCAGAAACCTGCTGACCAGCGAGATTATATGTCTTACCATTTTGAGAACACAAGAAAAACTTGAACCAAAATGAATAAAAAAAACGAAAACGATTACGTAGCTTTTACAAGAAATAAAGAAGAAAAAGAACTGAAAATAAAAATAATAAGTGTATTTTTGCACCTATAAACTTAAAAAAACGAAAGTATAAATATTAATAATTACCTAAAGGCAAACAAAATGAAAAAAAATCTACTAAGATTCGGGCTTCTAAGCCTGTTGCTTGTCTTTGCTTTTATTGCAAAGGCGCAAGACGTAACTGCTATTTGGGACTTCCAGCACAACGTGCCAGAAGGAATCAACGCAGCAACAAATTTTCAAGGTAAAGTGGGAGACATCACCTCTACAGTTGACGGCATTCTACTACATGTAGATGCAACCAAGGGAAAACTGAAAGGAAGAGACACTGACGCACAGTTTAATACCGGAACCATCCTTCAGGTACCTGTCAAGTCTGCAAAGGACATCGTCACTGTAACCAGCTACCCTGGCTGCCACAACTATACCATCGGTGGTATAGCTGCAACAGAAGACGCTACAGACCACAAAGCTACTACAGCAGAAGTGGCTAAGGGCTATATTGAGGTTGTTGCAACTGGTGTTTGCTACCTTTATAACGTAAAGGTGGTTCAGGTTAGTGCCATTCAGGAGAAGGCACTCTACACTACCGACTTCACCAACTGGGAGAAAATAGACAACACAAAAGCTACAGATGTAAAGGTAAATCTCAAAACCCTTTACAGCAAGGAGGCATTTACCTTTACATTCAACGGAGTGGGTGTTGACCCTACGGGAAATCAGGCTAAGTTCCCTGACCGTACTGGATATATGATTACAGCTAAGTATCCAAACCAATACACAACAGCTGAACCAAGCGCAGTAACCTCCCCATTGGCAAGCATCACCAAGATTACACTGCACCAGGCTGCTACCGGCGGCAATCGTGGTATCAAGGTATCAGTAAAGGGTGACGGCGATGAAGACTGGGTAGTAATCCACAACGTATCTATCGTAAAAGCAAGTGGTGAGGATCTGACACTCGACGTAAACCGTACCAACTGCCAGATAAAGTTCGAGAACTTTGCTCTCGGTCAGAACGCTTACGTTACTGACCTCGCAATCTATGGTAATGTAGATATGAGCAAGACTCCAATGCTTGGCAGTTTTGCAGTAAACGGCAAGGCTTACCAGGCAGCCGACCTCTTCGAAGAGAATGCAGAAGGCAAGCAAATCGCAACTATTCTTGTTTCCAAGAAGGCTAAGCTCATCACAGAGTCTAACCCTCTTACCGATCTCGTCACAGCCAACGGAACCATCAAGAGCACTACTTACACCACTACAGGCGAAGGTGCCGACCAGAAGACTGTAGCAACTATCGTAGTAGAGGCTAACGGTGACGAAGTAACCTATGAGTTGACCGTAGGCTTCAAGCCAGATTTCACCCTCACCTATTATAATATAGACGGCAAGACTGTTATCGGCACACAGGCAGTAGAACAGGATGCAGAAATTGAAGCTTTCGTAGAAGGCGTAGAAAACAAGGTAACTGTAGCTGACGGCAAGAAGTTCCGCGGATGGTCTTCTTCCTTGAAGCAGGATGAGAAGAAGTTCACCACTTCTTCTGTCATTACTTCAGATGCAGCACTCTATGCACTCGTAACTGATATAGAGACTGCCAATGCAACAGCCCGTTACGACTACAACTTCACCAAGGAAGGTTTCGACATCAACGATCATGAAGCTATTTCTGCAGAAAACGGCAAGTGGCACGATACTACACACGGTTGGATATTCGAATCAAACGGCAAGATTAAGGTATTGATGGGCGGTAAAGGTTACATCAAGATGAACCTCTGCCAATATTCTAAAACTGGTAAGATTACCCTCCTCGATCCTAAGGGAAATGAAGTAAGTTCTATTGATGCAAAGGCAACAAAGGACGGCAACTTCGGTATTCTCCAGAACGAATCAACCGAGAGCGGTGAATATACCCTCACCTTCGAGGGAGGAGATACATATATCCACAGCCTCAGCATCGTCAACATGACCAATCCAGCCTTCGCCAAGAACGGTAACTGGATGGAAGTAAAGGCGGGCGACGCACAGGGCTTTATGACAGCTCTCGAAATTGCTAACGGCAAAAATGCAGCAGCTAACGCAGCACGTACATTCATCTTCTTGCCTAACGGCACATACGATCTCGGAGACAAGTGTCTCACTACAATCAGTGGCAACAACATCTCTATCATTGGTGAGAATATGGACAAGACCATCATCGTGAACAAGCCTGAGGTAGAGGGAATCGGTGTTACTGCAACATTGTTCAATACCAGCACAGGTCTCTACATGCAGGATCTCACCCTGAAGAATGCTTATCCATTCGACAAGAGCACCGGCCGTGCCGTCTGCCTCCAGGATAAGGGTACCCAGACCATCTGCAAGAACGTGAAGATGCTTTCATACCAGGATACTTACTATAGCAACAATAATAAGGGTCAGTACTACTTCGAGAATTCAGACATCCACGGAATCGTAGACTTCATCTGCGGTGGTGGCGATGTATTCTTCAACAAGTGTACTTTGACATTGGAACCAGGTAAGGGTTCATACATCACAGCTCCTTACACAGACGGAACTGATTATGGTTATGTATTTGACGGATGTAAGATTGTAGGTTCAGCTACTGACAGCTTCACCTTCGGTCGCTCTTGGGGTGGAACTGCCAAGTGTGCTTTCCTCAACACCATCCTCGACAAGAACGCAGCAGCCAACATTGCTTCAACCCGCTGGACAACAGGTGGTATGAACGTGGTTGCCAAGAACTTCTTCGAGTACAACACTGTTGATGAGAACGGCAAGGTGATTTCTCCTGCCGAGAACATCGTGAAGTTTACAAAGGATAAGGAAGTTAGCGAGTACAACACCATCATCACAACCGAGAAGGCAGCCGAGTTCAGCCTCGACAAGGTATTCAGCAACTGGAAGCCAGCAGAACTCGCAGCTCAGAAGTCTGCATCAGCAGCAACAGAAAGCAATGGCAAGCTCGCTTGGGAAGGTGATGCCCAGATGTACATCGTATTGAAAGACGGCAAGTTCTTCGCCATGACAGCAGAGAAATCGCTCGACCTTGCTGGTGCTACAGGTAGCTGGAGTGTTCGCGCTGCCAACGAGATGGGTGGTTTCGGTCAGATGACTTCTATCATTACCGGTATCAAGAACATTGCTTCAGCTAAAGATGCAGCAACCGTAAGCACAGCTATCTTTTCAGTAAGCGGTGCTCAGCAGAACAGTCTTCAGAAAGGCATCAATATCGTTGTGAAGACACTTGCTGATGGTAGCAAGAAGACAGAAAAAGTTATCATGAAATAAAGGAAAGGGACCGCCTCTGTTTTTGTTCAAGGAGAGGCGGTCATAAGTCTAGAAAACAGTTAGCGCACAACAGTTGACTACCACATGCACATCACCTGTTGTGCAAGCGCATATCAGCTGATATGCAAGCGCACAACAGCTGTTGTGCGACCGAAGATACTAACTATCCTAGAAACTTATACTATCTGTTCCAACAACATTTCAGTAATATACCAACAAGAAGAGAGTGCGTCATGAACTTATGACACACTCTCTTTTCAGTTTCGTAACAACTCAGTGTAAGCCGTCGGCTAACCCCGTATTGTGAGACATAAAAGTTTTCTAGCACCCAGAGTTGAGAAGACTGGATAGAAAATTCAGGCGGCGGTGGATAGAAAGCTACATTCAAAAACACCCTTCACCTCTCATGCCCCCAGTGTTTATCGGGGTTACCGGCGAAAAGGTGAAGGGTGAAGGGTAAAATTGAGAGTAAGGTTTTTCAGAAGCAAAACCACGCTTCCAGCAGCCGAAAAGCATATTCCGAATGGCAAAGGTAGACATCCCGAAATTTTTCTCCCGACGCATCATTTTGTGCCCGGCAATGGCAAAAAGTTGCCCCAGTTGAGGGCAATATTGTGCCATAGTTAGACAATAAGTGGAATGAGCCTCTTTCTGAAGTTAAAGAAGTTATGCTCATAGGGGTACTGAGCAGTTAACTATAGGGGTTTTTATGTTAAAAACAATCTTTAAGCAAACGTTTACGTATTATTTTCACGTGAATCTTTAACGTAATTCATTTTTTTTACCTATATTTGCAAACGAAAAAAACAGACTGTGCATAAAATTGCGCTATAAATGCGTATTTTTTGCACAGCGGTTTTTGTCTACTTAAACGTACAAATCGAGAGTAAGAAAACAAATTTATATTAGTATAATCTAACCTATAAGTGTATGTCTGGTAATTATAACAGAAAGAAGATTGCGCTTGCAGGTGCGCTCATGTTCATGGTAACAAGCGTCTCTGCGCAAACGGTAAAAGGAGTTGTTACTGACAATACGGGCGAGCCAATCATCGGCGCATCTGTCATGGAGG
>ERZ1034920.2371-NODE-2371-length-10741-cov-5.028355_pt1 | contig 10741 bp, 9 predicted proteins | sample MGYA00520688_ERZ1034920 | MGnify/ENA primary metagenome ERZ1034920 (study PRJEB33766, sample SAMN09781785) | gut metagenome | biome: gut microbiome | host: Homo sapiens | place: Madagascar | study: EMG produced TPA metagenomics assembly of the PRJNA485056 data...
GGGTGCAGCTGGGCGACCACGAGCCGGTGTTCGACATTACGGTGAGCGCGGCGAAGAAGAGCACCTTCAGCCGGCTTTCCCAGAACGAGACGGCGAAGGAGTGCTACCAGCTGGGATTTTTTGCACCGGCGAACGCGGACGCGGCGCTGGCTGCGCTGGACATGATGGACTTTGAAGGCATTGAGAAGGTGCGGGAGCGGGTGAGCCAGAACGGCACGCTGTACCAGCAGCTGCAGCAGATGGCAGCACAGCTGCAAAAGATGGCGGCCATCATCGACAGCCAGAACGGGACGAATGTTTCCGCAGCGGCGAGCGCAGCCGGACAGGCAGCGGGTGCTGCAGGCGGCGGGAGCGGTGGCAGCACAGGCGCAAAGACCAGCACCAACAGCTTGGGCGGTGCCGTGGGAGGCAGCGACAACAGCCTTTCCACGCAGGCAGCCCGGCGGGCGATGGACGTGAACAACCCGAATAAGTAAAGGAGAAAGAGCATGGAACTGTACGAGACCATTGAGGGCATGACCAGCACCGACTACCGGGAGCGCTTTAAAGCGGAATACCGGCAGACGAAGATCCGGTACGAGAAGCTGAAGGACTTTTGCAACCGGATCGAGGCGGCAGCGAGGACCGGCGCGGAACCGCCGGAGCACTGCTGCCCGCTTGGCCTGCTGCAGGATCAGCAGAAATACATGGGGCTGTACCTGAAAATGATGGAGATCCGGGCGGTGATCGAAGATGTTGAACTGGAGGAGGAAAAGGCATGATCGAAGCAAGTGTGATGCGCACGGTATGGAACGACGGCAAGACCGGCTACGAGGTGAAGGCAAAGGGCCATGCGGGCGCGGGAAAGTACGGGCAGGACATTGTGTGCGCAGCGGTGAGCTGCCTGATGCAGACCCTTGCCAACGAGGTGGAAGAGGCGGCGCGGGCAGGCCTTGTGGCGCTGGGCGCTGTGGCACACGGCGAGGGCTGGATGCGCGTGGAGGTGACCCCGACCCATGAGAGCTGCGACATGGTGGAAGCATGGGTGGAGCTGGTACAGGACGGACTGGACGCGCTGGCCGAGAGTTACCCGGAGAACGTGGAGCTGGTGGTGAACATGGTGTTTGCGGACGGCAAGGAACCGGACCCGGCGCAGCTGCCGGACATGGTGGACGGGAAGATGAACCTGCAACTGTTTGCAGCAACGGAGGCGACCGCTGCCGGCGGCAGAAACAGGGAGCCGAGGTTGGGACCGTGGCCAGCAGGACACGAGTGCCGCCCAAGGCACGAAGTGGACGCTGGGAGCCACAACCCGTTTGGCGGCATGGATCTGCAGCTGTTTGCAGATGGTGACGGCGGCGCTGCCGGAGAGGGCGGCGCACAGGCAGCCCCGGCGGTGCAGGAGCCTGCGCTGCGCCCGGCACAGGAGCGGCTGGCGCGGCGCAGCGGTGCGCTGCGGGGAAAGCCGGCGGAACAGCCCCCTCAGCTGAGCGGTCAGCCGGAGACGCAGCCGCAGGAAAGCGAGAAGCCGACCGAGGAGAAGCCGCAGGAGCAGAAGGCGGAAAAGACCCCGGAGGAAAAGCGCAAGGCCTTTGGGGAGCTGGTGCGGGGCGAGTACAGCGACATCTTCAACGAGGTGATGCAGCAGGCCATCATCAAGGCGGGCGAGGCGGTGCACGCGGACCCCAAGGCGGCTGCCCTGCGGCAGGCGCTGAGCGAGGCCTACGGCGTGGACGGCGAGGACGTGGACGGACTGATCGAGGCCGTGAAGAACGGCAAGGTGAAGGACGATGCCTACTACGAGGAGCTGGCGCAGCAGCGGGGCGTGAGCGTGAAGACGGCGCGGGAGCTGGACAAGATGGAGAGCGACCTGCGCAGAGCCAACGACCAGAACGCAAAGCTGCAGGCAGCACAGCAGGAGGCGGCGCGGCAGCGGCGGGCGGCACAGATCCGGGCGCAGTGGGATGCCGAGGCGGCGCAGCTGAAAGCACAGTACCCGGACTTTGACCTGGGCGAGGTGCTGGCGAACGAACAGGTGGGCGAGCTGATGCGGCGGGGCGTGAGCCTGCCGGACGCATACCGGGCGGCCTACTTTAACCACATTATGGAGCAGGCGACCGCACGCACCGCCCAGACCGTGGAGCAGGGCGTGACGGCGCGGATCCAGCAGCGGGCGGCGAGACCCGGCGAGAACGGCACCCGCCCCGGCGGCGCGGTGACCACCAAGTTTGACATCAGCAACACCACCCGCCGACAGCGGGAAGAACTGGAACGCCGGGCACGGCGGGGAGAGAAAATCGTACTGTGATTTCCCACGCGAGGGCGTGAGAGAGATAAACCTTTGAAGGAGGACACAAGAATGAAGTGGAAGAAGATGAACCTGCAGCAGTTTGCGGATGCCCACGAGCAGCTGCAGAACACCACCGGCTCCAGCGGTATGACCGCGGAGATGAAGACCTTTTATGAGAAGCGCCTGATCGATCAGGCGTTGCCTGCGCTGGTGCATGACCAGTTTGGCGACAGCTACCCCATCCCTGCGAACAATGGCAAGACCATTGAGTTTCGCAAGTATGAGGCGCTGCCGAAAGCGACCACCCCGCTGACCGAGGGCGTGACCCCGGAAGGCCAGGCACTGACCGTGAGCACGGTGACCGCTGAGGTGCACCAGTACGGCGGCTGGGTGCCCCTGACCGACATGGTGCAGATGACCACCATCGACAACAACGTGGTGCAGGCTACCAGCGTGCTGGCGAGCCAGTCCGGCAGAACCATGGACACCATTGTGCGGGATATCCTGTGCGGCGGTACCAACGTGATCTATGCACCCAAGATCGGCGCGGGCGGCGCGGAGACGGCGGTGACCAGCCGTGCAGGTCTGGACAAGACCGCACAGCTGACCGTGGACCTGATCGATCAGGCGGTGGCGCAGCTGAAGGTGCAGAACGCTGACCCCGTGGGCAACGCGGGCGGCAGCTATGTGTGCATCATCCACCCGTATGCCGCCTATGACATCAAGCGCGACCCCAACTGGGTGGAGGCCCACAAGTACGCAAGCCCGGAGGAGATCTTTGAGGGCGAGATCGGCAAGATCAACAACGTGCGGTTTGTGGAGACCAGCGAAGCAAAGATCTGGAAGGGCACCGGTTGCCCGGAGGGTCTGGCCGTATTTGGCACGCTGGTGCTGGGCGCACACGCCTACGCCACCACCGAGCTGGAGGGCGGCGGCCTGCAGCACATTGTGAAGCAGCTGGGCTACGGCGACGACCCGCTGAACCAGCGCGCATCCGTGGGCTGGAAGGCTGTGAAGACCGCAGAGCGCCTGAGCGAGCAGTACATGGTGCGCATTGAGAGCTGCTCTGAGCAGTACAGCGCAAAGGCACAGGCGAACTGAGAAAGGAGAATGAAGATGGCAGAGAAGAAGGCAGCGGTGCAGGCGGAAAAGCCTGTGGAGGACGTGGGCACCGAGGCGGTGCAGGCGGAAAAGCCCAAGACAGAGATCATCCATCTGTTCAAGGACAACGGCCGGTATTCCGGCGCACGCTTTGTGAGCGTGAACGGCGAGGCGTATCTGATCCAGCGCGGTGTGGACGTGGAGGTGCCTGCGGCGGTGGCCGAGGTGCTGCGCCACAGTGAGGAGATGGACAACGCAGCAAATGAGAAGATCGCGGCGGCGGTTGCAAAGGCGCAGGACGTACCTGCATTGCAGCGGCTGTAAGACCGCCCGGCGGCATTGTGCCGCAGCTTGCTGGCAAGTTACCGGCAAGTTAAAACGGATAGACACCCGGTACGGCAGGCACATGCTGTGCCGGGTGTTTTTGATAGGAAAGAACTCCCTCAGTTTCACCGTCCGCTGAAAGCGGCACGGTGAAACAGCTCCCTCTGGGAGGGAGCCTTGTTTACAGGAAAGGAGAAAAGATATGACGGCGGGGATGGCGGTAGAAATGGCCGACGGGATGCGGCCGAACAACGACTTTGATGACCAGCTGAAACAGAACTGGCTGCGGGAGTGCGATGCGCGGCTGCGCAAAACGGTGGTGGAGCGCTCAAGCTGCAAGGACTTTGATGCGGTGGGCGCGGACGTGAGCTGGCGGGACGGGCTGGAGTACGACACCGATCTGATGGCACCGGAGGCCTTTGCGGGGAGCATTTACCCGCACTGGCTGTGCGCACAGATGGATCTGGCGCTGGGCGAGACGGCGCGGGCTGCCAACGAGATGCAGCTGTATGCGGACGCAGTGCAGGAGTTTGCGGCGTGGATGCGGCGCAGCTTTGCACCGGCGGGCGGGGCGCAGTGGAGGTATTGAGATGCTGGACGGGACGAAGTTGAACGTGCTTTCGGGCGCAAGGCAGCTGCTGCGGGCGTTCGGGGGCTTGAACGAGACCTACGGGTGCAGCGAGGCAGAACTGAGCGAGAGCATGAATTTTTCCAGCCGGGGATACCCGGCATTGCAGACCCGGCGGCTGCGTGAGAAGGTGCGGGAGCAAAAGGATGTGCAGGGGGCGTATTATCTGGACGGGCTGGTGCTGTGCATCGGGGGCACGCTGGAATACACAGGCCGCGACGGGGTGCAGACGGTGCTGTCGGATGCGCTGAGCCGGAGCCGGAAGCAGATGGTGGGCATGGGGCGCAGGGTGCTGATCTGGCCGGACAAGAAGATGTTTGACACCGAGGCGCGGACGCTGACCAATATGGAGAACAGCTGGAGCCAGAACGAGGCGCAGATGCGGCTGATGCCCTGCGACACGGCGGGCAAGACCTACACCGCGAACCACTGCGGTACCACCGAGCCGAGCGAAAAAACCGATGGGATGGTGTGGCTGCAGCAGGATGCGGAGCTGCCGTGGGGGCAAAAGAGCGTGGTGAAGATCTACCACGAGAGGACCCAGAGCTGGGAGCAGGTGCTGCTGAACTGCTGCCGGATGGAGTGCAGCGGCGTGGGAGAGGGATTCCGGGCGGGGGATGCGGTGACCGTGACCGGGCTGCCGGGCACGGTGCTGTACGCGCTGGGGCAGACGCTGGAAGGCGAGGTGCAGCTGGTGAGCGCGGAGAAGGACGCGCTGGTGGTGACCATTGCAGCCAACGAGAATAGCCCGATGTACTACGGAACCCTGACTGTGACGAAGGACCGGACGGTGTGGAGCAGCATGGACGGCGGCACGCGGCAGGAGTTTGACCGGCAGGCAAACAGCGTGGAGATAGAGCGGCGGGTGCCGGAGCTGGATTTTGTGACGGTGCAGGACAACCGGGTATGGGGCTGCAGCAGTGCAGAGAACAGCATTTACGCCAGCAAGCTGGGCGATGCCACCAACTGGTACAGCTATCAGGGTACGGCGGCAGACAGCTACGCGGTGGGTGTGGGCAGCGAGGGTGCGTTTACCGGCGCGGCAAGCTGCATGGGGTATGTGCTGTTTTTTAAGGAGAACATCCTGCACAAGCTGTACGGCACAAAGCCGAGCGATTTCAGGGTGAGCAGCGTGCGGTGCCGGGGTGTGGCGGCGAATGCCGGGCGCAGCCTGTGCGTTTTGAACGAGGCGCTGTACTACCTGAGCAACGACGGCGTGATGCTGTGGGACGGGAGCCTGCCGGTGAAGATCTCGGCGGCGTTGGACGAGGAAAAGCTGCAGAGCGTGGACTGGACGGCGGCGGGGTGCGTGGGGCAGCGGTATTACCTGTACCTGCGGCACCCGGGCAGCGAAGAGGACAGGCTGCTGGTGTACGACACCGAGCGCGGCATCTGGCACAGAGAGAGCGGCAGGGCGCTGGAGATGGTGAACGGCGGGCGGCGGCTGTACCTGTGGGACGGGGAGAACCTTTGGGCGCAGACGGCAGGAGACGGCGCGGACGCAGAGGAACCGGAGGAGGAGCTGGAGTTTTACGCGGTGAGCGGAGACATTGGCATGAGCGTACCGGACGACAAGTATGTGAGCCGGATCACCCTGCGGGTGGACGCACAGACACCCAGTGTGCTGACCGTGGCGGCAAGCTACGACGGCGGGGCGTTTGAGGAGGTTGCCAGCTGCGTGGCGATGGAACAGTACAGCCGACTGAACATGCCGTTTGTGCCCCGGCGGTGCGACACGCTGCGCATCCGGCTGAGCGGGACAGGGCAGATCGCGTTGCGGAGCATGGCGCTGACGCTGGCAGACAGCAGCGGCAACCGGGTGCAGGGGGCAAGGCCGAGAAAATGATGTGCTGCGCAATGATGTGTGCTGCGGCGCATGAGGGAGGGACGAGCGCCCTCATCCGGCGCTGCGCGCCACCTTCCACCGACCGGGGGAAGGCTTTTGCGTTGCGAGCCGCCCGGCGGGTGGCATGATGTGCGCTGCGGCGCATGAAAGAAAGGAGAAGATATGGCAAGTCTGGCGGGGCTGAGCGGCATTGGACTGCCGCAGTTTGGGGAAAAGATGGACCCGGAGGATGCGCGGGAGCTGCGCAATTATTTGTACCAGCTGACAGAGCAGCTTGAGTATGTACTGAGCCATCTGGACACTGAGAACATGAACGAGGAATTTGTAAGGAAGGTGAACACATGAGCAGACTGAGCGATGCAAAGACGGAGCTGGAGCAGTACGAGCAGACGAAGCCCGGCGCGTACCAGAGCCAGTATAAGCCGAAGATCGACAACGTGCTGGGAAAGCTGGAGGACATGGGCGAGTTTGACTACGACCCGGATGCGGACACGGCGTACAAGCAGTACAAGGACCAGTACACCCGGCAGGCGCAGAAGGACAACGAGAACGCGCAGGCCAGCGCGGCGGCGCTGACCGGCGGCTATGCCAACAGCTACGGCACGCAGGCGGGGCAGACCGCCTACGCCAGCACGATGGACCGGCTGGACAGCGTGCTGGATGGGCTGTACAACCAGAGCCTTGGGGAGTACAACGCCAAAAAGAACGGGCTGCAGAGCCAGCTTTCGAGCCTGCAGCAGGCGGAGAACAGTGCGTACAATACCTACCAGCAGAACCTGAGCAACTGGTACGACGGGCTGGAATACCGGCAGAACGAGTATAACAGCGCCTACAATGCCGACCAGCAGAAGAAGGCAAACGGCATCCAGACCGCAACGGGCATTGGACAGATGATAGCAACTGCTGCACCGTGGATCATTAAGGCTATTATGGCGCTGCTGTAAGAAAGGAAGTGCGGAGCATGAGCATGATGAAGAAGCTGAAAAGCGCAAAGGACAGACTGGCGCAGGCCGAGCAGGAAGTGCCGGGCGCATACGAGAGCGCGTACACCGGGCAGGTGAACGACCGGCTGGATAAGATCGGCGGAATGACCGACACCGGCGTGACCGACGCGGCGCTGAGCGAGGCGTTCCGGGAGTACAAAAACCGGGTACAGGGCAGCGCTGCGGACAGTGCAGCGGCAGCGCTGGGCACGGCGCAAGGCCTTAGCGGCGGGTACGGCACGGACTGGACGAAGAGCGTGGTGAACCAGACGGCGGCAGACCAGACCGCCAGCGCGGGCACGGCGCTGGCCGAGCTGCGCAGCAAGGCGCTGCAGCAGTGGCAGAACGAGCTTGCGGGAAACACCGACATGGTAAGCACCCTGCTGGGGCAGGACAGCATGGAGCGCAGCGAAGCGGCGCAGGACACGGCAAATGCACAGAGCTGGCGCAACTACCTGTACGGACGGCTGGGACAGGCGCGGCAGGAAGGCGAGGACGCGAAAAACAATATCTGGAACATCATCAAGGGCATTGGCAGCGTGGCGAAGGCCGGGTATGACGGGTACATGGGGTACACGCAGCAGCAGTGGGAGAACGATTTTAGGGAGAAGCAGTACGCGGACAGCCTGAGCCGGACGCAGCTGAGCGACCAGCTGGCGGCGATGGAGCAGGCAACGGCCTTTAAGCAGGCGGGGTTTGACGAGCTGGCAAACCAGACCTTGGCAAAGTACGGGCTGGACAGCACGATGCTGGACGCATGGCAGGGCATGAGCGACACCACCAAGGAGCAGATGGCAGCACTGCTGCAGGGGGCAAGCCTTGCAAGCAGCGGCAACGACACCGGCGCAAAGAGCTATTTGCAGCTGGCGGGCATCGACCCGGGAAGCACCGACTATTACAGCACCATTGCCGGGCGGCAGAACGCCAGTGCGCTGGCGCTTGCGCGGCAGAAGAGCGCAATCACCGGGACGGGCGGGAGCAGAGGGAGAAGCAGAGGAAGCAGTTCTTCCGGCAGCAAGACCGGCAGCAGTGGATTTACCAACAGCCAGCTGATGAGCATGTCCAAGGCGTTTAAGGGGATGACCAGCACGGACCCGATGTACAGCTTTTACAAAAAGACCCTGACGGACGCGGGGTGGCTGACGGACAGCGAACCGGGCACCGGCATTACGACGAAACGGATGCAGGTGGCGGCAAATGCGGCGCAGGGACAGCAGAGCAGAGGCTCGGACGAACAGACCATTTACAACAGCCTGCGGTTGCAAGGATACTCTGAGGACGAGATCGCATACGCGATGGGTACGCTGAAATAAAGGAGAACGCTATGGCAGTGACAAAAGCACAGATGGCGCAGTGGAGCCGCAATTACGAGGGAAAGTACAAGGATAAGAAGAATGAGGACAGCTACCACCCGGCGCAGAAAGAACCGGCTACCAAAGAGCAGATGAACCGGTGGGAGGAAAACTACCAGAAAAAGCAGAACGAGGCAAACAGGGCAAGCAACCGTATGGCGCAGAGCCGGAGCGGCAGCGGGGTGCGGATGGCAACGGAAAGCCCCTTGCAGACCCGGGTGCAGCTGCCGCAGGGCAGCACGGATACCCGCTGGATGGGCGGCGGCACACGGCAGTTGGGGACGCTGGACAGCAAGAAGCTGGCGAACGAGGTGCTGGACAGCGTACTGGGCACGGCGACCGGCAGCCCGGTGATGACCGACCGGCAGGAGGACTACGAACCGGACTGGAACTACGCGGGCGGGGACAACACCCCGCAGCAGCGGGCACAGGCAGCCAATGCTGTAAAGCGGGATGACTTTGACCGGTGGAACCTGTGGATGGATGCGGACACGCGGCACCGGGAGCTGGTGAATCTGATGCGGCAGAAGGAGCAGGACTACACCAGCTACGCCCAGCAGGGAACCAGCGCCAGAGCGCCCACGGTGGGCGCGGGCGGCGGCGCATACACCAGCTATGCCCAGAGCGGCACGAGCCGCAGCGCGGGCGGGGAGAAGGAGACGAAGGCAAAGTACACGGACGCGCAGCTGCGGGGGATGGGGTACAGCCAGCAGGAGATCGACAAGGCGCGGCAGTACCTGACCGAGTACACGGCCTACAACCCGGCAGAGGTGTTTGTGCGGCGCGGCGCGGACACGGCAAAAGGCATTGCGGCAACGGTGGCGGCAGCGCCGATTCTGGTGGGTGAGAACCTTGGGGTGAGCATCTGGAACGAGATGGAGACCCGGAAAAACTGGAAGGCGCTGCGGGAAGAAGTGCAGGGGGATACACGGCAGGAGAAGCTGCTGGGAATGCTGACCGGCGGCAAGACCACCTACGCCCAGCAGGGCAGCACGGCAACGAGCATGCAGCCGTACACCGACGCAGAACTTTTGGAAAAGGGATACACGCAGGCGGAGATCGACACCATGCGCAGCCGTATTGCGGGGACAAAGGTGGCGGACAGTGCGGACAAGGACACCCTTGGGTACAAGCTGTACGACTACGGCAAGCGGCACACGGCGGCAGCGCAGGCGGGCATGACCCCGGCAGCGCGGACTGCCATGGGCATTGCAAGCAGCGCGGCGGAGAACCTTGCAGTGGCGGGCGTAAGCCCGTATCTGGTGTTGCCGGTGCTGAGCGCGCAGGGCGCGGCGGAGAGCATGGGACAGAGCGTGGAGAAGGGCCAGAGCGCAGGCAGAACGCTTGCCACCGGACTTGCGAAGTTTGGCGCGGGATGGGCCATCAACTCGGTGGGCGCGGCAGACCTTGCACGGAGCATGGGCGCGGACTATGCAAAGGACACGCTGGCGGGGCAGATCGCGGACTGGGTGCGCGGCCTTGGCGGGGACAGCGCATTCAAGCGGAATTACCCGGCGGTGGCGGCTGCACTTTCCGGCGGGCTGGACAACGCGGTGCAGGCCTTTGTGGAGACCTACGCAGACACCGCCATTGATGCCGTACTGGGCGGGGATACAGAAGCAGCCGAGGCGCTTTTGAAGCCGGAGACCTTTGTGACCGCCTTGCAGAGCGGCCTGACCGGCGGCGCGTCCGGTGCGCTGGGCGGTGCCGTGGGCACGGGGCTGGGCGCGATGAGCGCACAGATCGACTACAAGGCGAACGGAGCGGATGCCGCTGCGCCGGTGCAGGGGACGAAAACTCCCGCACCAGTGCCCGCTGGCGAGCAGGCGCAGCGGACAGCAGAGCAGCAGGTGGATGCGGTACAGGCTGCACAGCAGGTGCAGCGGGAGGAAGCAGCTGCGGCGCAGGTTATTGAGGACGCTGCGTTTGAGGAGCAGAACCCTCTTACCGTTCCCGCGAGCCAGACGGCGGCGCAGACTGCTGACGCGGCGCCGGTGAGCGATAATGCAGCGGTGCAGCAGTTTGAGCAGATGGCGCAGGCGCAGCAGCTGACGGGAAAGACCATCAGGATGTTTGCACCGGAGGCCGGGAACGAGGTGAACCGGGCAGCGTTTGAGGCAGCCTATGGCGTACAGCTGCCGGACACGGCGGCAGCGACCCGGCGCACGCTGCGGGAGGTTGCAGCGCAGCGGATGCAGAGCGAAGAGACGGCGGCCCAGACAGCGCAGCAGCAGGGTG
>ERZ1034920.2377-NODE-2377-length-10730-cov-4.604496_pt1 | contig 10730 bp, 8 predicted proteins | sample MGYA00520688_ERZ1034920 | MGnify/ENA primary metagenome ERZ1034920 (study PRJEB33766, sample SAMN09781785) | gut metagenome | biome: gut microbiome | host: Homo sapiens | place: Madagascar | study: EMG produced TPA metagenomics assembly of the PRJNA485056 data...
TTCGAGCAGATAGGGGTCTCGAAGATCCACGCTGAAGTCTCCTTCGGCAACGATGCCGCACTGGCAATCTACACGAAAGTGGGGTTCCGCATAACGGGCGAGCGGCACAACGACGAGGCCAAGCTCGATGAGTACGTCATCGAGCTTGATAAAGAAAGTTGCCCGATTCTCTCAAGCGGTACTTCAAGCCGTTTTTAGCCACACGCCGATTGAGCCGAGCACCGACGCTGCAACCCAAACTAAAGCACCAGCCAGAAGCGTCCATTAGGAGATGGAAACGTGAACGTCAAACTGTCTGTCATCATGCCTTGCTATAACGTCGAAGACACCCTGGGGCGTGCGCTTGATTCTGTCCTCATGCAAGATGTCGATTTCGAATTCAAGATCATCATCGTAGACGATGCCTCGACAGACATGACAGCTACCATTGTGCACAACTATATGTTGAACCACTCTTTTATCAAGTATCTGAAAAATCCTGAGAATTCCGGTAATGCTCATTCCTTTTATCGGGGTCTTTGCGAATCTCGGGGAGATTACTTCTGCGTACTCGACGGAGACGATTACTATACCGTCCAAGACAAGCTTAAAAAGCAAGTGCGCTTCCTCGACAGAGACACAGAAAAACGTTACGTAGCGACCGCTACACACTTCCTCATCGATTTTGGAGACGGCACGATCCACGTCCCAGACAGATCGAACATTAAAGAATTCACCTATGCAGATTTGCTGTGTGGCAAACACGGTTATTTCCATACCGCCACTTATCTATATAGAAACATATTCAAAGGGAATGTGCCGGAATACTTCGACATGAAGTTGTACCGCGGCGACACCCCTAGAACCATTTTTCACTTGATGTATTCCGGAAAGAAAGTAAGGGTTCTCGATTTCGTTGGATCAGCTTATTCGTACACGTTCAAAGGCATCTGGTCGTCGGAAAACGAGCAGGAGCACTTCCGATATCAGATACATTTCTATGAAGAACATCGTAAATATCTGGGCACAGATTTCGAACGACGATTCGCTGACAGACAGATCGAAAGCAATCGGAAGAAGCTAGAGCGCACAAGCAATCAGCTGCATCACTACCCTCAGATTGACATCGAGACTTGTTTAAGCGAAGTCAAATGGTTTGCCAACAAATTCTCATTCGCCGAAAAAGAATACATGCTAAGAGAGATTTATTCTTCCGAATACATCGATACCCTCGTCGCCTCCCTTGGTGTAGTGCTGAGGATGCATTCTCCTGAATGCATCCAAACTGCGACGAACAATGATTCTCTTTGCATTTTCGTCTCTGTCTTGAAGCCGCAAGGCGGCGGAATTTTTGCAGAGATAAAAGAACTCGCCAAGATGTACGCGGACAAGAACGTATTCATCTTCCAAACAGATGCTGGAGGTTTTTCCGAAGAGGCCATCGAAGCGATGTCTGATCTGAGCAACGTCTCTCTTGAAACATATCCCGAAAACGAGCAAGCTCCACTAGCGTGGATGTCTAAGAAGATGGCGCAGATCGCACCTTATCGCGCATACTATTACTGCTCCCACGCTGATGTTCTTTCCCAGGCCGTGATGGCATCAGGAGCTTGCGAAAACATTGCCCTGTTCTCATTTGACCACGGCTACGTAGTGGGTCTTCATAACCCCGACTTAACCTCAATCGTTGCGAAACGGCCAGTTGACTACAAGCTTCTATCTCACGACTACGCGCATAAACTGCTATACATCCCCGCCTGGAGCAACGGACGCAAACTTGACGACGAATCCAAATACGAGCCCCTACGCGCCCACGACCACATTGTTACCGCAAGTGGAGCGGCGAGATTCTATAAGATAGATGAAGCCGCGCCCTATCGCTATATCGACATCATTCCTCAGCTACTTGCCGAGACAGACGGATTGCACTATCACTTCGGCCCCATTTCCGACAGTGCCAAGAGCCAGATAATCCAAGCCCTGAATACACGCAATGTCCCTATCGAGCGGTTCGTTCATGTCGAATGGTCCTCTGACATTGTTGGAGACCTGCAAAAATACGGTGTCGATCTTTTTATCGAGCCATTTCCTACAGTTTCGTACAAGCTGACACTCGAGGTTCTCTCTGCTGGCATTCCTGTAGCCGCTTGGCAAGCTCTCAAGCGAATGCAGATAACAGATTTCGTTCCATCAGATTCTATCTACTGGAAAAACGTTGACGAACTCATATGCCAAGTTCGCTCCTTGACGAAGGAGAAGCTTACCGAGCTATCAAACAGCGCAAAAGCATATTACAAGCATTATCACGCATTTAATGTAGTTCGTTCCCACATCAGGGAATGTAGGAGCATGATCCCTCAAAGCTCGCCACTTTTCGCGGACGATACCATTAACGAAATGTCGGATTATCTCGTGATATGCAAACTGGACCGCATATCAATCATGAAGAGATACCTAGAGAGAACAAAGCACGCTCCCAAGCAACAAACCACCAACGATGTCAAGGGAAATCGCAATAGCTCACCAGCCAATCACCTTCCAGACAGCGCAGAGGTCATTAACCGCTGTCGCTGGATGAAAGAATCCCATTCTTTCGTTATCGGATACGCCATCTCCTCCCGAGCAAGACGACTACGTTGCATTTTAAAAAGAAAAGCGATCCGCGAAGAGGCCGTTGACAAGATGGCGGCTCTGTCGCCAGAAGAGTTCGTGAATTTTTATGGCGCGGCAGAAGCAAATCGGCAGATAGACAGAATACGCATGTCCACCACGTATCAAATCGGCAGAGCAGCGACATTACCTGCCAGAAAAATTAAAAGACACCTTCGTTAATCCCCTCCAACTGCCGTCAGCTGGCCAGTAGTCCAAAAGAGCGCAAGTAAGAAAGATGACAACAAGAAGCAGCTTTTCCGACATCTTGCCGATGAAGTCTATAGAGCTTAAAGCTTCTCTATCGCAATTGCAGCATAAGGCCGAGGATACCGAAGAGACGATTCGGTCCCTGCGCGAGAAGCTTGACTCCGCAAGCTCGATCCTACATGCAATTGCGGAAACGCAGTCCGAAGAAGCAGAGAGTCGAACAAGGGACCAAACTTCGTTTAGGGCAGATTTTGAGGAAATCGCCGATTCGATTAACAAGCTAAGCGAGGGTCTTTCGACCGTCTCAAGCCGCCTCGACACCGTAGAAAAACTTGCACGTGGCGCACAGACGAGTCGATGGAAAACTGACGTAGCTCAGCAGACCTCCTTCGCCTCTCTTCACCCTGCTTCGTATTTCGAGCATCTCGATTGCCACATTGTTGACCACTGCAACCTGAATTGCGCATCCTGCAGCACCTTTTCTCCTATCGCAAATCGACGCTTTGCCTCAAAAGATCTCCTTCAGAGGAGTTTAAAGAAGCTGCACGACATTATGGGCGACAAGGTGATCCGCTTGCACTTGATTGGAGGAGAGCCCCTTCTGCACCCAGAAGCAACTGACATCGGCAGAATCGCTCGTAAGTGTTTCCCATGTGCGGATATAGACTTCACCACAAACGGACTGCTTGTTCAAACCATGGACGAAGCATTTTGGAAGATGATGCGAGATTGCAACATCAGGATCAAATACACTCCCTACCCAATCGACTTCGACTACAAATCCATGGCCAGCTTCGTTCAAAGCAAAGGTGTAAGAGCGTTTTCCGCCAGCTCTAAGCCAATCAGTTTTTTTCGACGAATGCCACTCGATGTACGAGGGGTGTACAGCACTCACAAATCATACTCCAGATGCCCCTACACCGACTGCGCGCAGTTAATCGAGGGGAACCTGTTCAGATGCCCCGCTTCTGGTTTAGCGAACATCCTGAACGAAAAGATTGCGGAAAAGGATAGCTCGTCTAAGTTTGGCACATCCTCGCTAGATTACCTGAATCTAGAAGATGATCTATGCGAGACAGAAGTGCTTTCGTTCCTTTCTCGCCCCATCCCATTCTGCAGATACTGCAACGTCTCTTACTCAGATGTGCCCTGGGCTATCTCAAGAAAAGATCCAGTCGAATGGATTGATCCAAGCTAAGGGTCTTCCTAGATATTCAACTCAACAAGCAGTTTCAGCAGCTTGAAAGGCGGTTCGATTATGAAAATAGCAGTAGCGGGCTTGGGCTATGTTGGATTATCGCTCGCTTGCCTCCTGGCGCAGCATCATGCGGTTAAAGCAGTTGATATAGTCAAAGAGAAAATCGATCTGGTTAACTCAGGACATTCCCCCATCAAAGATAACGAGATAGAACGATTCCTTGCATCGGGAAAACTTGACCTCGTTGCTACGGAAGACGCCTATTCCTCATACTCTGAAGCAGACTATATCGTGATTTCTACCCCCACGAACTACAATGATAAGCTCAATCATTTCGATACGAGCTCAATCGAAGCAGTTCTCGACATCGCTTCTGAAACCGAAACAAATGCCACGGTCGTGATAAAGTCAACCATTCCTGTTGGATACACCGAAATGGTCTCGAGAAAATATCCTTCGCTGAGCATTATCTTCTCGCCAGAATTTCTACGCGAAGGCAAGGCACTATATGACAATCTACACCCATCGAGAATTGTAGTCGGCATACCACTTCACAATAACGAACTCCGCCATACAGCTAGGCAATTTATCGAACTACTTAAAGAGGGTGCTGCAGAGGATTCCGCTAATATCCCGGATTTGATGGTCGGCTCTACTGAAGCCGAAGCAATCAAGCTTTTTGCAAACACGTATTTGGCCCTTCGGGTCTCATACTTCAATGAGTTAGACACATTCGCAGAAGTGCGAGGTCTCGATTCTGGAGAAATCATCCAAGGAGTATGCTTGGATCCTCGCATTGGAATGCACTACAACAATCCCTCATTCGGATATGGGGGTTACTGCCTGCCAAAAGATTCGAAGCAGCTGCTTGCGAATTTCGCAAACGTTTCACAAAACCTTATACGAGCGATAATCGAATCTAACGACACCCGAAAAGACTTCATCGCTTCGCAAATAATCAATCTGCACCCCAGATTAGCTGGAATTTACCGACTTGTTATGAAAGAAGGGTCAGACAATTACCGACAAAGCTCGATTCAAGGCATTATGAATCGCCTGGCTCAAGCAAATGTACCTATGGAAATATATGAGCCAACTTTTTCCGAAGATGCATTCATGAGCATTCCAGTCGAGCGCGATGTCGCCAAATTCAAATCAGAATGCGATGTGATTGTTTGCAATAGATACTGCGAAGAGCTCTCGGATGTCTCAGAGAAAATCTACACACGCGACCTATGGCGCAGGGACTAGTTCGTGACCGATGCACCAAATGAATTCAATGGACTTTTCCAGATCGATATCCATACCCACCTTCCCTTCGATCACGTTGTCGCTATTGCCTGACGCCCATACGTCTGCTGAAGAGCATGCTGCTCCTCGCCAACTGCGTTTGCAGCTTCTGTCCACTGCGAGCCCTCACTGGTTCTGGCATGGAATGCCGCTGGCCTACCAATCACAAAATGACGTCAGAGAACATATAAAGCCATGAGCAACTGCAAAGTATCCGTCATCGTCCCCGTCTACAACGCCGAGCGTTTCCTCGAAGAGACGCTCGGCAACATCCTGCAGCAGTCCCTGGAGGACATTGAGGCCATCTGCGTGGACGACTGTTCCTCCGACGGTTCCCTTTCCGTACTCCGAAGCTGCGCTCAGCGGGATGATCGCATCAAACTCATCGAGCTCGTGGGGAACTCCGGCACCGCCGTTGCCATTAACGCCGGACTGGACGTCGCCCAAGGCGAGTTCGTGCAAATCGTCGGCAACGACGACCTTTTGGAGGAAGGAGCGCTCACGTACCTCTACGACCGGTGCACGCGCGAGGCGATCGATTTCATCCAGTACGGGGTGACAAATCTCATCGAGAACCCCGACGATCCAGCACTCGCCAGCCGAGCAGAAGTGAAGGAGCGCTACCACCGTATCGCACACACCTACCCCGTGGCAGACGGTCTCTGGATTATGAAGACCGCCGTGGAAAACGACGAGTACCGCATGACGAATGGCCCGCAATTCGTCCGTCGATCCCTGATCGAGAACGGCGGAATCAGAAACCTCCCTGGCGCGCAGCACGAAGACATGTACTTCACCTACAAGCTGTTCCTCGCCGCCAAGCGGTGCACGATAGACCCTAAGCCTCTCTACCGCTATCGAATAAGACGGGGCTCTCAAGAGAACGGAAAGAAACAGTGAGAGCGCCTCATGGCGGAATGTCGTTCGTTCCTGCATTCCGCTTCGCGCATGGCGGAGGAAACGCCTGACGAGATCTACTTCGACCCAGCGTTCGCCCCCGCCATGGACGAGACCATCCACCGGTACTACCGCGAGGCCGCACGCAAGTTCCTGCGCATAGCCCCTGATCAGCAACGCGAGCTATGTAGGCTCGAAACCAAAACGGGGCGCGCGATGTCGATCGTCCTGGAAGAGAGCACCGCACGCGTGACCAAGATTGAACGCTCGTACTCCTACCGCATAGGGCATGCGATCCTCTCTCCGCTTTACAGAACGCTGAAAGCAGCGAAAAGCGCAGTTCGCCGCCCCCAGTGACCAAAACCGCGACCTCTCCGATAAGCTAGCCGCCATGCTTGATGAACCAGAGGGTTTGAGCCGCCGAATATGCTTTCGCATGCTCGCTAGCCATCTCCAAACCCCTGTAACCATGTTTTGCATTAAACTGATAACGATTTAACAACGCTCTTAGTCTGATCGGAGGCTTTACCATGGCGGGAACGTTGGTCGCAGGACGGGTCGACGAGAACACAAAGCAGAAAGCGGACGTATTCATCAGGCGTGCCGGAATGACCACTTCCGACGTGATACGGGTGGTATGGCATCGCATCGCTGAAACTGGAGAAGTACCGAAGCCAGAAGGCTCCCGTGTTGCTCCTGGTACGCTTACCGACCGACTCGCCGCTCTTCGCGCCACTACTCCGTCCTCAGAGTTTCTCGAAAACTTGACCCCAGACGGCCTGAAAGAGGAGTTGGGCAACCGTGAATAGGTTTTTCGCAGACACCAACTTCCTGCTCGACCTTGCAATCGTCGGAAGACCTGGAGCCCGTGCTGCCGCAGACTTGTTCTCACTTATCGAAACTGGAGAGGTTGTCGGCATAGCTTCCGCCTCATCCCTGAAAGATTTCTACTACATCGCTCGACGCGATATCGCAGAAGCGCAAAGGCGAGAGTGGATCCGCCTGTTCACTGACGCTTTCATACTGACGGCCTTAGATCGAGAGACATGCATTATCGCCCTAGATTCAGATGAGCCAGATTTTGAAGACGGAATAATTCGCGCCATGGCAGAAATGGAAAACTGCGACTGTATTATCACGAGAGACGCAAATGCATTCCAAGAATCAAAGGTGGCTACCCTGCCTGCAGAGAAGTTTCTGGAAAAGTGCGTCCGCACTCTTCAGAGATGAAACGCCATGAATCCCTGTAGCACCATGACCTTTTGTAAAAAAGCTCACTGCACGATCAAGGTTCAAGAAAGCTGATTGGACGAGCTGAGCTTTAAAGTGCGCCGTCAACGATCGGGAATGGGATCCCATATCATAATGAACAATCGCACTAATGTGGCCGTTTCGGTCGTTATCCCCGCCTACAACTGCGCGCGCACTATTGCTGCGACAATGCGCAGCTTACGGGAGCAGACGCTCGATAGTTCGCAGATTGAGATCATTCTCATCAACGACGGATCGACCGACAGCACGCTCATCATTTGCGAGAGACTCGCAAGAGAAGCCGATAATATCGCCGTTATCGACAAACCCAACGGCGGTGTTGGCAGTGCGCGCAATGTTGGTATCGAGGCTGCTCGCGGGCGGTATATCGCCTTCCTCGACAGCGACGACACGCTGCTGCCCGAGACGCTCGAAGCCGCCGTGCGTTTCTTCGACGAGCACTACGACGAGATCGATCTCGTTACCTACCCCATGCGCCTCTACAACGAGAAGCGCGAATGGCCGCACGTACGCGAACAGGTGCTCACCGAAACAGGTGTGTACGACCTGACGAAGCTCCAGAATGCGTTCGCCCTTATCACGAACGTCAACGTGGTCGTGAAAAACGACGAATTCCTCCCCCGCTTTCGCGAAGATCTGCTCATCCATGAAGACGAGCTCTTCTTCACCACCGTACTCCTTCGAAAGCTCAAAGTTGGGTTCAGCAAGTGCGGGGCCTACCGCTACCAGCAGCTCGGCGGCAGCGCCATCGCCACCAAGATGCACCCGTTCTATCAGTTCGAGAAGAATATCGGTTTCTGGGAAGACCTCTTCTCCGCATACCTCAAGAAGGCGCCGCTCTACCTGCAAGCAAGCTTTCTGAACGAAGTCAACTGGAAGGTCAGAAAAGACGTCTTCTTTCCCTACCACTACGATCAGGAAGACTTCCAACACGCCCTTGACCGCATTCGATCGCTCATGGACCATGTCGATAACGACGTGATTTTCACCTCGCCGCGCAGCGACGAATACTATCGGCACTATCTCGCATCGCTTAGAAGCCATGCCGCCCTGCATTGCGTAATCAGCGAAGGAAGATTTGCCCTGCTCGACAGCGATGGACAGCTTCTTCTCTGTCGGAATCACATCGACGCCGAAATCATGAGGACGCGCGTCCTCGATGGTGAGCTTCAGGTCGTGGGCATACTACGCTCGGTTCTGTTCGATCACGTTGACAAACCTACGCTGACGCTCTTGCTCAACGGCTCCCCCGAGCAAAGCATCGTCCTCGAGCACACCTCCCACAATTATCACGTGGGACATACGAAGACGAACCGCTTTTGGAAATTCCGCGCGAGCGTTCCACTGCGCAGCAACGCAACCGCGTCTTTCTCTCTTTCTGTTGCGGGAGACAACATCCCCTTGAAGCTCACTTTTTCCTCCAGAGCCAATTTCGATACGCAAAACGGCATCTTCTCGTTCTGCTCTGACGAATGGCTCTTCGAGGCGAGTGCCGCGAACGGAACAATCTCTGTTGCAAAAAATCCCTCACCCATCGTCAAGATATCTCACTGGGTGACGAATGCACGTAGTGCTGCCAGAACCAACAGGAAGACACTTGCCGTTCGCATTCCGCTCAGCGTGCGAAGAGCGCGGAGGAAGCCCCTGTGGTTGTACTACGACGACAGCAAGATCGATGGCGGCGATGCACGTCTCCAATTCCAACACGATATCGGGATCGACGACGACGTTGTCAGGTTTTTCGTTTCGAAAAGCGACGAAGCGGAGCTTTCCCGCCTCTTCACAAGTGACCAAAGGAAGAGCATCGTCGGATTTGCATCGGCGGAGCATCGGTTCCTTCATCTCGAAGCAGACAAGATCATCACTTCGCGCATCGAGCATTCAAGCTGGTGTCCCTTCGCGCGCAAAACGATGCGCGGACTCGCCGACTTGATCCACTACGAACTCGTATATTTCCCGCACGGAGTCCCTCATGCCCATACACCCTGGGAGCGTTCAGCCGACCGCACCCTTGTCGACCGCGAGGTCGTCTCGACCGGCTTCGAACTCCGCGATCTGATCGAAACCTACGGATTCAAAAGATCCCAGCTCATTCCGTCAGGCGCACCGCGCTTTGACCTAATCGACACAGGCGCGGCTCCGCAGCGCAAGATCCTGTACGCCCCTTCATGGAGAAAAAGCCTTGCGAACGAGCTCCCTGGGAGCATTTTCAACGCAAGGCCGGAGGTCTTCCAAACTTCGAGCTTTTGGAAGGGCACAATGGAGCTACTCACAAGCGAGCCCCTCCTGCGTGTGCTCGAGGAGCATGATTATCAGCTCGACGTGAAGCTCCATCCCGCCTTTGGCGCATACCGCGATGCGTTCGCATCCCTCGAAAGCGCGCGCGTGCAGGTGATCGACAACGTCGAGGAAAGCGATTACGCCATCCTCGTCACCGATTGGTCCTCCCAGGTGTACGACTTCGTGTATCTGCAGCGCGCCATAGCATACTTCGTACCCGACATGCTCGAGTTCCGAGCGGGACTCAACAGCTATCGAGAGCTCGATTTTCCCCTCGAAAACGGATTCGGACCCGTTTCCCACAACGCCGAAGAGCTCGTAAGAGCACTTGAGCACATCATGGAGCAAGGCGGAATGCCCGACAGTGCGTTTGCCGCCCGCATGGAAGGATTCTTCCTTCATTACGACAACAACCAAAGGGATCGGCTCTACAAAGCGCTGATAGATTCTGGTTCCGACCAGATACGCGACGCTGCTGAACGAGAAGCGTAAGACAAGCGCGCCGGTCGCATACGGCACCTCGATGACGTGAGACAGGTGCTCACATTCTAAGAGGGATGCAGACTAAATAGCCTTTCGCCTTCCTTCAAGAATCAGCGAAGCGACTCGAGCACGGAGCCACTTCGTTCGGCGAAAGCTAACGACTTGCGAGCCGTTCTTCAACGAAATCGGCTATCGCCGCTGCTACGCTGGGCGCCTCGGAGTCGAACACGTCGCCGACGAAACGGCCTGCGGCCGTCTTAAAGGTCGCTGCGTCACCTTCGGACAAGCACGTCGCAACCCTTTCGAGAAACGCCTTCAGCGAATCTGCATCGGCAAACGTGACCTCGGGACACCGCTGCGCGGGATCGGCGTTGAGGCCCGGCGACTTGCGGTACTCTTCCAAATCAGGAACGTAAAACGCGAACAGCTTGCCGAGCGCGTACGCCTCGTACACGATGGACGAGTAGTCGGT
>ERZ1034920.2383-NODE-2383-length-10695-cov-5.803477_pt1 | contig 10695 bp, 9 predicted proteins | sample MGYA00520688_ERZ1034920 | MGnify/ENA primary metagenome ERZ1034920 (study PRJEB33766, sample SAMN09781785) | gut metagenome | biome: gut microbiome | host: Homo sapiens | place: Madagascar | study: EMG produced TPA metagenomics assembly of the PRJNA485056 data...
CGCCTGCGGGCGGCACGAAGGGAAGGAACGAAACATGACCAAGATTCTCGACGGGTTCGGCAAGCCGTGCCCCATGCCGCTCGTGATGGCGAAGAAGGAGATCGACGCCGGCAACCACGACATCGCCGTGCAGGTGGACAACGAGACCGCGGTGAAGAATCTCACCCGCCTCGGCAAGAAGACCGGCCTCGCCGTGTCGTGCGATGCGATCGAGGGCGGCTGGCTCATGACGTTTGCGGAAGGAGACGGCACGGCGCCGGCCGAACCCGATCTCTCCGCAGCTCTGGCGGCGGGCGCATCCTGCTCGGCAACGGGCGGCTGCGGCTACGCGGTGTTCATCGGCAAGGACCACGTGGGCGAAGGCGACGGCGAGCTCGGCTACAACCTCATGAAGATGGCGCTCTACACGCTGTCCGAAAGCGACGACATCCCCGCGAGTCTGCTGTTCATGAACTCCGGCGTGAAGCTCGTGACGGGTGATGAGGCTCAGATCATCGACAGCGTGAAGAAACTCGAGGACATGGGCGTGGAGGTGCTCGTGTGCGGCACGTGCCTCGACTTCTACGGCGTGAAGGACGCCCTCAAGGTGGGCGAGGTGTCGAACATGTACGACATCCTCGGTCGCATGCAGGAGGCGGCCAAGGTCATCTCGCTGTAGCCGGTGCGTCTGGCGTCTGCACCGAAACGGACGGGGCGCCGCTCGCCGAGTGCGCTGTGCGAGCGGCGCCAAATTCCGCACAAGCGGCAGGCTTATTCTTCAAATCCTTGTAAAGTGCCTGATGGCAGGCTGGAATTATGTTTCTAGGCGAGGAGGTTTTTCCTCGGTCCTATACTATTTCGCGGATTTGCAGCAAGGCTGTCTGCAGTGTGGTTTTGATCGGACGGGTCGGTTTTGAGCAGGCGCGAGGACATTATCGATGCTACCTTGAGCATCATGAGTGAAAGCGGCATTCGCGCGCTGACGCTCCCCGTTATCTTCGAGCACGCTCATACCGGGGCCGGTACCTTCTACCACTATTTCAAGGATCGCGAGGATCTTCTCGACGCTGTGTACGCGCACTGCTTCGATCTTGCGATTGCGGAACTCTCCGACAAGGACGATCCCGACGCGACGACGCGCGAGCGCTTCAACTGCTTCTGCCGCAACATGTTCCACGCGTATCGCGTATATCCCCGCGAGTTTAACTTCCTCTACTGGTATACGTTCGGCTACGTTGAGCCCGACGTGAACTGCTGCCGCGTCATCCCCTCGGTCATGCTGCTCACGCGCATCATCGACAAGGGGCAGAAGGAGGGTACCGTGGCGAGCGAGGCGTCGGCGTCGGTGCTTGCGCGCATGGTGCGCGGCATGGCGGCGAGCATGTACTGGGGGCACCAGCGCGACGCGTACGACATGAGCGACGCGAGCGCGCAGCTCTTCGCCGACGGCGCATGGCGCGCCATCGGCGCTCGGTAGACGCGCCCGGCGGGAACCCTCGGCAGGCTGCGGCATCGGGCGCGCGGTCGAGCGGATGCCGGCCTCAGACCGTCCCGTCCTCGAACGAGATGGCGCACGCGCCGTCTTCCACGATGCGGCCGATGCGCGCGGGCGCACGCCCCGTCTCCTGCTCGAACGCCTTCTCGAACGCCGTCGCCGCATCGGCGGGCAGCGCCACGAGCAGGCCGCCCGAGGTCTGCGGGTCGCAGATCACCGCCATGCGGTTGTCGAACTCGTCGTCGTCGAGGGACCCCTGGCTCACGAAGGGCGCGGCGTAGTCCATGATCGAGAACGTGCGGTTGGGGCGGCAGTAGGAGACGGAGAGGCCCCAGGCGCCGTCGAGAAGCGGCAGCGCCTCCCAGTCGAGCACGGCGCTCACGCCGCTCGCGGCGAGCATCTCATGGAGATGCCCCGCCAGCCCGAAGCCCGTGACGTCGGTGGCGGCATGGGCCCCCGCCGCGCGCATGGCCCGTGCGCCCGCGCGGTTGAGCTCCGCCATCGAGCCGATGGCGGGCTGGAAGGCCGCCAGGTCGATCTCCCCGATCTTGTAGGCGGCGGAGAGCAGGCCCACGCCGAGCGGCTTGGTGAGGTACAGCACGTCGCCCGGCTGCGCGCCCTCGTTGCGCACGAGGCGGTCGGGGTGCACGGTGCCGAACACGCAGAGCCCGTATTTCGGCTCGGGATCGTCCACGGAGTGGCCGCCCACGATGAGCGCCCCCGACTCGCGCACCGCGTCGGTGCCGCCGGCGAGCACCTCGCGCGCCACGTCGTTGCCGAGCGCGCAGTCGAGCGCGAGGATGTTGAGCGCGCACACGGGCTCGGCGCCCATGGCGTACACGTCCGACAGCGCGTTCGCGGCGGCGATGCGCCCGAAATCGCGCGGATCGTCGACGAGCGGCGTGAGGAAGTCAACCGTGAGCACGGCGGCCACGTCGTCGCTGATGCGGAACACGGCCGCGTCGTCGCTCGTCTCGAAGCCGAGCAGAAGATCGCCCGCGAACGGCGAGCTCTGGTTCGCACCCGTCATGATGGGCGCGAGTATGTCGGCGAGGTCGCCCGGACCCCATTTCGCCGCTCAACCGCCCTTCGAGGTGAGCTCGGTCAGGCGCACGCGTTCCTTCTCGCTCATATGTCCCCTTCCGCACCTTGCGTCCCGGCATGCTTCGTCTGTCGAAGGGAGAGTATAGCAACCGCGCCGCGCGGCGCGGCGGCGACCGGTCGTGTTTTCACGGACTCCGTTCGCCTCACGGGCCAAAACGCATCTGAAAAAAGATTCCAATAAATCTTCAAAACAGGGGCTGCTATGTTGCACCCAAGGACTGCTGTGCCGGGGACGTGCGCAGCCTCGGCGGCTTCGGGCGGCTCGGCTCGCGCATGGCGCGGCAACGTCAAACGAGTTGGAGACGAGAAGAGGAAAGGAGTGTCCCATGCAGCTATCACGCAGAGGCTTCTTCAAGGCCGTCGGCGCCGCGTTTGCGACGACCATGGTCTACGAGGCCACCGCGGCCTCGCCCGCTTTGGCGGTGGAGGCATCCCATGAGTGGAAGCTCGTGAACACGGAAGAGTACACGAACATCTGCTGCTACTGCGCCGGTGGATGCGGCTCGTTGTGCTCAGTGCGCGACGGCGAGCTCATCAACCTTGAGGGCGACCCCGACCATCCCATCAACCAGGGCGGCCTGTGCCCGAAGGGCGCCGCGATGTTCCAGTTGCGCAACATCGTCGACCCCGAGACGCATGAGATCGTCAAGAACCCCGACCGCGTCACCCATCCGATGGTGCGCCGTCCGGGTGCATCGGAGTGGGAGCCCATCACGTGGGACGAGGCGATCGCCGAGATCGCCCGCAAAGTGAAGGATACGCGCGACGCGTCCTTCATCGAGACCGAGGGCGGCATGACCGTCAACTACACGCCCGGCATCGCGAGCTTGGGCGGCTCCCAGCAGAACTCCGAGGAGGAGTACCTCATCCTCAAGGCCATGCGATCGCTCGGCATCGTGGCGATCGACAACCAGGCCCGTGTTTGACACGGCCCCACCGTCGCCGGTCTGGCGGCATCATTCGGCCGTGGTTCGATGACGACGCACTGGTGCGATTTCCAGAACACCGACGTCATCATGAACATCGGTTCCAACAGCGTTGAGAACCATCCCGTCAGCGCGAAGTGGCTCAACAAGGCCCACGAGCGCGGCGCCAAGTGGATCGTCGTCGATCCGCGCTACACCCGCACCGCCGAGATGGCTGACATCTACTGCCCCATTCGCTCGGGCACGGACATCGCGTTCTACGGCGGCCTGTACAACTACATCATCGAGCATCTCATCGAGCCCAACCTGGCCAAGTACCTGGCGGGCGAAGAGGTGCTGGAGTACAACTTCTCCTACCTGCTCAACTACACCAACGCAAGCTACCTGCTCGATCCCGAGTACTCCTTCGATCCTGCAACGGGCCTGTTCAGCGGCTGGAACGCCGAGACGGGCACCTACGATGTGCATTCTTGGCACTATCAGGTCGAATCCGAGAGCACCTGGGACACGGCGGGCGAGTACGCCTGGGCGGTTGCCCCCGGCGTGCCTGAGTTCACGCCGCCTGCGGTCGAGCATCCCAAGCGCGACATGACGCTTGCCGACCCGATGTGCGTGTACCAGCAGTTCAAGCAGCATTACTCCCGCTACGACATGGACACTGTGTGCCGCATCTGCGGCATGGACAAGGAGATCCTCGAGCAGGTGTACTCCACCTTCGCCTCGACGGGCGCTCCCGACAAGGCGGGCGTCATCCTGTACGCGCTCGGCCAGACGCAGCACACCTACGGCGCTCAGAACACGCGTGCCATGAGCGTGCTGCAGCTGCTGCTCGGCAACGTGGGCATCGCCGGCGGCGGCGTGGCTGCGCTGCGCGGCGAGCCGAACGTCCAGGGTGCCACCGACATGGGCATGCTCGTGAACGAGCACCCCGCCTATCTCAAGTGGCCCAACACCACGGGCCGCAGCAGCCTGCGCAAGTGGCTCGAGGGCGAGACGTACTCGGCCGGCTACTACACCAACAAGCCCAAGTTCCTCATTTCGAGCCTCAAGGAATGGTTCGGCGAGAACGCGACGGTTGAGAACGACTACGGCTACGACTGGTGGCCGAAGGTTCCCTCGGAGACGGGCGCGCAGGACTACACGCACATCTCCACGTTCGAGCTCATGACGCAGGGCGTCATCAAGGGCTACTTCAACTGGGGCATGAACCCGTGCCACTCGGCTCCCAACGCCGGCAACGTGCGCCGTTCGATGGCGAATCTCGACTGGCTCGTGGTGGCCGATCAGGTCGAGACCGAGGCGGCCTCCTTCTGGAAGGCCCCCGACATGAACCCGGCCGAGGTCAACACCACGGTGTACCTCCTGCCGTGCGCGCTCATCTTCGAGAAGCCGGGCACCATCCTGAACTCGGGCCGCTGGCTGCAGTGGCGCTACCAGGCCGTCGATCCGTGGGAGGACGCCAAGCCCGACTACGAGATCGTCGACATGATGTGGCGCGCCATCGTCGACCTGTACGAGCAGGAGGGCGGCGCGAACCCCGCTCCGATCCTCAACACCAAGTGGGACTACTACGTCGACGGCAAGATCGACCCGCGCCCGGTGGCGTGGGCGCTCAACGGCTACAACGTGGCGGGCACCGAGTGCAACACCACGAGCTCCGCGCCGAAGGTCGATCTGCTTCCCGGCTACTCCAAGCTGGCAGCCGACGGTTCCACCGCATGCGCGATGTGGATCTACTCGGGCTTCTGGAGCAACAGCGACGCGCCGCTCGATCCGGCAGAGCAGCCCATCGGTCAGCGCGACAACGAGGACGAGAGCGGTCTCGGCCTGTACTCCAAGTGGGCGTACGCCTGGCCGAACAACCGCCGCATCCTGTACAACCGCGCCTCGGCCGACCCCGAGGGCAAGCCGTGGAATCCCGATCGCACGCTGGTCGAGTGGACCGGCGACAGCTGGAACATGGTCGATGTCGGTGACTTCACCTCGGCTGCTGCCGACGGCACGCCGGTTCCGCCCAACAACAACGCGTTCTTCATGCTCTGGGAGCAGAACGCGCGCCTCGAGAGCTACGGCATGGTGGACGGCCCGCTGCCCGAGCACTACGAGCCGTTCGAGACGCCGCTTTCCGAGAACATCATGAACGGGTCGCTCAACAACCCGGTGTTCCTCGGCAAGGACTACGAGTCCACGGCCCACGGCACGGCGGCGGAGTATCCCATCGTCGCCACCACCTACTCGGTCACCGAGCACTGGCAGACCGGCGGTCAGTCCCGCATGTGCCCGTCGCTCGTTGAGGCCATGCCCACCCAGTTCGTCGAGATCTCCGAGGAGCTGGCGGGCGAGAAGGGCATCGCCAACGGCGACAAGGTGCGCGTGTGGAACAACCGCGGCTCGGTTATTGTCGACGCGGTGGTGACCAAGCGCATGAAGCCGCTCACGGTCAACGGCAACACCCAGCACCTCGTGGGCCTCACGCACCACTACGGCTGGGCGGGCGTGTTCGGCACGAGCGAGAGTATGGTGAACGACCTCACGCCGAACGTGGGCGACCCCAACTCTCAGACGCCCGAGTACAAGGCGTTCCTCGTCAACATCGAGAAGGCATAGGGGAGGTGACCTGCTATGACTGAGAAAGCGATTCTGTTCGACACGTCCCGCTGCACGGGATGCCACGGCTGTCAGATCGCCTGCAAGTGTTGGAACAACCTGCCGTCTCCGACGGGCCTCAACGAGAACGTGTTCTCGGGTTCGCTTCAGAACCCGCCCGATTTGAACGGCGATACGCGCCTGATCATGACCTACCATGAGGAGGCGGGCGGCAGCAAGGGCGTCATGTGGGCGTTCGGTCGCCGCTCCTGCCAGCACTGCACCGACGCGCCCTGCGTCTCGGTGTGCCCGGCGGGTTGCCTCGTGCGCAACGAGGAGACGGGCATGGTGGAGGTGCACGAGGAGAAGTGCATCGGCTGCCAGTACTGCTCGTCGGCCTGCCCCTTCGACGTTCCGCATTATCAAGGCGTTCAGGGCGCGGTCAACAAATGCACCGGCTGCCCCGACCGCATCGAGCAGGGCATGGCCCCGGCGTGCGTGACCACCTGCCAGCCCGAGGCGCTGCGCTTCGGCGATCGTGACGAGATGCTCGCCCTCGCCGAGGAGCAGCTCGAGCGCCTCAAGGCCAACGGCTACGAGAACGCGTGCATCTACGGCGCCGACGAGGTGGGCGGCCTGCATGTGATCTCGGTGCTCAAGTACGGCGTCGCAGCGCACGGCTATGTCGAGAATCCGCAGGTGAGCCCTGTGACCACGCTGACGAACATCATGAAGCCCGTGACGGGCGTGGTGTCGGGCGTGGCAGTGCTCGGCTTCGCCGCCATGGCGGCGCTCGCAACCGGCTACAAGCGCAAGACGCTCGCCTACAATCCCGAGACCGAAGACACGCTCGATGCCGACACGGGCGAGATCGTCAAGCAGGGCGACGGGCAGGATCCCGAGTCGGTGGGCGATCACCTCAAGGATGCCGTCGCCGGATTCAAGGGAGGTCGTCATGAGTAGCCAGATCATTCCCGGCGCTGAAGAACGCATCGCCAACGAGGCCTTTCTTGAGGAGCGTAAGGCGAAGGGAACCGAGGTGCGCATCCAGCGCAAGTCGAAGCAGGCGCGCATTACGCACGGTATCACGGTGATCAGCTGCATCCTGCTGGCGATCAGCGGCCTGTTCGTGTTCGTGCCGGCGCTGACGCAGCTGGTGGGCAACGACGTCGTGTTCGTGTTCCGCATGGCACATCGCGTGCTCGGCGTGGTGTTCGTCGTCGTGCCGATCGTGAGTGCGATCCTCGCGCCGAAGGGCGTTGCCCACATCTTCCGGAACCTGTTCACCAAATGGGACTCCGATGACAAGAAGTGGATGGCGCTGTTCATGCCGTACCTGTTCATGGCGAAGCACCTGCATATGCCCGATCAGCGTGAGGTGAAGAGCGGCCAGCGATTCGCCGACGGCATGCTGTGGCTGTTTGGCGCGGTCATGGGCGTAAGCGGTGTGGTGCTTCTGCTGGGCACCACGGTGTTCGATCTGCCGGCAGGTCCCTATGGCGTGGTGCTGCTGATCCACGACATCGGGTTCTTTTTCATCGCCATCTTCGGCATGGCGCACATCTTCCTTGGTGCGGGCATCTTCCAGCCGTATCGCGGCAGTGCGCGCATCATGTGGGGCGACGGTACCGTGTCCGAGTCCGACGCGCTCTATCACTGGGGCCATTGGGCTCGTGAGGAGCTGACGACGCGCGAGAACGTCGTCGAGAAGTAGACGGCTGCGGTCCTGCCCGCCCGGCGTTCTGTCGGGCGGGCAGGGCTTGCTTCTCGCTGGGGCCGGCGGCGCCGATCGCCTCGCGAGGGGGCGGGCGATGCTCGTTTCTCCTGCGAGGTGTATGAGCTTTTCCGCAGCGAGGGGCTCGTCTCGCTTTCGGGCGGCGCCGATCGCGCCTTCTTCTGCGAACGAATGCTTCGCGTGAACCATCTGCGCTTTCCTAGGTGCGGTATTCGCCCCTGATCTGATAATCCAACCGCTTGAGCATGTTGTGTGCCGCGTCCCTTCTACCTCCTGTATAGCAAGAGGCAGAAGGGACGATGTTCGAGGGGCACGTTTTGCCCCGTGTACGAAGAGGAGCGAACCCTATGAACCTGAAGTTGATTGATGCTGCGATCGCCGGCTATCAGGACAAGATCGACGACGCCGACAAGGAACGCCTTTCCTTCTTCCGCGACCTCTGGGAGGTGCAGGCGCGCTGCGCCGAGAAGGCCGACGCCGAGGCGTACATCGCCCCCGGCGCCGAGGCGCTTGCGGATGCGAAGTTCGCGTTCGAGGTTGCTCCCGTTGAGATCGACGCTGCGCTGTTCGCCGAGACGCTCGAGGCGCTTGCGCGCGCCATGGTCGACTCGGGCTACTACCCCGACGAGGTGGCCGAGGGGCTTGCCGCGATCGACTGGCAGGATGTGGCGCACACGAGCGATCTCGCGCTGCTCGGGTCGGATCCCGCGCGCGGGCTCATCGTGGCGGCTGAGGCGCTCGAGATGAAGGGCATGCCCGAGGGTGCGGCGCGCCTGGCGGCGATCGCCGTTGTGATGGCGCTCAAGCCCCAGCTCGAGGGTCCGGCGGCGCGCGCCATGAAGGTGCGTGAGGCCGCGCATCTCGCCGACGAGCATCCTCTGTTCTGCCCTGTGTGCGGCACGGCTCCCGCGCTGGCGCACGTGGGCGGCAAGACCTCCTCGGCGGGGCGCGGTCGCGTGCTCGTGTGCCCGCAGTGCGGTACGGCCTGGGAGTTCGAGCGCGTGCGCTGCGCGCGCTGCGGCACGCACAACCAGACGCACCTCCACTTCTTCAACCTCGAAGGCGACGACGCCCATCGCATCGCCACGTGCGAGGAGTGCGGCGGCTACATTCGCACGCTGTACTCCGAGGACGCGCTCGCGCCGTGTTCGTACGAGGTCGAGGACGTCGTGATGGCGAAGCTCGACGCTGTGGCGCAGGACCCGCGCATCGCCGCAGGCAAGATGGAGGAGCGCGCCTAGGGTGCGCTTCCGAAGCGGACGGGATGGCGACGGCATGACGGTGATGTGCGCGGGCGGCGGCGCGACGTGTGCGGAGGTGCGCGACGAGCGCGGTAGCGCGGCTGCGGCTGGGCGCGCCGGTTCGGCTGCGGGCGGGCGCGTGCGCCTGCCGCAGGTGCCGTGCGCGGTCAGCAGGCACGATGCGGCGCTTCGCACGGTGAGCGATGCGTGCGTGGACGTTCCCGTCGAGCACGAGATCAACGTGTTCGCGGAAGGCGCGCCGCTCATGCGCATCACCTGCACGCCCGATCATCTGCGCGAGCTCATCGTGGGGCGCCTGTTCTCCGAGGGGTTCGTTGACGCGCTCGACGACATCGCGGCGCTCGACATCTCCGACGACGGTTCGACGGCGTACGTGGCGTTCGCGCCTGTACGCGCGACGGGTGGTGCGCGCTGGGACGCGGCAGAGGTGGTTCCCACTTACGGCGTGCCGGGGCGGCCGTTTCGCGTGGGCGAGCGGCGCTCGCAGGTGGAGCCCGTGCCGTGGAGCGTCGACGAGGTGTTCTCGCTTGCGCGCATGTTCGCCGCCGACACGCCTGTGCACCTCGCCACGGGCGGTGCCCACAGCTGCTATCTCGCGTTGGGGGGCGAGGTGCTCTTCTGGTGCGAGGACCTCGGTCGCCACAACGCGCTCGACAAGGTGATCGGCCATGCCCTGCTTGCGGACGTCGATCTCGCGCGTGCGACGGTGTTCTCGAGCGGGCGCATTCCCGCCGACATGGTGGGCAAGGTCATCCGCTCGGGCATTCCCGTGCTCGTGACCAAGGCGGTGCCCACTGACCTGGCGGTGCGCATGGCGCACGATGCGCGGCTGACGCTCATCTGCCTGGCGCGCCCCGATTCCCTTAAGGTGTTCAACGATCCGCTTGCGTAGCGGCCTAGCGGCATGACGCTTTGCGCTGGCACTGTTGTTGCGGTTCTGGCGTCGCCGCCACCGACGACGCCACCAACGACGACGCCGCCGTCGTCGCCGTTGCCGCCGTTGCCGCCGCCTGCGTTGGAGCGAGGTGGGTGCCAGGCGGGTTTTGGGGTTCGGCCTCGGCGTGCGTTTCGGGATCGAATCGTCTGAGGGACGCCTTATTCTGAAAAAATGCGTGAAAATCACCGAAGTATGCTCGCGAAAGGCTTCGCCGTACTGTTTTTCGCAGTGAGCGATTTACATTACCTGTCTGATCAGGCATTATGCAGCAGCTTCGTTCTCCGGTCGCGAAACTGGCGGCCTTCCTCTCCGGTTCAAGTGGGTACTTCGGTGATTTTTCTGCATCTCAGAGGTCGTTTCGCGCGGAAGCGGTAGCCGCCGCAATGATGCAGGGCGCTCAAACGCTATTGAGGGCCACGCGAGACGAACGCAATGGCGATCGCCGCCATGCTGGAATACCGGGCGCCGCTAGGGGGCGGAGGCGTTCGGGGCAGTCGGCGCCATCGTTGCCGCGGGGGATGTCTTTCGCCACCTGGAGGTCGCCCAGCAGATGCTGCCACCATGCGCCCAATCGCCAGCACAGCGCTCCGCTCGCGTTCCTGCGGACAGGGGCAGTGTTGACGGCGGGAGTAAGATAGAGAGTGAGAAAAACAACGATAAACGTTCGATCT
>ERZ1034920.2386-NODE-2386-length-10690-cov-6.773672_pt1 | contig 10690 bp, 8 predicted proteins | sample MGYA00520688_ERZ1034920 | MGnify/ENA primary metagenome ERZ1034920 (study PRJEB33766, sample SAMN09781785) | gut metagenome | biome: gut microbiome | host: Homo sapiens | place: Madagascar | study: EMG produced TPA metagenomics assembly of the PRJNA485056 data...
CACATGGCGGCTCACCATGCCGGAAAGCCCGCCTGCAAAGGTATTGCCGGGTGTGGCTTTCGCGTTAGCAGTGGCAGCGGCGGCTTTTACAGCGCCCAGTCCCATAAAGGCTTTGCCGATTTCAAAACCACGAAAAGCCAGCAACGCCTCGGACAACATCGAGCCGAGCGAGCGTGAAACGCCGATGCCCAACGAGTGCAGAATGCCGTCCAGCTTGGTGCTGACCTTGAGAAAAGCAATGGCACACAGCAGCCACAGGAACAGATTGCCGGATACGGCATCCTTGCCCTGCGCGTCCACAGCCGCAGCAGCCTCATCCTCGGTCAAAGCAAAGGCAGCCGGGCAGTACAGGAGAGCAAAGCTGAGAGCGGTGAATAAAGAAAAAAGAGGTTTTTTCACGTAAAAAATCTCCTATAAGGACAGAGGATTGGCGAGAAATTCCCCGACCATATTGACGAACAGCTTTAAGCACCATGCGTTCATAATCAGCAGCAGAAGCTGCCCGCCGAACATCCGGCACCAGCTTTTGAAAATATTGTTTGTGCCGCGAGCCGCGCCCATGGCAAAGGCAAGCGGTGCGGTAAAAACCAGAATTCCCAGCACAACATAGCGTTCGGCAGCTTCCAAAAGCAGCTTCAGGTAATTCCATGCCAGAATCACAACAAGGATCAGAGCAATCAGCGCTACTGAGCCGTTGGCAATCACGCCGATGATAACGAGTAGCACAGAATTGAAGTCTCCGAACTGCACGCCGGGCAGACGGCTGTCCAGAATCCAGTTGTAGGGTGTGCCGCCGATCTGCAAGGCAAGGTTGACGATGTCATCACAGTACCAAATCAGCAGCAGAAAAATTACAGAACGCACCACCAAATTGATGGGATTCTCGGTATCAATGTCAAACCCGGCACCATAGCAGCGGTAAAGCTGCCACACAAGGTTCAGCAGTACCAGCCCGATGGCCGTCCAGATGAAGATTTCATACATGGCTGAAGCAGCAGGAAAGTACCGCTTGAACGTGTCCATATTGCAGCCCAGCGCGCTGAGTACCGAGGTAGATGCCAGATCCAGCAGGTTCATCACCTGCGTTGCCAGCCAATCGACAATGCCGTCTAAAATGCCCAAAGGCCGTCACCTCCTTCTTGTGAGCAGGGGAGTGGTTACGGATTCCAAGTGCCGCCCTGAAAGAACGGCGTGACGTAGGCCATGATGAAGCCAAGACCGTTCAGAATTGCCCAAGTGATGGCAATGCGCTTGAGCCATGCGCGGGAGTCGTCCACGGTCTTGCCGTTCTTGGAAAAGTTCATCAGCAGCAGGGCAACGGCAGCGCAGACCACGGCCGTGACGGTGGAGATAGAGATAATCTGCGAGTAGACATCCTGCATGATCTCGCTGGCTTTCGTCCAGACGGTAGTGCCGGTTGTGGCTGCGGCTGTGTTATTATCCTCGCCGGTTGCGAAAGCAGGCATCGCGGTCAGTGCGCTGCACATGGCAGCACAAAGGGCTGCTTTCATGCGCTTATGAGAGCAAGAACGTGTGTTTTTCTTAGTCATTGAAACCTCCTGTGTGCAAAAATGCTTAAGAATCGCCAAAAGTAGGCCATTACCATGATAACAAATTGACTGTGCAGGAAAAAAGGCTTTGGCTATGCGGATTTATTGCGGATGTTGTGCAGGGTCAATCAGGAGTCAGCAGATCGGTGATTTTCTCGCAATCCTGAGAGGTATAGCCCCACAAAATCGAGCTGAGGACCTCGATAGCTTCATCCCGGTGGACATAGTAGGTGCGCAGAGAAATGGAGATACCCTTGGTTTCGAGCGACTGCAAAATTGCACCCGCATTCTCGCACTGCTGGGGGGATAGATAGGCGTAGTATAAAATCCAGTAATAGAATTCGCCTTTCTTGTGCTTGCGGCGCATCAGGTCAATTGCAGTGTCGATGATCCGCATCATCTTTTTGCTGCGTTCCAGGGCACGAGCATAGTTTTCCAGCCGGTTCCCGCCCTTGTTGACCTCGCTGTCCACAAACAGTGCATCTGTGGACAGCCCATACTCAGCTTTGAACTCCTCCTGCAAATCGAGGTCGGACACTTCCAAATTCCACATGACATCCCGATACTTCCTCAAAAGTGTCCGAGTGTCGTGGTAATGCGGGGATACATTGGATTTCTGTTTTTTGAATGGCATAAAAATACTCCCTGTTTAGTTTGTTGAAAGAATTCTTTCAGTTACTAAACAGAGAGAAAATAGCAATTTTGACGCACTTTTAGAGAATGATTTTATATTTCAGGAAAAAGATTTATTGCAATCACTACAATAGGTGCGATTGCAATAAATCTTGAGATTTGAATTCGTTTGAATAAACACAACAACTTTTCAGTGTGCCGAAAATAACATGAATTATTCGGTGAAAATCACAATTGAAAACAATTGAAATTTCCTGTAAAATTAAAGAAAAACTGTTACATTTGAAATTCACTTGCCATGGTAAACAAAATGAATCGAAGAACGCCCGTCAATTCTATCATTGGCTATAGTAAACTCTTCGATAAAGCCTGTGGATAGGATACAATGAATCATTGCTGAGTTTCCCTCATAGGTGCCGATTCTAAACGTTATATCTTGGTTTTCGGAAATGACTTTGTGGAGAAGCATTGCCATATAGCCTTTCCTGCGGTGGTCAGCAGCAGTGCAGCAAATTCCTAATTCAATTTGGTCGGGCGCAGTGTACTTATAATCAAGATAAGATATAAGCTGTCCATTTTCATCGAACAAGCCAACGCCAATCCAAATGTGCGAAGAAAGCCCTTCTATTGCCATTTCATCCAAGGGTTTTGACCAACTCTTTTTTGCAAGAAACTGGCTGCGGTGAATTGGCGTTTGTGCAGCATAAAAGTCTTCGCTGCTTTGCAAGAACCGAAGAGTCATTTTACGTCACCTAAATTTCCGACTATACAATATTCTTTATGCAGTATAGTAACATTTTTTAACAGGAATATCAAGAAAATTGTGTCTCAAAAAGGAGGAATTCAAATGGCAATCAAGGAAATTTTGGATATTCTGGGCGAAAATCCAACACAAGCAGTATACAATGAAGGCAAAAACTTTGTTACGAAAAAAATTAAATTGTGTATCGACAAGGAGAAGCTTGAAAATTATGTGAAAGAGACATATAATCGACAGACAAGAGTGTACGCCTCGAAGGAATTCGCCTACGAGGGATTTATGAACTATATCAGCAGTAAAGCATTTATAAATGAAGTGGAAGAAATCCTTGTGGAAACGGACTATGTTAAAAGAGAAAAACGAAAAAGTGAGTTGATTGCAGAGGGTATTAGCTACATTGAAAAGAGTGATACGATTGCACAGGAGCAGGCAAAAGAGTTGATGCTTATCGGCATCGAAGCGGTGCTGAAATATATGAGCGAACAAATTGAGCCTTCTCTGAGAATGGTTATTAACAATCAGACAGGCGATATTATTCGTCAAGTCAAAAAGGAACTTAATGAAGCAATTCAAAAACTTATACAAGAGCTTATGCCCAAAAAACGTAAGGTGAAGCCTTGCCCTGTTCAACCGCAGAATATTAGCAATGAACTGATTCCGCCGATCGAATATGTGGGCAGTGAAAAAGTTCCTGAAAATGAAAGGTATGATTATGGTAAGGATGACGAAAAAGATAGTATGTATCCTATGCTGCGAATTTTGAAAGAACATCAGGAATCTCGATTCTTTCAACTTGAAGGAATCGGGACACAGACCTGTGGCGGTGTAGGAAAGACGTATACCCTGTATGGGGTGATGAATCAGGTGAACAACGCAGGAAAAAATCCGGCGGTTTATCTGTTGTTAAAGAAGGTTTACAGCGGGTTCTCCGATGAAAGTCGGAGCGGAAATCGACTTTTGGCAGAGGTTCAAAAGCAGTTGGAGGAAGACGAATGCAATAATGCGCTTCTTCTTTTGGATGGCTATAACGAATTACCGTCAATCACTTGCCAGATGAATTTTATTCTGGATATCGCATCGTACCAGGAACAGTATCCGAATAGTACTATCGTAGTAGCTAGCCGCACAAAAATGCAGTATGCTGATGCACATGCTTTTGTAAGTGGTGATGCCGATTATGCCTCGCTGGAAATCTTAAATGAGCTCAAGCACTGCTACATTCTGGTGTTGGAAAGGGCTGCAATAGAGAAAGCGATTGGTGCTAAAATCGAGACGCAGGAAGAATATGAAACATTGTCTACGCCGTTCTACATAACATTGTACAAAAATACAGATTATTCTATTACAAGAGAATATACAAAAAGATGGGTTACAAAGGCACAAGAGCAATCTTATAAGGAAAGAAAGAAAAGTAAGACAGCGTTGCTGATTGCACAGATGATTCGGGAAATAGAAAAACTGGGGGAGGGTCAAGGAACTGATAAGACGGAACGAAAGGCTTTTGTCTTGACCAAAGTATTTCCGGTTATCGGCTATCAGCTTTATCAAATTGCAATCGTACAGGAGGATTTGGCAAATAGTGGAGCTATTCTTTCTGAACGGAAAGTTACGCTGAAAACACTGCACGACATCATCTATCAGATGCTGGACTTTTTTAAAACCTATCCAGAAACACTACAGGGATTCCCGGAGTACGAAGACGAGACGGACTTCAATAATTTGCTTGAGTCGTGGGAGGATTTTGAGGATTCTATTAAGACTAAAACTAAAAAGGCAGAAAAAAAGCGGAACACTTACATTCCTGTTACCGAGATGCCATTTGATATTCTTACCTATGATGCAAGCAAAGGTAAGAAAGTGTTTTCGTTTTCACATGATAACTACCGGGACTTTTTTGCAGCCTTCCACATTGCAAATGTTTATTGGATGATTTTACACAGTCGCTGTGATTGGAAAGAGTTAGATGAATTGCAGTATAAGATTTTCTGTTTACAGCTTGATGCGACAGAACGATCGGTTCTTATTATGGCGATAGAAATTCTAAACAACTATTATGGTGTAGGACTTCAACTTAAGGATAGTACATTCTATGCAAAAATCGAGGAATTCCTGCAGCGCGATATGGACCCGGTGGCTCGTTTGACTGCTTTAAATATTGCAATTCGCTTTATCGAGACGAATCTGTCTGTGGAAGATGAAAGCGGTCCTAAGCCAGAGGATTACGAGAAAAAAGATTTGCATGACCGTTTTGTGACGTTCTGCAATATGTTCGAATGCCAAAAAAATGAGTGTATCCGAAATATTTATGCCACGTTTTATACGTATGTAAAGTGCCTTCTGGCGCGCGATTCACGTGTGGGACGCGGCGAAGGCAAAGATTTGTTAAGAAGCCTAGACATTGCTGCAGAGGCAAAGAAAGCGGAAAAGGACCTGCATGTAGCACGTGCAGATGGCTGTATGCAGATTGGCCTGACACTCTCCAGCGCAATGGATCAGTTCTTGAATGCAGAGGGCACGGAAAAGGTGCTTGAGGATGTTTGGGCAAAGGCCCAAGATTGGCTTGAGTTTGCAAACCGCATCAACCAGCTACTGGAAAATTGCGAAAAGCGCCGAGACACAGCGGAAATGAAGGAAGCACTGAAGAATGAATTTGGCGAAAAATGCCTTGCGAACAAAGAGTTTTTTGATTGCACAGCAGAACTCCTCGCCATGCTTCATACAGCAAAAAATAAGTATGATGCTGAAACAGATGAAACATTAAAGAAAATCTATGGCCTGGGGTATATCAGCAAAGCAATGTTGATTTTCGCTGCATTGGGCAGCAGCGTTGGTGCCATGAATCGTATGGCCCTGATGTTTATGAATCAGCAGGATGAGTGCGAGCAGGACAGTCGACTGGCGCTTTATAAAACAAATCCGTCGCGAGTAAAAGGAGTTGATTACACAGACAATTATCTTACAGCATGGAAAATATTCTACGCGGGCACATGTATCTTCCGCTCCACGCAGGGATATTCTCGCTTGAAGGTTGGAGAGTTTGTATTTAAAAATTTTGTTGGCTTCGAAAATGGAGTTCCTGTTCAGCGGGTGACGCAACAGTGTGTACCGGAAGAACCGGAGGTTGATGACAACAACTTTACACTGATGCTGGAGCATATCGATATTGCAGAGCGCAATCATGCTGTGATGTCGACTTATTGGCGTGGTCGTGCCTGGCAGGAGCATGGAATTCGCGTACATGATACGACAGGCTTCTATGAGAGCAATGCAGTTCAATGTTTTGATGCAACAAATGTTTCCAAGATGGATTTTGAAGAGCAACGTAGCAGCAGAAACCCATTGCCGTATCCCAAGATGGTGAACTTGATTGAACTGGTGGGCTACCCTGATAAAATTCCTTCTGGCGAGCGGCTGGATCAAGTTCATGAATTTGTTATGCAGGCCATCCAAAGTCGTATCCAAACGTATAAGGCGTTGAATTACAAAATTAACAGCGAAAGCTACCATGCGTCTGTAGCAGATTTCAGGTATGAAATTGGCCGATATAAGCGGGCACTTAGCAAACGTGGTGATTCCAGCCAAAAGATAAATGAAGTTATACGATTAGAAAAAACGATTTGAAAGGGAATGATGTATAAAACAAGTGCTTTCAAAACGAATTGAGCGATTATATATTGATTTTTTTCGATTTTATGTGAGACAAATTAGTGGCCTATGAATGATATAGGATTAGTAATTCAAAAAAATCAATTATAAATCATAGACGCTGCAAAGTGTTCAACTAGAAGGAGGTGACATATAGCTGTGAAATAGTACGTGGGCTACCGATATATTGGAAGTATGCGAAATGGGTGGAATCGATTTGATCGACTCCACCCATTTTATGTGTTGTGTGTTAGTGCCGCCCTTTTCCGACAAAATACTCCGGCTGTAACATTGTGTTTGGCGTGTATAATAATATCATCAAGTGCTACAAGTATTTATACTTATGCAGCTGAAATACCATACACTGATTGGCACGTGATGTGAGAAATTCGTTCCTAGAGTAAGCGGGCCTCCCATACGATTAATATAGTCAATAGGACGATTACTTTATGAGAAGAAGGTATTAATAGGTATAGCGAAGAAGCCACTGTGTTAGATTCTGATACATGATAATGTTACGTGTTTTCAGAAAGCTCAGAAGAGTACTTATTTATCGCAATTCGATAAAGATTTACCTTTTCATCCTCGAAACTTACCCTATGCAATCTGATGTCTTCAAATTTCTGATAGATATTTTTGTAAATAATTTGGTGTGCTGCATTATGAACAGATTCGGTGCTGTAGGGATCCATTTCAAAGGACTCTTCAGAAATCGCTAGTTTCAAAAGGGTAAGCAAATCGTCTTTGCTAATTTGATCGATTGGCTTTTTGCTTGCCGAACTCCCATCCAAAGAAAAGAACACTCTTCCATTATCAACCATTAAGTATTTCATAAGAATTCCTCCGATCCATATAGGCTGCTTCACCAGCCTCAAGGCAATCCAACAAAACAGATTTTCGTGATATATGATTGCCTTTTAAGTCAACCAAGTCCTCACTTGAGGGATAACCCGAATACAAATGATATTCAAGTTTTCCATCACTTAAGACCTCTTTGCAGGCATAAACGATGTAATCTGGGTGAACAGAAACACCAATTGTATTATTGTGCGTTGCAATAATTACCGGAATAGTTTTTGATATGTCTTTAAGCAGGCTATCTACTCCATCTCTAAGGAATATATTGTCAAACGAAGACTCTGGTTCATCAAGAATCAAAATGTTGTTTTTCACTCCATCTGACAGTTCTTGAAGCAAATTATATTCGGAACGTTCTCCACCGGACGCAGGACTTCCATACTGGTTAAATACTTCATAGGTAATGTTAACGAAGTACTTATAATACTCCGATGCAGGAATATCCTTCACTTTCAAAACTTGTAGGAATTTGTACGGATCATTGTACTCCTTAAATGCATCGGAGAAGACGGTCTTGCTTCGACTAACTTTCTGCATCGCCAGTGCACCCGAAAACGGACTACTTTGGGCAACTACTCTGTAAGAATACAAATTCTGCGCTTGAATAACACGAGGCTTTTTTATCATTTTTACCACATCACGGAAGACCTGTACCTTGTGCTGATTCATGAGGATTTGGTACAAGTCTATATCTGGCACAGCGGTTGTAGAAGAGCGAACACTTAGTTCTTTCTTTACCGATGTGATAAGACTATTTACATATTCTTTGTGCAACGAATCCGTCTTTTCTTGAATATATTGCTCTCTTAATGCAATGGCTAAACGCAGAAGCGAACGCCTACCAACATACTTTTCAACCAACTCCTTGTATTCAATTGAGCCCAGTAAAGTCTCTACGGCTTCAATCATTTCGACAAGTGAGGATAAATTTTTGATGCTAAAATTTGATTCTTGATAGAGATTTGCCTTTGAGAAGATGTCTTGCCGCTGTGCATCTTCTCCAGCCTTTTTCAGCGTCTCTAAATATTCGTCTATTTCCTTCGCATCTTGCTCCAGATTGACGGATTGCACATCATCAACAACCGTTTTGAACGGCCCCAAATAGCTTTCTGTTACAGAGTTTCCCCTATTTTTTAATGCTGCCTCGAATTTTCGCTGAGATTGCTCATCATCCGTCGATAACAACGAAAATTGTTTGATGTACTTTCCGCCGGGGAATTGCGCATTGATTTGATCGAGCGTGTAGGTCTTGCCAGACGAACGCTTTCCTAAAAGTACAGTTAATCCAGTTGAGATTTGCAAACCATTGTCGAGAATTTGGAATAGAGAGTTTCCATCTTCCGGCTTCAGTGATACTTTTGCCTTATCGGTTAATGCATATTTAAGTGACATCATATTAACGTTATCTATATCGATATAGGTCTGCCTTCCTAAAGGAAACGGAGCTTTTTCTTCAACTCTCCAATCGCTAAATAGTACAGGAACTAATTTTTCGCTTCGGGATTGCATATAGATGAATTTCTTTGCGCTGCATGCCTCCCCGCACTTAATATATGGGCTGATTTGAGGAACCCTCTCGAGCGGGAGTTTTGGCTCCTTCTCGTAATGAGGAATCAGGATATATTTCCCAAGATCATTAAATATTTCCATAAATTGTGCTTCGGAAATATATGAATCCTCACTTGTTCCGTTAAGGCGATAAACTTTCGCGCATTTTTCTGTGAAATCATCTATGTCAGATGGATCGGTAATGACAATCAGGTGGCCACCTTCTATATCTACTTCGATGCCAGGAAATACTTTAATGGGTAGGGCATTCGTGATATCGCTGAATTGTTTGGCATCAAATAGATTGTGATTGGTTATCGCAATCAAATCTACTTTTTCCTGTATGACATAGCCTTTTAGCTTTTCTATCGAAAACTCAAATGGTTTGTCCCTTTTGGTGGAAACCGTATGGATATGAAGATCCATCTTTTTCATGTTTAACATCTCCAATCTTTTCCGTGCTGTTTTAGGACGATCTTCTGCTTATAATTAAATATCCAATCAATCTTTAGTGTAATTATAGCAACTCTATTCCTTTATTGCAAATATTTGCGGCCGCTTTAGTTTTAGCTCGTTTATTAAACGAGCTAAAACAGAATACTATTTCCGTATTATTGAAAAAATCGAATAGTTACTGCAACACAGACAGTGAGGTGTCGCAAATATAAGCATAACTGCTATAATAGGAATTTGTACGGATGACCTTTATCATTAAAACATTGCCACCATTTACACTGACACTGATTGGGCGAACATGTTCATCTCGTACAACATCGTCAACTCGCCCAACAAGAACATCATCAAGGTAGATTTCCACACTCATATTTGCATCACGATTTGTATCTTCCGATGTAACAATATTTGCCGAGAAGGTATCATATTGTCCGTCCAACTTGAACTTGGCCCATGCGGTGTCGGACGCGTCAAAACGATACGATACGCTGTGAGTGGTTCCATACAAATCTTTAACAGAGGGAACCTGCTCACAATGAACACTGTCCAGACATTCCAAATTATCTAGGCGCTTAGAAATATCCCTCTTTAATCCGCCTTGCTCGATTACGCTATTGATTTCGTCTGAGGAATATGTATTTAATAGTGTTCCCTTAAGTATTTGAATTTGATTTTTCAAGTCGTCATTTTCGTTTTGCAGGCTTTGGACTTGTCCCTGCAACGTTGATTGATTTGCCTGATACTGAGTGTTCTCGTCAAGAACCTTTCTGTATGCGGAGATTAGCTCATCAGTTGAGTCTGTTAAATCAGTGCCGGCAGATACATAGCTGCCGGTTTCTCCCAAAATTTGGATGACATTTCCATTTACTGTTTGGGAGATGTTCTGCACATTATGAAGTTGAAAAGCGCTTCCACCTGCTACAATAGCGGAAATGGCAGTAACTACTGCACAAATAATTTTGGTGCGGTTTTTCTCTTTCGTAATCATTTTACACTTTTCCTTTCTAGTTGAGCAGGTAAATCGTTCTAATTGTGTATTCTCCAGAAGCTCTTGTAGGCTAAACACGAGAGCTTCCTTTAAGGAAGCAAGGGAGAGCTAACTCTAAAATAATCTTTAATATAGATGATATGCTTTATGTGACTTTCAAAATGTATTTTACCCATTTGTCGGGCGTCGCGCATTATCCTGAAAGCGCATACCCCCGTCCCATTACGGTTTTCAAATCATCCGGGCCTAAATCCA
>ERZ1034920.2394-NODE-2394-length-10672-cov-7.004333_pt1 | contig 10672 bp, 10 predicted proteins | sample MGYA00520688_ERZ1034920 | MGnify/ENA primary metagenome ERZ1034920 (study PRJEB33766, sample SAMN09781785) | gut metagenome | biome: gut microbiome | host: Homo sapiens | place: Madagascar | study: EMG produced TPA metagenomics assembly of the PRJNA485056 data...
CCGCCGCAACCAGGCGGAGCAGGGCATCGACCTGCTGTCCCAGAAGGTCGACACGCTCATCGTCATCCCCAACGACCGTCTGCTCGAGATCGTCGACAAGAAGACCAGCATGCTCGATGCGTTCCGCATCGCCGACGACACGCTGCGTCAGGGCATCCAGGGCGTCACCGATCTGATCACCATCCCGGGCCTGATCAACCTCGACTTCGCCGACATCCGCACCGTTATGAAGGACGCTGGCACCGCCATGATGGGCATCGGCCTGTCCTCCGGCGAGAACCGCGCCCTCGACGCCGCGCAGCAGGCCACCAATTCGGCGCTGCTCGAGGCATCCATCGCCGGCGCCTCCCGCGTGCTGTTCTCCATCTCCGGCGGTCCCGACCTCACGCTTACCGAGGTCGACGAGGCTGCCCGTACCGTTGAGGCCTGCGCCGACGAGAACGCCAACATCATCTACGGCCAGATCATCGACGAGAGCATGGGCGACAGCGTGCGCATCACCGTCATCGCCACCGGCTTCAAGGTCAATGCGCCCCAGCAGTCCGCCATGGACTTCAACCGCAAGGACCTGTTCGCCTCCACGGCCGCTCCCGAGCCGGCACCGGCGCCCCAGCCGTCCACGTATTCCACGCTCACCAGCACGCCCGGCCGCTTCGCCGACGAGGATTACATCCCCGATTTTCTGAAGCGCCAGCGCTAAGGAGTAAAAGCATTGCATACCGTGTGCGAAACATTGCCTGCACCGGAACTCGACGCGCGCCCTTGCGGCGCGCGTCGCATTTCCGTGCTCACCGACGATGCGCTCTTCCAGGCCTGCGGTGTCCGCATCGCCTTCACCGGGCGCGACGGGGGGTCGAGCCAGGGGCCGTTCGCCTCGCTGAACCTCGGTGCCCACGTGCAGGATGACCTCGATCATGTCATGGAGAACCGCCGCCTTGCCATGCAGGCGCTCGATGGCGAGGGCGTTCCGGTCGTCGTGCCCAACCAGGTGCACGGCACTGAGATCGTCTCCGTTCACGCTTCCGATCCCGCCAGCGTCGTTGCGGCCCAGCAACGTGCGCAAGCCGCTGCCGATGCGCTCGTGGTCACCGCGTCTAACGTGGCGGCCATGCTGTGCTTCGCCGATTGCACGCCCGTCATCGCGGTGTCGCCTACGGGGCGGTTCGCCGTGGCCCATGCGGGCTGGCGCGGGGTGGTCGGCGGCATAGCGGCTTCCTGCGTCGAGCGCCTAGCGTTCGAAGATGGCGCGAACACGCCTGATCGGCAGCGCGAAATCGCTGCCGGCTACAACGTTTACATCGGCCCTCACATCCACGATTGCTGCTTCGAGGTGGGAAGCGAGGTCGAGCAGCGCTTCGCCGAGCTGTTCGGGCAAGGCTGCGTTCGCCCATCGCGTCACGTCAGCATGCTCGATGCGTTGCGTGTCCAGCTTGCGGCCGTAGGCGTCGACCCTGCGCGCATCTGCGATGCGGGCATCTGCACGCAATGCAATCCGGAGCTCTATTTCTCGTACAGGGCATCCGGCGGCACCTGCGGCCGCCACGGCGCCATCGCGTTTCGAAAGGAAGCATAGCCATGCCATTCGCCCAGCATTATCAGCAAACGCTCGAAGAGCTTGCCCGCGTGTGCGCTTCGTGCGGACGTGACCCGCGCGAAGTGAAGGTCATCGCCGTTTCCAAGACGGTCGATGTGCCCGCCATCTCCGCAGCCATCGCCGCGGGAGCCCACGATTTCGGCGAGAACCGCCCCGACGTGCTTGCCGCCAAGGTGGCGCAGCTGCCGGAGCAAACCTGGCATTTCATCGGAAACGTCCAGTCGCGTAAGATCCCCGAGATCGTCGCTTGCGCAACGCTCGTTCACTCGGTTTGCAAAGAAGAGCATTTCGCCAAATTCGACCAGGCGGCAGAGCGTCTTGGCAAGGTGCAGGACATCTTGCTCGAGGTCAACGTGTCGGGGGAGGAGAGCAAAAGCGGTTTCACCCCGGATGAGGCGATTCATGCGCTGCAGCTTGCCGAGACGTTCCCCCACATCGCCGTTCGCGGTCTTATGACCATGGCCCCGCAGGGTAACCTGGATGTGGCGCGCGAGTGCTTCGAGGGTCTGGCCGCCTTGCGCGACGCGCTGCGCAGCCAGCTTCCCTCTGAGCAGGCCGCACGCTTCAATGAACTTTCCATGGGCATGAGCGAGGACTGGCGCGAGGCCGTTTGCGCGGGTGCTACCATGGTGCGGATAGGCCGAGCTCTGTTCAGCGACTCCTTCGAGTCCGTTCGGGCATAAGGCTCGCGTCCGCAATACCGAACATGCAGCGGCGGCGTCGACCGCCGTCCTTAGGAAACGAAGCAGGAGAGCGGTATGGCAATGCCCAAGTTCAACAAGCCCGAAGGCATGCTCGACAGCATCAAGTCCAAGCTCGGGTTCTCCGATGGCGGCGATTACTACGATCGCGGCCGCAAGGACTACGACGATTACGATTCCGGCGACTACGACGATTACGACGACGACTACGAAGAGGACGATGCTGCCCCCAGCTCGAACTACGATCCGTACGATTCGGTCACCACGCGTCCCGCGCGCGGCAATCATGCCCGCACTTCGGTCGGCTCGGGCGGGTATCGCCCGGCCAAGCTCGTCTCCATCGACGACGTGCGCGCGCATACCACCGTGCCCGACAGCCTGAACCGCGACCCGCTGCCTCCGCGCAAGGTCAGCTCGGCATCCTTCGGCAACCGCACCATGGTCGACCCGGCGTTCACTGCTCCGGCCAACACGCCCAACGCCAGGGCTGCGGCAGCTGCTAACCAGGAGCGTTCGGAAAGCTTGAACGCCCTGTTCAGCACCACCGCCGCCGAGGCTGCCGAGTCCAGCGCCGCCCCGGCCGCCCAAACGGCCGCGAAGCCTGTCGAGGGCGCGTTCACGGCAGGTGCGAAGGCCGCTTCCGCCGCCTCCTCGTTCGATCCGTACAAGGCCTATGAGGGCACCGCAACGGGCACGCACAGCCCCACGCGTTCGGTCACCATCGTCAAGCCCGCCAGCTACGGCGAGTGCGAGAAGGTCGCAAAGGCCCTTAAAGCCGGAGACGCCGTTGTGCTTGCGCTCAAGGAGACCCCCGATGCGCTGGCAAAGCGCGTGCTCGACTTCTCGTTCGGCGTTTCGAGCGCCCTCGATGCAAGCGTCGACTGCATCGCCGACAAGGTTTTCGTCATCGCGCGCGGGGCGGCTCTCAGCGAAGCCGAGCGTGCGAGCCTGCGTTCTCAGGGCATCTTGTAACCGTACGTATTGAAACCGACCCCCGGGCTTGGCGCCCGGGGCGTTAGCAAGGAGCGAAACACCCCGCATGCTCAGTTTGAAGTACCTTATCGTGTCGCTTTCCGATGCGTACAGCATGATCATCTTCGTATACGTCATGCTGTCATGGTTCCCGACCGATCGAGGCATCCTCGCAGACATCAACAACGTGCTCGCGCGCATATGCGACCCGTATTTGAACCTGTTCAAGCGCCTGATCCCCCCTATTGGAGGTATGGTGGACGTAACGCCCATCGTCGCGCTGCTTGTACTACAATTCGGTGTACGTTTGTTGGTAAACTTGTTCTAGGTGCGCACCTGCGCATTCCCGCACATCAGATGAAGGGATACAAAGATGGCTATCACCTCTGCTGAAATCCATAACCAAAGCTTCTCCATCGATCGCAAGGGCTACGACGTCGACGAGGTCGATGTCTTCCTCGAGCACGTCGCCGATGAGATCGACGGCCTGAATCAGCAGATCGCCTCGCTGCAAAGCCAGATCGGCGAGGACACGTTCGCCGGCTTCGACCGCCCGGCCACCTTCGACGACGAGGCGTTCGACGAGCCCGAGCCCGAGCATGCCGCCGAGCAGGACGACCAGCCCGCAGACTCCATCGACCCGACCATCCTGGCCGAGAAAGATGCCGCCATCGCCGAGCGCGATGCCCGCATCGCCGAGCTCGAGAAGCAGCTCGAGTCCAAGAAGGCCGACGGCAACGCCATTGCCCAGGCGCTCATCATCGCCCAGCGCTCCGCCGACGAGATCCTGGCCAACGCCAAGGCCGATGCTGCCGCCACGATCAAGGATGCTGAGGACGAGGCCGACCGTATCCTCGACAAAGCCGAGAACGATCGACAGAAGGTCATCGATGCCATTCACAAGCTCGAGGATGATCGCGAGGAGGCGCGCGAGGATTATCGCGACCTGCTCAACGACTTCATCACCGACGCTTCTCGCAAGCTTGCCGAAATCGGCGAGAAGGCCCCGAAGGCCGCAGGCGCGCTCGCTTCCGGCCAGCATGGCCGCTATGCCACGCATGTCGAGCCCGAGCCCGTGGTGAAGGAGGCCGCCGCAACCGCGCCGCAGGCTCCGCTCACCGTTGACGGTTCCGATGCCTATGACGACGCGCCTGCAATCCCGGCTGCCGTTCCGGCTGCTGCCGTAACCGCTGCATCGCCTGCGGTCACCGGTTCGGTCGCTCCCGTGGCTTCCAGCGTGGAGAAGGACTTCTCCGGCTTCGGCGATGCTGCCGATGATTTCGAGATAGACGATCTCGACTAATCTGCAGCGGCAAACACCTAAAGGTTTGCAGAGAGGCGAGCGCCTTCGCCCGGCCTGACCGCTAGGGCTGTTCGCCCTTGTACAGCGCTTTCGCGCAATACGCACCATAAAGCGGGGATCAAGCACAAGCTTGATCCCCGCTTTCGGTTTATGGGGCGCAAGCGCGTCTTGCTAGGATTTGCTTGCGCGGGGCACCGGTAACCTTTTTGCTTCCCGCATCGACCAGTCGAAAGGGGCGCCCGGCTACAATGTGCTCCCACGCATTCTTCGTCTCAGGACGCGACAGTCGTGTCGCCAGCAAAGCAAAAAAGCTCCCGAACGGGAGCCTTTTGAAAACCGCGAGCGAGTCGATAAGCCGGGTTCTGTCGTTGGACGACCATTTATCTCGAACGCGCGTCACCGCGCGTCTCAAGCACGCAACCCGAATGCACGGAAGGGCGGCCGTGTGGCATTCCTATTTGCGCTTGCTCCAGATGGGGTTTTCCAAGCCACGTTGTTGCCAACGCGCTGGTGCGCTCTTACCGCACCGTTTCAGCTTTTCTCCCGTTTGCGCGGGGGAGTTTACTTTTCTGTGGCACTTTCCGTCGGGTCGCCCCGCCCAGCCGTTAGCTGGCATCTTGCCCTTTGGAGCCCGGACTTTCCTCACGCCGTTCAAGGCGGCGCGCGATCGTCTGGCCCGCTCGCAGTGTGGTATTCTACCATATCGGAACCGAAACAAGGAGCATCATGACAACCTGCGCATTGGTTGGCGCCACATATTTCAACGAACAAGATTTCATGGCACGCTATAACGAGGGGTTTTTCGACTTCATCATCGCCGTCGACGGCGGTTTCGCCCCGCTTGATCGGCTCGGCATCGCGCCCGATATGGCCGTGGGCGATTTCGATTCCCTCGGCTACGTTCCCCGTGCGAAGCGTGTTTCCCGTCACCCCGTGAACAAGGACGCATCGGATATGGAGCTTGCCCTTCAAAGGGCGGCGAACTATCGTCACACCGACATCTACGTATACGGCGGCATCGGCGGCAGGCTCGATCATACGTTGGCAAACCTGCAGCTGTTCGCCGCATATTCCGAGCGTGGGTTCTACGTCACCGGCATCGCCGATGGTTTCGCCATCCGCTGCGTTACCGGCCCTGACGTGTTCACCCTCCCTGATAACGTGGAGAAGGGCACCGTCTCGGTCTTCGCGGCAAACGACCGCGCCGAGGGCGTCATCGAGCGCGGGCTGGAGTATTCGCTCGACGACGAACCCCTCACCAATCGAACCAGCCTCGGTCTTTCCAACGAGCTGATCGGCCAGGAGGCCACCATCGCCGTGGAGTCGGGCACGCTTTATGTCTTTTATCCTTTGCCTTGGGAAACTTCTGAACAGCCGGGGATATAATAGCGGCCACATCAACCGTATATCGGGGGAGCTTGCTAGCGCCGTGCGCCGGGCAGGCTGAGAGGAGGCCCCGTATAAGCCTCGACCCGCCGAACCTGCATGGGTAATGCCAACGAAGGGAGCATCTATGGGTAACGAATCCTCCAACCTCATCACGCAGATCGACTTCGCCCGCGCGGGGCAGATCACGCCCGCCATGCGCGTGGTCGCCGAGAAGGAAGGCCGCAGCGCGGAGTTCATCCGCGAGGGCGTCGCCGCCGGCCGCATCGCCATCCCGGCCAACATCCACCACACGTCGCTGTCGCCCGAAGGCGTCGGCGAGGGCCTGCGCACCAAGGTCAACGTCAACCTGGGCATCTCCGGCGACCTTGCCGACGAATCCGTCGAATGGCAGAAGGTCGATGCAGCCATCGAGCTTGGCGCCGAGGCTATCATGGACCTGTCCAACAGCGGCAAAACCCAGGCGTTCCGCATCAAGCTCATCGAGAAGTCGCCTGCCATGATCGGCACCGTGCCCATGTACGATGCCATCGGCTACCTGGAGAAGGCCCTCATCGCCATCAAGGCGGAGGACTTCCTCGATGTGGTCCGCCGCCACGCCGAGGACGGTGTCGACTTCGTCACCATCCATGCCGGCATGAATCGCCGCACTATCGAGTCCTTCAAGGAAACCGGCCGACTCATGAACATCGTCAGCCGCGGTGGCTCCCTCATCTTCGCCTGGATGGAGGCCACCGGCAACGAGAACCCGTTCTATGAGCACTATGACGAGGTCCTCGAGATCCTGCACGCCCACGACGTGACCATCTCCATCGGCGATGCCATGCGCCCGGGTTGCACCTACGACGCAACCGACGCCGGTCAGATCGCCGAGCTCATCGAGATCGGTAAGCTCACCAAGCGCGCTTGGGACGCCGGCGTGCAGGTCATGGTGGAGGGTCCCGGCCATATGGCGCTCAACGAGATCGAGGCGAACATGCGCCTCGAGAAGCGCCTGTGCCACAACGCGCCGTTCTACGTGCTCGGCCCGCTCGTAACCGATATCGCCCCTGGCTACGACCACATCACCGCCGCCATCGGCGGTGCCGTGGCGGCTTCCTCGGGCGCCGACTTCCTGTGTTATGTCACGCCTGCCGAGCATCTGCGCCTGCCCGATGCCCAGGATGTGCGCGATGGCCTGGTGGCCACGAAGATCGCCGCGCATGCCGCCGACATCGCGAAGGGCATTCCCGGCGCTCGCGACCGTGACAACCGTATGAGCGATGCCCGTCGTCGTATGGATTGGGAAGAGCAGTTCAGCCTGGCCATCGACCCGGTTCGTCCGCGCAAGGTCTTCGAAAGCGCTCCGCCGAGCAACGAGGGAACCTGCACCATGTGCGGCAAGATGTGCGCGGTGCGCACCGTCAACACCATCATGGACGGCCTCGTCATCGACCTCGACAACGAGTAAGCAGGGTGGAAGGGCGCTGAGCGTCTAAGGGAGGTATCCGATGAAAACAGTGCTCAGCATCGCCGGCTCCGATTCAAGCGGAGGAGCCGGCATCCAGGCCGACATCAAAACCATAGCATCGTACGGTCTTTACGCGGAAACGGCCATCACGGCCATCACCGCGCAAAACACCTGCGGCGTGCGCGCCGTGCAGGACATCTCGCCAGAAGTGGTCGGGGCGCAGATCGATGCGGTGTTCGAGGATATCCGCCCCGATGCGGTGAAGATCGGCATGGTATCCTCCGCCCAGATCATCAACGTCATCGCAGAGCGCCTGCGTTTTCATCAGGCGAGCAACGTGGTACTCGACCCGGTCATGGTGGCCACCAGCGGTTCGCGTCTCATCGAACAGCGGGCCGTCGATGCGCTGGTCTCGAACCTGATGCCCTTGGCTGACGTCATCACCCCGAACATGCCCGAGGCCGAGGTGCTGTGCGGTTTTCCCGTCGTTGACGACGACGGCATGATGCAGGCGGCGAAGCTGCTTTGCGGGAAAACCAACGGAGCCGTGCTCATCAAAGGCGGCCATCGTGCCGATACCGCCGATGATCTGCTTGTCCTGCCCGATGGCCGTCACGCCTGGCTGAGGGCGAAGCGCATCGCTACCGGTAACACCCACGGAACCGGCTGTACGCTCTCCAGCGCCATCGCAAGCGGTTTGGCGCAGGGAAACGGCATCGAGCAGGCGGTTCGCCGCGCGAAAGGCTTCGTGCGAGGCGCTCTGTCCACCGGCCTTGACCTTGGGCAGGGCAGCGGTCCCCTCGATCACATGTGGTGCCACGGAAAGCCGCACCTGCCGTACAACGCCTAAGCAACGGCGTCTCCGTCGTCGCATCCATGCTCTCGGCTACGCCGAAGACAATTAATCGCGTGCCCATGCGGTTCGGCGGCTGTCCGGCGTGGTTGGCGATAGACGTGCGCAGCACAGCCCATCTATCGCTGTTTTGCTGGCGTTAAAACGCTTCAAATGCAAAGCGCCCCGAGAGGCTTGCCGAACCCCCTTCTATTTCGCGGAAACACGGAAACGAAAAGGGGCTCGCTGGCCATCTTGGGGCGCTTTCGGTCCTTCTAGGCCTCGAACACGCAGCGTCCGCCCATCCAGGTGGCGGTAACATGCGCATCCAGGATCTCGTCGTCGGCGCATGCGAGCAGGTCGGTGTCCAGTACCGCCATGTCCGCCAGCTTGCCTGCTGCCAGCACGCCCGCTTCGCCATTGCGCTGGGCGGCGGCGTCGCTGCCGGCGGTGTATGCGCGGATAGCCTCCGCGCGGCTGATAAGCTGCTCAGGGCGCCAGCCGCCTTCAGGTGCGCGCGTTTGCGGGTCGCGGCGCGTGGCGGCGCTGTACAGCACGCCCATGGAGTTCACGTCCACCACCGGCGAATCTGTGCCGAACGCAAGCGTCTCGCCTTCATCCAGCATGGTCCTGAACGGCCACATCAGCTTCACGCGCTCGTCGCCCAAGTCACGCTCGGGACCGCCCGGGTCAAGCGTCATATGCGGAGGTTGCACCGCAGCGATCACGTCAAGCTCGGCCAGGCGCTCCACGTCGTCGGGCAGGAAGTTCTCCAGGTGCTCAAGGCAGTTGTGACGCCCCTCGGGAAGCGGGCCGAATTGAGCGCGGGCATCTTCGAAGATGTTCAGCGCCTCATGGATCGCCGCATCGCCGATGGTGTGGATGCGCACAGGGTAGCCCTTCTCGGCTGCTTGCATCACCAGCGCACGCATCTTGTCGGGCTCGATGGTGGGCCTGCCGCAGTCGTCCTTGCATCGGGCGTTGCTATAAGGCTCGGTCACCCATGCGGTGTGCTGGCTGGAAACGCCATCGAAGAACTGCTTGAAGCCGGCGCAGCGTAGGACAGGGCCGGTATAGCGTTCGGACATCGCCTCGAACCTGCTCATATCCTCAAGCAGGGTGGGGAAGAGGTTCACGCGGCACGTCAGCTCGTCGGAGTCTAGCAGGCGCGCATGCACGTCGTCTCGGATGAAGTCCAGGCCGGGGTTGGCCATAAGCGACATGTCGCACACGCTCGTGATGCCGTTTTGCGCCAACGTGCGCAAAAAGCCCCGGTAAGCATCGGCTATCTCGTCGTCGGAAAACGCGTTCATGATGCGCGGCATCAGCTCCATGGCGGCCGCTTCGCGTACGATGCCCGTCAGCTCGCCGTCGGCATCCCTGTCGTAGCTTCCTCCCGCAGGGGGCACGCTGTCGCGATCGATTCCCAGTTCGGCCAGCGCGCAGCTGTTGAGCCACAGCGTGTGCGCGTCGCCGGAGTACAGCGCCACAGGGCGGTTGGGGAAGGCCTCGTCAAGCGAGTGCTTCGACGGCAGCACCGGCGGGTCCCATCGATATTCGCGCCAGCCCTGGGCGAGCAGCCACCCTTCAGGGCGTCCTTGCGCGAAACGCTTCATGCGCTCGACGCAGTCGGCCTCGTTGTCGCCCAGGAAGTTCGTGGCAAGCGGGGAAGAGTACACCGCAGAATGGAAGAAGTGCACGTGCGAGTCATGGAAGCCGGGTGCGATGAAGGCGTCTCCGTAGTCGATTACCTCAGGTTCGGCGTTTTCGCCGGCTTCGCGGGCTAGCGCAAGCGCATCTTCTTTCGACCCGACGAATGCGATCTTGTCCCCGGAAACGGCGATGGCAAGTTCCTCGGCATTATCGGTCAAACCGGTGAATACGCGCTTGCTGCAAAGAATGCGGTCGATTCGCATGATGGTCAACCTTTCCTCAAAACGTTGAAGGCCCGATGCCGCATCGTCCCCAATGACGCGTTTGCCGGCCTTTCGGTTTCGTCACATGCCAGCGAGGATATATCCAATCAGCCCATCATGTCCAGTGCGATCGCCTGGGTATCCAGAAGAGGCGTCGCCTAATCGAGCATCGGGAACGCTATGTCGCAGTCCCCCGAGAATCTTCGGCACAAGATGGCCAGCAGCGGCGTATTGCATTGTGCTCGCACTAACGTGGGCCGCCGATGCCTCAGACCCAGACCCAGACCCACTGTTTGTCCTATAAGCTCATTCTGTTCTGCAGGCTCAACGTCGTCAGTTCAACGGTCTCACGCTCACGGTTCTTTAGTTTGCGAGTTTTGCTGTGTGATGCATCTGTATAACCCGAGCAGGGGACGGTATCGCTGATAACAAAAAAGCCGAGGCAAAAGCCCCGGCTGTACATTTGGTAGCTCCGACCGGATTCGAACCGGCGACCTTCGCCTTGAGAGGGCGACGTC
>ERZ1034920.2395-NODE-2395-length-10667-cov-4.410384_pt1 | contig 10667 bp, 7 predicted proteins | sample MGYA00520688_ERZ1034920 | MGnify/ENA primary metagenome ERZ1034920 (study PRJEB33766, sample SAMN09781785) | gut metagenome | biome: gut microbiome | host: Homo sapiens | place: Madagascar | study: EMG produced TPA metagenomics assembly of the PRJNA485056 data...
GTGCGGCGTCGTGCGCGCGCTGGTGCACAATGCGCCCATCCATGGTGCGGAGATTTTCTGTCCACTGCTGTTCGAGGTGGATCAGCGCCCATTGGCGGCGGCAGAATACAAAGTGCTGCAAACCGGACAGCTGCAGGCAGTCGGCCTCATCATAGGCCATCGATGATCTCCGCTTCAAGGCCTGGCAGTGGTTCCAATTCCACATCGTAGTCGTCAAAGCGTTCTGGAATCTGCACGCCGTCTTTTGGCGTCACCTTCACCGAGCGGTGCACCTTGGCGGAGGAGTATTGGCCATCCTTGCAGTTGTGCTCCCACCAATACAGGCGCTGAACTTCCATGGAGCCTTCCGGCCGCGCCGAGGAGGCATCGTTGACAAACAAGGTGCGCAGGCATTCTTTGACAATGTCAGCGTCTTCCTGGGAGAAGCCTGTTTTTTCAGCGAGCTGCACGTTGATGGAGCCTTTGAGCAGGTACACACCGAAGCGCACAAAATGCTTCATGCCCATGGTGTCGGAAGTGCGCTGGCCTTTGGCGCTCTTTTCGCCGTTGACGCTCTTGGTGATTTGCATCGATTCAACATCCACCGGCGACACGCTCACCGCCTGATGAATGGACACCGGCCCGCGCACGCCGATGGACACGCCTTTATTATCCTTGAAAGCAAAAACCTGCCCAAAGGTGCGCACATCCAGCCAGGTTTCACAAGCCGTCTTGGCGTATTCGTCCGGGTCTTTGACGCCTTTCAGCGTGGCCGACGCGCGTTCGCTGAGGCTGCCAAAGCCGTCGTCGCAGCGATCCGCTGTCTGTACAAACACGGCCTGGCCGAGATCCTGCATACGGTTGCGCAGTTTGCGCTTGATGCAGACATCGGACATTTCACCAAAGCCATTGTAGTCGGTGCGAGGACGGTTGCCATTGAGAGGGTCGCCGTTGGCGTTGGCGCGGTCTACGCTTAAAAGAGCAACAAAATCAATTTTATGCTGTAACTGTGTCATGATTATTCCTCCGTTTTTTCTGATTGTGGTTGATAAAGTGCCTGCTGCTGCAAATAATAGCCCATCAAATAAGTTTCTTTCAGTGGGCGGTTCAACGCCTCGTCGCTCAGGCCCAAGCCGGCAATGTGGCCAAGAATTTCTTCAAGAAGTTTTTCATATCTGGTTCTCGCTCCATAAGGCAATTTTGAATAATACGGCACCCGTACCCGTTCATAGATGGTTTGAAAGGTTTGAAACGGTCTCCGCACATAGATTGACAAGAGCCGAATGGCGTTGGTCTCGCGGGTATCGTCCTTTGAATAGGTGTCTTTCTCTATTTTTTCCAGTACGGCCAGCAAACGCCCGAACTGATAACTTCTGTCTGCTTTTTCAATGTCTAAAGCCATGCTCCATTCCTCCTTCATATCGCTGCGATGTTTTCTCACCACGGCACAGGCCACAAACAAAATCTGCCGCCACACCCGCCAGTCGTAGGCTTGAGGCATCGACGCCCGCTGCACCAGGGCGCGCAGGATGTCCGTTGGCATTTTTGCCCGATTCAGGCGGCAGGCCAACAGCCGCTGCATCTGCTGGCGCAGCACACGGTCGTCGGTTTTCAAACGCTCGCCCTGCTGGGTGCCAAAGGCACACTGCACAATCTGCCACAGCGCTGGCGACTGAATGCCAAACTGGTTGTTTTCCCAAGCGCAGGTGTTGTCCCAGTCGTAAAGCCGCTGCAAAAAGTCCGAACTGCGCAGCTCGTTGTAATAGGTCATCGCCAATCGCCCGCTGGTGGCAGCGTCAAAGGCAGCAATTACAACGCCATCGGTCGGTGCCAGGGTGGTCTGCCAGCCGGACAGCGTATCCCGCAGTTGCTTGCTGTAGTCTTCTGGGGTAGCGATGACCGCATCAACACCAGACAACAGCGACTTGAGGGTGTTCGGCAATTTTTTCGTCTTTGGGTTCCAGCAGATAAAGGTGCGGCCGCCAACGGTTTCGCCCTGATTTTCAATGAGCCAGCGCAGAGCACTGTGCGCCTTTTGTGACGCCTCGTAGCTGATCGACGCTGCCTGCTCTGGCTCGCTGAATCGCCCGCGGTAGGTGAACCCTGTGGCATCGTTGGCCGAGATCAATTTTGCGTTCCCATAGACTGAAACGATGCCTTTCGGATGCTGCATCGCCGCGCGGGCCTGTTGACCGGTGATCATGCAGACCGTTTTTGGCGCGTTGTCCGACAAGCTCTCATAAAAATGGATGAACGCCTGAAACAACGTCGGATCGGTCCAGCAGGCGTCATTGGTGTCGCTGTTTTGCACGCGCCAGCGCACCAGAAGCTTTTCGTCTTTCGGCTGGTGGTTGTCCTTCAGCTCGATGACGCCGGCATTGGCCAAATCGCTCAGAATGGTGCCGCCTTTCACATAGGCCAGCACCGCCTGCACTGTGGGATGGGTGTAAGGCGACGCCGCCCATTGTTCCAACTGGTCCAAATACGCCGCATGTTTTTTCTCGTTATACGGTGCCACATAGCCCAGCTGGTCGCACAAAGGATGGGCACAGACGCCGCTCGTGCGGCCCGATGAGCTTTCCGTCACAGGAATGATGATCTTTGGCTCGTCCCTGTCCACCGTGCACCCGGAAACAAAGTGTCCGTCCTTGTCCAGGGTAATCTCCAAATCGGCGCGCGTGATCATGTGCGACACCGGCGCCAGCACCGTCTGGCCGTCCCTCAGCTGGCCCACATAGCCTTGAGCCTGCAAATCGTCGTAGGTTGCGACCGCTTGCTGCAAAAGTCCCATCACTGCACCTCCTCAAATTCACCCAGACCGCAGAAATTGCCGTGTTCCTGGCCGAAAGGCTTCATCGTCATTTCGCGCACCGCTCGCTGCAGAGGGCAGTCTTCCGGCCGCGGGAAGGTGATGACTCCTTTTTTCATGACCGGCTGCCAGTAGCGAATGGTCATCTTGCCCTGGGTGTCCTCAGAATAGGCCTCATCAGGATAGGTGATGCCATGCACCATCAGGCCAAAGGCCAGCTCCTGCAAATCGTCGTAGGCGCCCTCGCCTTCGCCAAACACGCACGGCGTCACATAGCCCTGACACTCGCGCGTGCCGAGAAAGACATCGCGCCGCCCGCCCTTGCGAATCATGCGCTTAGCCATCTCGTGGTGCTTGTTTTCGTTGCGGTCCTGGGCCAGCTCCGGCCGGTTCTCGTTCCACTCGAAATGGGCACGCACCTGATAACGGCAATCTTTCAAATAAGTGTAGTAGGCCAAATCGTTGCCCCCGCTGTATTTGATCGGACGCATGCCCTTGACCTCTGTCTGAATCGGATTCATGATGCGCACCGCATCAATGATCCATATCAACGTCGGCTTCCAATACACCGACATCAACATGCCTTTGAGGGCTTCGTATGTGGGCACCTGATAGGTTGATTTTTCACCGCCAATGCGCAGCATTGGGTCGGAAAACAGCCCATAGTCGCCCGTCACCTCAAACTCAACAATATTGGGATAAATGGTATTTTTCATCGTCACACCTCCAAAAAAGGTTGTTCATTGCTTTCCAGAACCCCCAGGCAGTCGTCATAGGCCGCCTCGGACAGCACCAGCACACCATGCACCTCGCGCACAAGGGCGCTCAGCCGCTCGCGCTGATAGGCATAGAGCGCGGCGGTGTAGGGCTTGGCACGCTCGCTCCACGCCCTGAGATAGGCCGGGCTTGGCTGGGCTTCGTGCTCCAGCTCGGCGATCAGCGCTGCCCCTTCGCCAAAAGGAACGACCACATCCACCGTGTCTTCCGCAAAAACCTGGAAATAGGCGCCGGCGGTTTTAAACGCCTGATTCAGAAAATAGCGCCCATTGACCGAAGAAAGATGCTTGCGGTTGCTGCCCAAGAGCGAAAATAAGGTGTCGTTGCCATCAGGAAGGATGCCGTCCTGCACGTTTCCGCCTTCGGCCTGCACCAAGCTGTAAAGCTTTTGATAGTACCACTGAATGGCGCCCTCGGAACTCAGCTGGCCGTCAAAGTCGTCCGGCGCCGCGCGAAACGCCGCCAGCAAGTCTCTGCAGGCAACCTTCTCGCGCTGAATATCCGGCAGCTTCCCTAAGTGTTCGTCGCTGCATTCGATCACATAGACCGGTGCCAGCGCCGCGCGTTCGCCGTTGCGGTTGCAGCGACCGGCTGCCTGCACCACATGGTCCATCCCAGCCAAAAGGCGCACCACACAAGCAAAGGAAATGTCCACGCCTGCTTCGATCACCTGCGTCGACACACAGACCACGCGTCGGCGCCCCTCCTTCAGCGCTGCATAAAGCGCCTCCAGAGTTTGCGCACGATGGGCCTTGCACATAGCCGCCGAAAGATGAAACACCTCGGCGCCCCTGTCCTTCAAGGCCTGATACAACTGCGCCGCTTGCGCTTTTTTGTTGCACACCACCAGCACGCTTGGCGCCTGGGCCGTCAAGGCCGCCACATAATCCGGCAGCTCATCCAGGCGTTTGGCACCAGCGTCAATCATCTCAGTGCGTGCAAAGGCGCGCCAGAGCTCCTTCTGATAAGGCACCACATCGCCCACCGTGTCCAGCATTGGGTGCGCCGCTTTTTCGAAGCAAGGCTGCGTCGCCGAACACAAGAGAAAAGTCGTGCCGCACAGTTGCGAAAGAAAATTGACCGCCATATTAAACAGCGACAATTTATTCATCGGCACGCTCTGCACCTCGTCGATCACAACCACCGCGTTGCTCAGCGCGTGAAACCGGCGCACGTTGCTCGTCTGTCCCTTAAACAGCGTATTCAGCAGCTGCACCATGGTGGTGATGATGACCGGCTTCTGCCAGTTTTCCATGGCCAGCTCGCGCGGGTCCAGGGCGTCCTTCTGAGTCTGCTCCACAATCACATTGGAATGATGCTCCAAAATCAGCCCATCGTCACCGATATAGTCCCGCACAATGGCCGCGTTTTGGTCAAGAATCGCCAGCAGCGGCGTCACAAAAATAATTCGTTCTTTCCGCCATTGTTTCGCATGAGCCAGCGCATAGCGCAGCGCGCTCAGCGTTTTACCGCCGCCGGTTGGCACATTGAGGCGATACACGCCGCTATCCTTGTCCGCTCCCGCGCGGCACTGCGCCGAAATATCCGTGCGTGCGCGCTGAATCGGCGTGACCTGCGCAAAGGCCGCCAGCTTTTTTTCCATATATGCCAGGCGCTGCGCCCAGACATCGGCGTCTAGCGGCGCAACCGTCTGAAACGCCTCACCATTCATAAACGCTGCCGTGTCGCTGCGGTCGCCATCGATCACCGCCGACAGCACCAACCGCGCCAAAAGGCCGAAATACACATGGGTCTCGTCGCCTTCTGGGTCCTCGCTGCGCTGCTGCATCGCCGAAAACGTAGCCAGGTGAGCCGCAATTTCAGCATTCGCCTGTTGAAACAGCGCCGCCACGTCCTCCTCGCCGGCGCAGTCCGTCAAAAAATTCTCCACGCTCTCTGCATAGCCAATGCCTTCTTTTTGCAGCCGATGGTCAAAGCCCAACGCATCGTCCAGCGAAAGTGCATCAAAAAGCCCATGATGCGCGCCAATGGCGTAGGCCACCACCTCTGCCGTCAAATCATCGACCGACGCTGCCTGCGCGCCATGAAACGTCTGCAGCACATAGCGGCAGCCTGCAAAAGAGTGATTCACGGACCCCCGCTTCGTCGCATCGCCCGCCGCCAGATACGCCTGAAAGGCGTCCTTGTACTTCCCCATATCGTGGAGCAGCCCTGCCAGATAACCCACCTGACCAAGACCACACGCCGCCAGACAATCACGCGCATACACCGCCGTATTCCGGCAATGATCCGCCAACGCCTGCCGCTCAACACGGCCATCTTCCAACACACGTTGATGCGCCAAGAACATGTTCACGCACCTCCTTTGTCTTCTATTATAGAGTTTACTTAATTTTTGTCAACAGCATAAAATAAAAAAGCCTATGAGCGAGTCATCACTCATAGGCTTTTTGCGAACCTGCGGCATACACCTGGTCCGTTTTCTCGCCTCTCGAAGAGGCGAGACGTCTTTACAAAGTACACTCTATAATATTTTCAATCCACTTTTTGCACATCCCATGCAAAAAGACACTCCTATTATAACACACTTTAACCATACAACAAGCCTAGGTTTTCAAACTGCCACCAATCTTTAATATTTGGATTTCCTTCCCAGCCATATACATGGGCGCCTGCAACAACATGCAGGCGCCCTTCCTTTTTGCAACGAAAAAGCCCCACCGTCCGCAGACGGTGGGGCTTTTCTTCGCTCTAGTACGTGATAATTGCCTGAACAATCTCCTGAACATCGCACAATCCATTGCCGACATATCGCCCGGTATCGGAATCGAATACGGTGTTATCATACGGACTCAACAATTGATCTTCATCAAAATATTGGCTCAAGCGATTGTGATAGTCCGCTTCTGAAATTGGCATGTCGTTCCAATAATATTGGTAACTTGGCGTTGGGTATCCACCGGCCAGCATTTCATAGGTAAAGTAATCAACAAGCGGCATCGCTCCGTCTTGAATGGTTCGAATTTCGTTATAATAATAGCCCATATTGCCACCAGTGGAGCTAAAAATATTTTGGCCTTCAACATAGCGGAAGCCGCCGATCCACATCCATTGTTCAACAACATGCCCGTTGCTGTATGTGCATAAGGTATCTCCCTGGGCGGTGCATCCAAAGCCGCTGTACAGCTCGGGAATGGCGTCACCGTTCACGTCGACCAATTTATAATGGTAATATTTTGATGACTGACTACCAAAATTTGTTGCCCAGTAATTCAGTTTGTCGTTGATATAGTCAATATAGGCCTCTTTCCATGCATCGGTCGAATAGGTGCTGTCCATAATATAGACCACATCCGCATCGCCGTACCATTCCACCTGGCAGTTAAAGGATTCCGCAACGATGCGAACCGGCACCATGGTTCTTGAGTTAATAATCTGCGGCGCCACCTCGCTCTCATAAATGTCGCCATTTTTGTACACCTGCTTGCTGCCAATCGTCATGACAATGGTATCATTGCCTTTGCTGCTGACAATCACACCATTTTCCCACGACACATTGGCACCAAGAGCCTCAAAAATAACACGCAGCGGCACCAGCGTTCTGCCATTGATGATGACAGGCGGCTGATCGCAATCGAGCTGCTGATCATTGAACATAATGGCGATGCCGTTCGACGCTGTGTTGTTCGACGCAGCAGGTGCCGCCGCAGAAGCCGGAACAATAAAGTTGAGCGATAAAACGGCCATTAATACAACAGTTAGTAGTTTTTTTCTCATAGTTTCCGCCCCTTTTCTAAAAATCCCCCTGTTTGCTCTCTCCTAATCGCTGCTCACCAGGACGGCACTGCGCCATTGTGCATGAACACCGTTTTGCTCAAGGCCAACGTCGGTATTGTCGTGCGCGTCCGTCACCGTCCCGCCGAACGTGTGCCTTCAGCCAAACCAATGCAGGTCGGTTGTTTCGTTGTTCTACGATGCCTCCCCCTCTTAATCATCGACCTTCGCTAGAAACATTCGTTCCTTGTTGTATGCTTTTATTATATAGGACATCCGCACGCTGCACCACTAAATTTTTTAATTATTTGATTTTTCATCGATTTTCTTCGGCAAAACAGAAAAATTTGCCGTCGTCCGTCAGCAAAGGCAACGACCACCGCAAAAAAACACCACCCTCTCACTGCTGCCAAGCAGGAAAAGGTGGTGTCCTGTTGCTGGAGATAAGGGGATTCGAACCCCGTATGCGGGAGAGTGCATCGCCAAAATGTGCGTCCATCGCAAGCACGCTCCTCCCCCCCTACGGCTATCCACGATTGATGCAGCCTTTTACGCCATGAATAAAAAACAAAACCGCACACACACACTGAGCAAGTGCCAGCCCTTCTCTGCCCTCCGAATAGAAGCTCCACGCCGCCAGGCTCCAAATGATTCCTCCGAAAATCCAGCAAATTGAGAAGAGATAATTTTTCATTCTTTTCACCCTTTACGGTTAGTTTAAGCTAATCACTTTCTTGATTTTACCAGATTGCTCGCGCATATTCCACTCAAATCGCTCTCGTTGTCGCCTGCAAACACACCACTCCTTTTCCACCGCTGTGCCATTCATGAGGCAAAGCCTCGCAAAACACCACCGCCCCCGCCTCTGCGGCCTGCAGAAACGGGGGCGGTGTTTTAGCGCACGAGGTAGGCGTTGAGCCAGGGCTGGCTGCGATGGCGGGTGTCCTGGGTGAGGCTGGTGGCAGCCAGGTGCAGCTCGGGCACTTGGGCGAGCAGGGCACGCAGGCCATCCTCGGTGAGATCGGTGAAATAGCGGCCGCCGCGCTCGCCGCTCGTGCTGCCGTATTTGAACGAGGCGTAGAAGCAGCCGCCGGGGCTCAGGTGCGGCGCCAGTCTGCGCAGCACCTGCACGATCTCCGGCGTGGTCAGGTGCAGCAGCGAGGCGCAGGCCCAGATGCCGTCGAAGATGCCGTCGGGCTCGTAGTCCTCAAACCTCGCACAGACCACCTCCTGCCCCAGATAGGCCGCCGCCCGCTCGCACAGCGCTGGCGCGCCGTCCACCGCCACCACCTCATAGCCCCGCTCCAGAAAGGCCTTGCTGTCGCGGCCCGAGCCACAGCCCAGGTCGAGAAGGCGGCCCCCAGGGCGCACGCGCGTCAGAAACGCCTCGTGCAGCACGCGCATGTCCGCCGCCTGCGTCTGCGCCACAAACTCCTCGGCGCAGCGCTCGTAATAGGCCAGCGTCGCCGTGCTCGGGCGCAGCCCGTCGCGGCTCATTGGAACTTGTCCTTCAAGGCCCGCAGATCCGCCTTGTCGATCCACTCTTCCGAATAGCCGCAGCGGCCGCACACATAGCGATGCACCAGCACCGCCGAAAAATTCGTCCAGCCCAGCTGAATGTTGTTGCCTGCGCCATAAGCCCCAGCCTTGCCCGGCACATGGATGATGTCGGTGCTCTGGCATTTTGGGCAGATGTGACTTTGTTTCATGATGGTCGCTCCTTTTCTGATCCCGGTTGCAGCGCCGCCCAGCGCGAACGCTCTTTCTTTAATAATACCCGCCCGCTCCACGCTTGGCAATCCTCCCCGCCGCAAAAATCGCCCACGCAAGATGGCGCATCATGTCACTCGCGTTTGGCTTATACTGTTCCCAGAGCCGCCGCTCTCCACAAAAAAATCACCCTGCGCATCGTACGCAGGGTGATTGAGAAAGGAGGTTATCATTCGTTTTCATTGTTAGTTTGCGAGATATCTCTGCAATCCCTTCGGGACTCCTCTGGACTAGCTTCGCGTCGTAGCTCGGAGAAAAGCTTGATTAATTTGTCAGCTTCCATTACTCAGAGAGATAACGCTGCAAAATGGCAGCCACCTGAGCTCGCGTCCTTTCAGGACTAGCTCGGAGCAACGCAGGAAGGCATTGACAGCGTTCATTTCTCAAAGCCACGTTGCTGAAAATTGTTAGCACCGCGATCTCGCGTCCCTTCGGGACTAGCGCATGTCGGCTAATGCCTTTTCGACACTTTTTTGTCTATGCTTCCATCACGTTTTCTCCATCCTTTGAGAGCGCGTCGTCGTCGTCATTATTAGTTTGCGAGATACCGCTGCAATACACTCGCCACTTCTGCTCTGGTTGTGGTGCCTTGTGGACGCAGGGTGCTGTCCTCGTAGCCTCCAATCAGACCACTGCCAACCACCCATTCAACGGACTCTTTCGCCCAGTTGCTGACGTTGGCGGCATCGGTGTAGGTGCTGAGGTCGCCGCTGGTGCTCACATCCATCCCCTTGTACTGCGCGTAGTTGCGCAGGATGGCGGCGAGTTGTTCGCGGGTGATGGCGGTGTTTGGCTGGAAGGTGCCGTCGTCGAAGCCGTTGACGACACCGACGCTGGCTGCCCAGTTCACAGCCTGGGCGTACCAGTCGCCGTCGGCCACGTCGGTGAAGTCGCCAGCGCTGGCCGCTGGGCTGCCTTCGAGACGATGGAGCACAGCCACGAGCATGGCGCGGCTAAGCGACGTGTTTGGCTCAAAGGTGGTTGCCGAGGTGCCGGTCATGAGGCCATTTTCGAAGACGAAGCAGACCGGGTCGTAGAACCAGTCGCCCTCGCTCACATCGGTGAATGGCAGTTCCACAACGCCATGGTTGTGGTCGTCGATGACGATGGCGTACTGGCTGGCGTGGCTGAACGCCAGAGACACGCTGCCATCGTCGCCGATTTCCGCCGCCGTTTCAAAGGTCATGGCGTTGGCGTCCTCGTTGTCCCCCAGGGGACCTTCTCTGCCGGCTTCGCCGTCATTCACCTTGAAATGATACAAGTTCGCCCAAAGACCGGCGTTCTCTGCGCCCAATGGGGCGGTCAGGGTCATGGTGAAGCCAAAGGCACCGTTGTGCGCCAATTCTACCTGCACACTGCCGTGCTCGCCAGTGATGGCGTTGATGATGTCCACCGGAATGCCGTCGCTGTTCATCGTCACGCCCATGTCGATGTCGGTGAAGTCAGCATCCTCAGGAATGTCCGTGCCGTTCACCGTCCAGGACACACCGTCGCCCAGGTCAACCACCAGGGTCACTTCCTTGCCTGCAAGGGTTTCAAACACTTCTTTGTCCAGCTTGGTGCTGCCGCTGGAAAGATCCACCGTCACCGTCTCGCC
>ERZ1034920.2397-NODE-2397-length-10655-cov-5.554528_pt1 | contig 10655 bp, 9 predicted proteins | sample MGYA00520688_ERZ1034920 | MGnify/ENA primary metagenome ERZ1034920 (study PRJEB33766, sample SAMN09781785) | gut metagenome | biome: gut microbiome | host: Homo sapiens | place: Madagascar | study: EMG produced TPA metagenomics assembly of the PRJNA485056 data...
TAAGTTATATTTATAAGTTTTCTTTTTTTTCAAAAACGAAACGTTTCGTCTTTATCGTGGGATACCAGAAAAACTGTTTTGCCGAAATTTCGTGCAATCTCTCGCAGTTCTCGCTCCAAACGAAATCGCAGATGCGTATCTAAGGCTGAAAATGGCTCGTCTAACAATAAAATCTCTGGATCAGACACCAGAATGCGCGCCAAAGCGGTGCGTTGCTGCTGACCGCCGGAAATCTGTGAAGGATAACGATTCGCAAGGTCGGTGATCTCGAATCGCTCCATAATCTCTGCAACCTTTTTTTCTTTTAATACAGTATTCTTTTCGCGGCGTGCGCCCATTCGAATATTGTCAAGCACCGTCATTTGTGGAAACAGCGCGTAATTTTGGAAAAGAAAACCTACACGGCGTTCTTGAGGGGCGAGATTGATGCGCGCTTGGCTGTCGAATAATACTTTATCATCTAAAACAATGCGCCCACTGTCCGGCTTTTTGACTCCGGCGATGGATTTTAACGTCATGCTTTTGCCGCAGCCCGATGCACCAAGTAAGCCCATGACTTCATTGCCGGCCTGAAGACGAAGATCCAAGCAAAAGTCGCCAAAGTCCTTTTTTACATCAAAGCGAATGGTCACTTATGATTCCCCCCATCTGCGCCGATGTCCTTTTGGACGGTTTTGATTTTTTTCCAATAGATTGACCGCCAAAAGGACCACAAATGAAATCGCCAAATTGACAAGCACCCATTTAAAGGCGAGTACATCGTTGTTGGTGCGCCACAATTGATAAACTGTTGTCGATATGGTTGCAGTACGCCCTGGAGTATATCCAGCGATCATGCTTGTAGCACCATATTCGCCTAAAGCGCGTGCAAAAGCCAACACCGTACCGGCTAAAATGCCTTGCTTGCAATAGGGCATGCGAATGTGCCAGAAAATGTAGGTGTTTGATAATCCCAATGTTTGCCCGGCGTAAGCCAGATTTTCGTCGAAAGATTCAAAGGCGCCGCGCGCAGTGCGATACATGAGCGGAAAGATGACCACGGTGGTGGCAAAAATGGCCGACCACCATGTCATGGTCATCTTGATGCCAAAAACATCTAAAACAAACGACCCAATAATGCGATTGGGACCGAGCACACGCAAAAGCAAGTAGCCGACAACAGTTGGCGGCAAAACTAAAGGGAGGGTGAGCACCACGTCAAGCACCCCTTTAATCGCCCGTGGTGCTTTGGCAATATAGTACGCTGAGAAAATACCGAGAAAAAATCTTATCACCGTACTTATGGCCGCAATACGTAACGAGTTCCATAATGGGTACCAATCCATGATGCACATCCTCCCTTCAAGCTAAAATGATTCGTATGAACAGATTATTCGTTGATAGCGGTAAAGCCTACTTCTTCAAATACCGCGTCAGCTTCATCAGAGATAAGGAAATTTAAATAATCTTTTGCAATATCAGGGTTTTTAGATACATTGAGAACGGCGGCAGGATAAATAACTTGTCCGCACATTTCTGGAGTAGCAGTATCAACAATTGTCAGTCCGGCAGAATAAGCATCTGTTTGATAGATGATTCCGCAGTCCACCGCTGCTTCGCTTACCTGCGTGGTGACTTCTTTAACGTTAGATCCATAGGTGATGTTTCCGGCATTGGCCAGTGCCGCTTCATCCAGGCCGAGATAGGTGAGGATTTTCTGTGTGTACTGGCCAACAGGGACGTCGCTATTGCCCATTGCAAGCATAATGGTGCCGTTTTCAAGTCCTGCCTTCATATCATCGTATGATTGAATATCTTTGGCATTGTCGTCAGGCACAGCGAGCGCCACTTTGTTTTCTAAGATATTAAAGCGGCTGCCTTCAAGCACAAAGTCTAAGCCTTCAGTGTTGACAGATGGGTCTGCATTTGCATCCAGTTGATCCATTTGCAATTGGCCGGCAGAAATGAATACATCACAATCTGCGCCTTCCTGAATCTGTGTCTTTAATGTTCCGGAAGAGTCAAAATTAAGGAAAATGTTGACATCTGGGTGTTCTTCCATGTAAGCATTGCTCAGCTCAGTGAGCGTTTCTGTCATGGAAGCGGCGGCAAAAACGATCAGGTCTGTTTGCTGTTTTTCGCTGCTTGCAGAACCGGCCGCATCGCTTGTGGTTGTATCATTGCCACAGCCAGCTAAAACACCGCAAAGCATAGCACCCATAAGCATCAGTGAAAACAATTTCTTTTTCATTTTAATTCCTCCCTTATTCAATATTTTACGAAATATACCAAGTATTCTGTTCGACTGTTATTTTACTACAACTTGCATATATATACAATACATGAATAAATCAAATAGATATTTTTATAATTTTGAGACTTTTTATATCAGCTTGTCTATACGGGATAATATCGGCTTTTTCAGGGTATGGAATGATCCGTTCTATTTCGACTGTTAAATGGATATAAGTTGACGGAATGCAGGTGTAAGGCATACTATTTTATTAAAAGAAGATTCATGCATTTCTGAAAGAAGGTGGGATTACGGAAAAGCAGATTTTTGAAATTCGTGCAGATGTTGTTACTGTTGAGGTGCGTGATAGTGCAACCGGTGAAATATTTAGACGAGAGCTGCCTATTTCTTACTATGAAAATGCCAATTTTCTGCGATTATCAGGTGAGAATTTAGATGGCAGTTTGTCACAACTGGTGTTCTACAGTGCCCGAGGGCTTACGCGCATGAAGGATCTCACCGGTAAAGGCCCTGATCATGACGATTGTGGCAATCACACCAATTTAGAGAATGGATCAACTAACTGAACGCTGAAAAATAAGAGGAGGGACTATTAAGATGATTAAACGTACATTTATTGTCAATGGCGTGTCACGGCAGGTAGTGGTTGAAGACGGCGAAACATTAGCCAGCTTTTTGCGTGAACGTCTCCTGTTAACAGGTTGTAAGATTGGCTGCGGTCAGGGTCATTGCGGTGCTTGTAATGTCATTGTAGATGGCAAGGTTACTCGTGCCTGCATTACCAAGTTATCTCGCTTGCCTGACAACGCTGAAATTACAACCATTGAAGGGATTGGCACATTGAGCGACATGCATCCGCTGCAGGTTGCCTGGATGGCACATGGCTGCGCACAGTGCGGTTTCTGTTCGCCAGGGTTCATCATGACTTCAAAAGTGCTCTTGGATAATAATCCAAACCCAACTCGTGAAGAAGTGCGTGACTGGTTCCAGCAGAATCGCAATTTGTGCCGATGCACAGGTTATAAGCCACTTGTTGACGCGGTTATGGATGCAGCGCGTGTTATTCGCGGCGAAATTTCTAAAGAAGACCTCGTATTTAAACCAACAGGCGATTCCATCGTAGGTACAAAATATATTCGTCCATCTGCGGCACAAAAAGTTACAGGGACTTGGGACTTTGGGGCAGATGATGCGTTGAAGATGCCTAAGGATACTTTACGACTTGCACTTGTTCAGGCTGAAGTCAGCCATGCATTGCTGAAAGGCGTTGATACATCCGAAGCAGAAAAAATGCCTGGCGTTTTCAAGGTTATTACGGCAAAAGACGTCCCTGGCAAAAACCGAATCAATGGTCTTGTCATGCTGCCGCTTAACAACAAGTGTGATGGTTGGGATCGTCCAATTCTCTGCGATGAAAAGATTTTCCAATTTGGTGACGCCATTGCCATTGTTGCAGCAGATACCGAAGAACATGCTCGTGCTGCTGCCGCTGCTGTAAAGGTAGATATTGAAGAATTGCCTGCCTATATGAATGCAATGGATGCCATCGCTGAAGATGCAATTGAAATCCATCCTGGTACGCCAAATGCTTATTATGAAACAAACTGCATCAAGGGGCCGGATTTTGATTTCGATTCTGCACCAAATGTTATTGAAGTTGAATCCTACTGCTCACGCCAGCCACATTTGCATCTTGAACCAGACTGTGGCTATGCTTATATTGATGAAGATGGCATGCTGACCATACATTCGAAATCTATTGGGCTGCATTTGCATATGCCAATGATTGCTGATGGGATTGGTATCCCAATGGAAAAACTGCGCCTCGTGCAGAACCATACTGGCGGGACATTTGGTTACAAATTCTCCCCAACAAACGAAGCCGTTTTAGGGGTTGCAGCATTGGTTTGCCAGCGTCCGGTATCTCTGGTGTTTAATATGTATCAGAATATCACCTATACTGGCAAGCGTTCTCCTGGTTTTATGCATATTAAATTAGCAGCCGATGAAAACGGGAAGCTCCTTGGTCTATGGGGCGACAACTACATTGACCATGGTCCATATTCTGAATTCGGTGACCTGTTGACACATCGTCTCAGCCAGTTTGTTGGTGCTGGTTACCACATTCCTACCATTCGCAATAAGAGCCAGACTGTGTTTACCAACCATGCTTGGGGATCTGCTTTCCGTGGTTATGGCTCACCACAGTCCTTCATGGGTTCTGAAATTGCAATGGATGTGCTGGCAGCACATATGGGCATGGACCCATTTGATATTCGTGAGCTGAACTGCTATAAAGAATCCGAACATTCCACCATTCCTACAGGCTATGAACCAGACGTTTACTGCCTTGAAGAAATGTATAAAGTGGCACGTCCACTCTATGAAGCAGGCAAGAAACGTGTGGCTGAAAAGAATGCTACTTCGGATGGCCGCTACAAATACGGTATTGGTGTGGCCAGTGGGGTTTATGGCAGTGGGCTCGACGGTGTAGACAGCTCACAGGCTTATGCAGAACTGAATCCAGATGGCACAGTGACAATGTATGTTTCCTGGGAAGATCACGGCCAGGGTGCTGATATGGGTACATTGGTCAGCTCGCATGAAGTTTTGCGTCAGGCTGGGATTAAACCAGAACAGATTCGCCTTGTCATGAATGACACCAAGGTTACGCCTAACTCCGGCCCTGCAGGCGGCTCTCGTTCTCAGGTTATGACAGGTAATGCCTGCCGTCTCGCAGCTGAAAACCTTCTCGCTGCCATGAAGAAGGACGATGGCACCTATCGTACCTATGATGAAATGGTTGCCGATGGCATTGAAACCAAGGTACTGGGACAGTGGGTTGCGACTGCGTGCGCAGATCGTCCTATCGACCAGGCAACTGCTCAGGGTGATCCTTTCAGTGTTTATATGTACACGCTCTTCCTGCCAGAAGTTTGCGTCGATACCGAAACTGGTAAAGTAACGGTAGAAAAATTCACCTGCGTTGCTGACGTTGGTACCATTATGAACCAGCTTCTTGTTGATGGGAGCTTCTATGGCGGCTTGGCACAAGGGATTGGTCTGGCTCTGTCTGAAAACTTCGAGGATCTGGATAAACACACCACCTTGCTGAAGTGCGGTATTCCTTATCCAAAAGATGTTCCGGATGATATTGAGCTGCATTATGTGCAGACACCACGTCCAAACGGCCCATACGGTGCTGCTGGCTGTGGTGAAGCGCCACTGGATGCGCCGCACCCTGCTATTCTTAATGCCATCTATAATGCTACTGGCGCACGTATTACTCAGGTGCCTGCAACGCCTGGCGTTGTTAAAGCTGCGCTGGATGCATTGAACTAAGCGTTCTATTGATCATAAAACTGTGATACACTTAAAGAGGCGGGAGACCGCCTCTTTCGCTTTATTTTTTGATAAAAGGGGGCGTTTTCAATGGCGATTGATGAACGTGCGTCAACCCATGTATACCAACAAAAACAAATGTTTTCAAAAGATGAACTGGCTGTTCGCGAACATCGTTGTATTCATGAAGAGCCTGCCTATTGTAATGCTGCCTGTCCGTTGAAGCTCGATATGAAAGCAATCCTGGCTGCTCTCGCTGAGGGCGATTTTGATAAGGCCTATGCACTTTATGAAAAGAATATGCCGTTTCCTCATTTATTGGCAGAAGGGTGCGAGGCGCCGTGTGAAAAAGGCTGCAAACTCAATGAACTGGGAGAAGGCATTGCCATCAAACGGCTGGAGCAGGCAATCACTGCCTATGGAAGCTCGGCAAAAACACGCGGTGGCTTACGCATGAAAAAGAAGAAGAGTGTGGCAATTGTCGGCAGTGGGATGTTTGTGCTTTTCCTTGTTGGGGAATTGGCCAAGAAAAATTATCCGTTGTCGGTTTATTGCTCGGAAAATGACATCAACGAGTGGCTGTCTGTCGGAACCGCTTCTGTAAGCGCGGATACGGTTCAGCATACTTTGGAAACGCTCAATAAAATGGAGGTTCAATTTCATTTTAAAGAGCAGTTGCAGCCGGCTTTGCTGGAATCGCTTCAACAAACGCAAGATGTGGTGTGTGCCAGTATGGATGTTGTGCGGGCATGCGTGCCTGGCGCAGCACCGGATCAGGCGCTTATGTATTTGGAAACGCACTCGCTTGTATGCGGCGCTGCCGATGGCGTCTTGGACAGTGCCTTTGGAGCAAAAAAAGCGGCGCTGACGGTGGACCGCCTTGCGCAAAAGCTGCATCCGTCTAATACACGTGGCGATGAGGGGGCTGTGTCAACACGTCTTTATACATCGCTTGACGGCATTGCGGCTTCCAGTCAGGTGCCTTGTACTGGGGCGTACAGCAAGGAGGAGGCAGTGCGGGAGGCATCGCGCTGTATCCAATGCCATTGTGATGAATGCATTAAGGCTTGTCCGTATCTGCGGCATTACAATAAATTTCCGCGGATTCTCCTGCGCGAAATCTATAACAATGTGTCGATTATTATGGGCGATCATGTGATGAATAAGCCGATCAATGCCTGCAGTTTATGCGGTCAGTGCAAGGTGGTGTGTCCAAATGGCTTCGATATGGCCGAAGTATGTCATCTGGCACGGCAGAATATGGTGGAAACAGGAAAGATGCCCCTTGCGCCGCATGAGTTTGCCTTGATGGATATGATGTTTTCTAACGAAGAGGCGTTTCTGGCGCGGTCGGAAGTTGGCTATGACACGTGTAAGTATGTGTTCTTTCCAGGGTGTCAGGCTACAGCCATAGCGCCAGCAACGGTGCGTGCAGCCTATTATGATCTGTGCGCTCGATTGGACGGCGGCGTTGCCTTGATTCTTGGCTGCTGCGGTGTCATTGCAGATTGGGCCGGGAGAACGGAAATGTTTGAAGAAACGAAGGCGATGTTAAAGGACAGCCTGAAAAAGCTGGGCAATCCTACCATTATTTGTGCGTGCCCAACTTGTCAAAAAACCTTGGATGATTTCGATGCAGGGGCAACGGTTGGCATTTGGCAAGTGCTTGAGGAGATTGGTCTGCCAAAAAGCGCGGCTGGTCAAGGTATGCCGCGACAGGTGGCGCTTCATGATAGCTGCGGTGCGAGAGGCGACGCTGTCACGCAAAACGCCATTCGGCATCTTGCACAGCAATTGCAATGTGAAATTGTGCCGACGGAATATGATCGGGATCGTGCGCCATGTTGTGGCTATGGCGGCTTAACACAGTACACCAACCGTGAGGTGGCGGAAGAAATGACAGAGATGTGTCTGTCGCGTTCTGATGCGCCTTATCTGACTTACTGCATGGCCTGCCGCGATCGTTTTGCGCGTGAAGGCAGGGAATCAATGCATATTTTGGAGCTCGTCTATGGTACCAGCGCTGACCACTGTCCGGATATCAGTCAAAAGCGCTATAACCGTCTTGGGTTGAAACAGCAGCTTCTTAGTGAGCTGTGGAAGGAGAAATTTGCATTTATGAATGTTCCTTTTGATATTCAATATACATCAGAGGCGCTGCAGATTATGGATGATCGCATGATTCTCAAAAGTGATGTGGCACAGGTGCTTACGGAGCTTCGTGAGACAGATGAAGCGGTGCTTGATGAAGAAACGGGCATTTCTATTACCCGTGCGCGTCTAGGCAATGTCACAGTGTGGGTAAAATATAAAGAAATCGATAATGGTTATCTTGTTGTAGGCGCATACAGCCATCGTATGGGAATTGCGGTGCGCGGATAAAGGAGGCTATTATGACAGAGAAAAATTATTATACCGTTGACCCTGAAGGCAAGCTTATGTGTAAAAAATGCGGGGTGCCGCTTGAAAAAGGGAAAGCTAAGTTTACCTATCTTGATAATGGCTTCCCTGTAGAGCTGCCGGTGTGTCCGGTTTGTGGTTTTGTTTATGTGCCGGAAGAATTGGCGCTAGGCAAGGTGCTTTCTGTTGAAAAAGCCCTGGAGGACAAATGAAGGGGCATGTTGGCGGCGAGGCGCACAGCCGCTATCTTATGGAGCTCTCTTTTTTGCCAAAAGGTGCGCGTGTGCTTGATATGGGAGCTGGCGACGGCCAAACGGTGCGGCTGCTGCGAGAGATGGGCTTTGCAGCAAAGGGCATTGATTTGAATCCGGCAGAGGACGTTACTTGCGGGGATTATCTGCATGCGCCTTTTACTGACGCAAGCTTCGATGGCATTATCAGTGAATGCAGCTTCTATCAGAGCGGCGATGTGCCTGCGGCGCTTCGGGAAGCTGCACGCATGCTCAAAAAAGGCGGAAAGCTGGTATTTTCGGATGTGTGCAGCGATGTGGTTGCGCTTTTGAATGATGTGCGTGCTGCAGGTTTTGCTTGTCGTCATATTGAGGATCTCAGTGAAGAATGGAAAGCTTACTATTTGGAAGCATTGTGGAAAGAAGAGAATGTGCCAACAGGAAAAGGCCTTTCGTATATTCTTATGATTTGTGAAAGGGTGTAGAACGATGAGTGATTATTTAGATGATATGCTTTCTCTTTACGAGAAGGGCTACGATTGTGCGCAGATTTTAACGCGCCTTGTGCTTGACGCTGAAGGGAAAACCAATCCAGATCTCATTCGTGCTTTGGCAGGTTTGAATGGCGGCATCGGCGGCAGTGGCAGCACCTGTGGTTGTCTGACTGGCGGAGCGTGTCTGCTTTCTTATTTTGCCGCTAAAGGGGCAGACGATGAAACTGCGTATGATGGGTATCGTGATATGGTCATGCGGTTCACAGAGTGGTTTAAAGAGTATACGGCTGAATACGGTGGTGTTGAGTGTTATCAGATTTTGGACGGCGACAATCGCAACAAAATCCAGCGGTGTCCAATCATTATGACGGCGACGTTTGAGTATTGCTTGGAGCTCTTAGATGAAAATTCGCTGCTGTAAATGGTGCTGCTGGACAGAGAGGAGCGTGGCTGGATGTCGTATGTAATTGGAAAAACCACCAGCGTGTGCCCGGTATGTTTGCGCACGATTTCTGCCGATAAAGTGGTTGGAGAAGATGGCTTTATTTATATGGAAAAATCCTGCCCTGAGCATGGACAATGGCGCACGCTTATTTGGGAAGGCGACGCTGAAAGCTATGCCGAATGGTCGGCGCAGGACTGTCATAAGCCGCCGGTGCTGCCGTTTGCAAAACAAGCGCAAAATGGCTGCCCAAATGACTGCGGTTTGTGCAGCAATCATAAGCAGGCAGCCTGCTGTGTGCTGTTAGAGCTGACGAAACGCTGCAATTTGGCGTGTCCAGTGTGCTTTGCTTCTGCCGGAGAAGAACCAGGAGCCGATCTTTCGCTGGAAGAAATTGCTCATCAATATGATTATCTGATGGCGCATGGAGGACCATATAATATTCAGCTTTCAGGCGGAGAACCAACGGTGCGCAATGATTTGGCAGAAATCGTTGCCTTGGGCCGAGAAAAAGGGTTTGATTTTTTTCAGCTGAATACCAATGGGGTGCGTTTGGCAGAGGAAGCAGGTTATGCCGATGAATTGGCGGCGGCTGGGGTGTCGACGGTGTTTTTGCAGTTTGATGGCCTGGATGATGAGATTTACCGTGTTATGCGCGGACGTGCGCTCAAGGCATTGAAACTACAGGCCATTGAAAATTGCAAGCGCGCTGGTCTGCCTGTGGTTTTGGTGCCAACAGTGGCAAAGGGTGTTAATGATCACGCGCTGGGAGAGATTGTTCAATTTGCGCTTGAACATGCCCCACATGTGCGTGGCGTGCACATTCAGCCAATGTCGTTTTTCGGCCGCAACAATATGGATCCCAACCAGGGGCGGCTGACCATTCCCGGCGTTTTGAGATGCCTCGAAGAACAGACCAAAGGCATATTGAAAGCCAGCGATTTTTCCGGCGGCGGCGCTGAAAGTCCTTATTGCTCTTTTCATGCCAGCTATACATGCAAAGAGTCCACTTTGAAGGCACTGCCGAAACGCCAGGGCTCCTGCTGCTGTCAAAGCAGTGAAACACGGGAGAGCGTCGCCCAGCAATGGAGCGGCAAAGTGTTCTGTTGTGACAACGACAGTGACACGGCCTCGTTGGATGCATTTTTGAAAAAAATTGTAGAAAGCACCTTCACCGTCTCTGGCATGGTGTTTCAGGATGCGTGGAATTTGGACCTTCAGCGGTTGCAGCGCTGTTATATTTGTGAGATTGACAGCGCATATGGCATGGTGCCATTTTGTGCGTACAATTTGACCAATGTTGAGGGAAAGGCCTTGTATAGACGATGAAACGCTCAAATATTGATACCTATATCATGGCTCAGGAAGGGCTGGATGTTTTGGATCGAGCCGTTTTGGAGCAGCTTCAGCTGGCAAAGCTCAATCATGTGCTCTCTCGTATGCGTGCGCATGGCAGCGACCATTTGCCGGAACGCCTTGAGAAATTGGAAGATCTCGCCAGGCTGCCATTTACA